>Ga0210057_1005207_pt1 | contig 16834 bp, 19 predicted proteins | sample CryGeyCG2114_010_2_FD_183968 | JGI IMG/M metagenome (GOLD analysis project Ga0210057, IMG submission 183968) | Groundwater microbial communities from aquifer - Crystal Geyser CG10_big_fil_rev_8/21/14_0.10 (SPAdes) (version 2) | ecosystem: Environmental > Aquatic > Deep subsurface > Groundwater ...
TTATGATTTCATCCACTCAACATAGTCGCATCCGCCTGGCGTTTTTGTGGCCGGATCCCAGGTTGCAGTTGAACATTTTTTTAGTTTTTTTCCACTAGCCGTTGTAAAGAGAACTAATTTTGCCTGACATTTTGGACAATCTTCCTCTAACTTTTCCGTAGTTCCTTTTATCCATTCAATATAATCGCACCCTCCTGCCGTCTTCGTGGCGGGATCCCAGGTAGCCGTTGAACATTTCTTCATTTTTTTACCCATTCTAGTAACTGCAGAAACAAGTGGGGCATCACATTTTGGACATTTTTCATCTAAGGTAACTGGTTCAACTTCTAACCACTTTACAAAAACACACCCATCAATTGTGTGAGTTTCCGGGTTCCAACTTCCCTTCGAACAACGTTGTAATTTCTTTCCCGACTTTGTCTCAAAAACTTCACCTAATGGCGAACCACACTTTGGACAAATATCTGATCCTTTCTCCGAAGTTTTATCATTTTTCATATAATATTTATAAAATTTATAATAGTTATGAACATTATTTTTGTTTACGATTTTTCAACCAGACTAAAATTGGTGTGGCCACAAACGGTGAGGAATATGTACCGGTAATTGTGCCAATTAAAAGGGTTAAGATAAAAAATCTTATTGTTGATCCACCCATCATTGTCAATGCCAACAACATGAAAACTATTGTCATTGAATTATTGAGTGAACGAACCATTGTTTCAGTCAAAGCCTGATTGGACGCAGATTCAATTTCCAAGCTTCCCTGTTCTTGATTATATTCACGAATCTTGTCAAAAATTACAATCGTATCATGAACTGAAAAAGACATTGTTGTTAATACTGCGGTCACAAACATTGTATCAACTTCAGCTCCAAAAAAATGACATAATAATGAGTAAGTACCAACAACGACTAATAAATCATGAAGCATTGCAAGTACGGCTGAAAAAGCAAAATTAAAACCTTTGAAAGCAAAACTCATGTAAATCAAAATTCCTATGATTGCCAAAATAGATGCAATTAAAGTTTTATTGATTGCTTCTTTTCCAAGTATTGGACCAACTGTTTCCGAACGCAAAACCGTAATTTTAATTTTTAGTTTTGTTTCCAAATCTTTTTTTAATAAAGATTCTTTATTCTGATCTGATACTTTTGTCCTTAATAAAATATTTTTTTCTTGCAGTTTAAAGTTTACTACTGATATTTTGTTTAAATCCAAAACTTTTTGTATTTTGCTTTTTTCAACTACTTTGTTCATTTGAAATTCAAAATTACTTCCTCCGGTAAAATCAATCGAGTATCGAAAACCCCATTTGGCAATAGAAAATAAGCCAGCACCAATGACGACTAAGGAAATTAAAAAATACAACCAGCGGTATTTTAGAAAATTTATCATATTCTTATTAAATAACAGGTTAACGGGTTTTATAAAATAAATTAATTAACCGTTTTGTTATCACCACTCCCGTAAACAAACTCGTTCCGACTCCAATTGCCAATGTTAGCGCAAATCCTCTCACCATTCCAAATTGGGGCAAAAATTCCCAGTTCAATGGATTAAATAATATAAACGCCACTGTTAATGTTGTTATATTAGCATCCTTAATCGCATCAATTGCCCGGCCAAAACCTAAGCGAACGGCAATATCAAAATTTTTACCTGCTCGAAGCTCTTCTTTAATTCTTTCAAAAATCAAAATATTTGAATCGACCGCCATCCCGATTGATAAAATAAATCCAGCTATCCCCGGCAGAGTCAAAACTAAAGGAATTGCTTTAAATATAAACAAAGAAATTAATCCATAGATTAATAAGGCTAGAGAGGCAATAAAACCTAACCGGCCATAATAAATAATCATAAAAATCAAAACCATAATTAAACCAATCGTTCCCGCATAAACGCTTTTTCTTACTTCTGTTTCCCCTAAACTAGGACCGATATTTTTTTGCTCAACTAATTTAATCGGTAAGGGTAGAGCTCCTGAATTAATGGCAATCGTTAATTTTTTTACTTCGTCCGACGTAAAGTTTCCGGTAATACGAGCACTGCCATCTGGTATTTCATTTGATACTGTTGGTGTCGTTAAAGGAATATTATCTAAGAATATTCCAACCGATTTCCCAATGTTCCTTTTTGTAATTGCCGCAAATAGATCAGTTCCTTTTTTATTAAATTTTAATCCTACTTCAGGTTTCCCTGTTTGATTATCAAACTCAACTGTAGATTTAAGAATATGAATTCCAGATAGTCCTGTGTCCTTGGTTAGTTGTAAAAAAATCGGAGTATTTGTGGCGATTTTTCCATCAGGCAACTCTCTAAATGTTAGTTGGGCTGTTTGACCAATCAGTTTTATCGCTTCTTCGTAATTATTTATTCCAGGCAAATCAACGCTCAATCGATATTTATCCCCGGTTTTAACTGTCTGTATTTGAGGTTCTGTCACTCCAAAAAAATTAATTCTTCTCTCAATTACATCCCGGGCTGAATTTAATGCGTCATTTAAATCTTCTTTTTTAACTTTTGAAATATCTGCTTCAAAAATCAAGCTGCTCCCGCCTTTCAAATCTAATCCTAATTTTGTCGTAAAATCTTTTTTAACATTGAGTCCAAAAATACTAAAATTCATTTGACTTGGTATCTTGTATTTAGTTTTAATGTTTTCTGGAAGATCAACCCAAATCAAGCCCAAAAAAACAAGCGCAATAATGATCGATTTGAATATTTTCATTTTAATAGTTCTTCTTCGACACCAACCAACATAATTTTAGGTTGTTTTAAAAATCTCCAAATAAAGGGATCGTTATTTTTTTTCCTAAAAATGAATTCACTTTCAGTCATGGTTGAATAATTTATCGGACGTCCAAACTCTTTTTCAACTTCGCGAATAATTGATTCAATCTCAACTACTACTATTATTCCCACTAGGAGCAAATAAATCTCATCATCCTTTATTATTAAGTTTTTTGGGAATTTTGTCGAAACGGCTACAAACTTTATCTTTCCAATCTTTGATAAATTACTGTGGATCGACGACGCCAGCTTATTAGTTTTTGCAAAAATTCTTAAAAATTCATCATACAATTGATAGTTTTTATTCAAAGAAAAATAAACTTTATTGAGGCGGCGCTCCCGTAATAATAATTTTTCTTCCGTTAAAATATCAAGTTCGCGCTTAACAGCGTTAACCTCTTCATTAATCTCACGTACAACCCGGCGCAGATAAAAATTTTCACTCGGTCGATGAAAAAATAACTCAAGAACCTTCCGCCTCGCTTTTGATGGGATTATATGTTGTAACATAAAAAATTTCTAATTACTAATTTCTAATTGACCTAAAAAATATCCAAGCTCCAATTTTTGGCATTTAGTCATTGGTCATTAATTAAAAATTAGATCAATTAGGTTAATTAGTTCAATTTAATAGTTAACCTTGTTCCCAATTGGCAACATTTCAATAAACACCTGTCCTCTAACCATAGATATTTCTTTATCACTGTTATCAAAAAATTTTATGTTGTCTTCCTCAGTTTCCTTGCTCCAAGCTCCCTTAACTACCTGCCCGTTTTTAAAAAATAGCATTTCCCCGCTACCAACGTTTTTATATAGCAAATGTCCACCCTCATAACCGTCATTCGCCGGCGATTCTTTAGCAAACATTACCACAATATTTTTTGCTTCCAGTTGTTTTCCGGTATTTTTATCGAGATGAGGAAGGCCTCCATTTGTTCTTTTATAGCTGTTAGTTGTACTGTTATAATTCCAAACAACATTGAAATCACTTGCTAAACTATCCCAAAAACCAAAATCGATTTTTACCACTTTCCCCGGATCGGAAGTCTTTACGTCATCTTCAAATTTCCAAGGCTCAAAACCTTTATCCCATCTTACCCCCTGATCATCAACATTGGTTAATTCTCTTTTATCCTTTGCATATTGCCAAAGTTTTTTTGTTGAAGTATAGACTGTATGCTCAGTTGCTACATTTTTTAATCTCTCATAATCACGCCAAAAATGTGGAAACGGAACTGAAAATTGATTCAAATCGTTATAAGATGACCAACCTAATTCGTTAATATAGCCCAAAGCATCTGCCGGTCCGTCGGTATTGGCTCCGCCTACGTGAGCATAGAGAGGATTCTGACCATAACCTTCAAGAAATTTTAAAAAATACATGCGAGCTGAACGAACTGGGCCAATATATGACGCATTTTTACAATAAAATATTGCTAAAAATCTGGTAATTCCTCCTTCAGAAACGGCTTCATAAACGATATCCGCCGATGATAGACCTGATTGCGGTCGGGCTTCTTTATGATTTTCAATCATTATTCCCAAAGGTCGTTGTCCTTCCCAAATTGTTTTTTCAGTCTTAGATAACATTTCGCCATTTAAAGGACATTCTTCTGTCTTTGGTTCTGCATTGATGGCTGTTTCCGTGGTACTGTTTTCTGATGTAGGGGCTTTATAAGTAATTGGTGACAAAAATGAGAGACCTTTTTCTTCTGAAAAAAAAGAATAAGTTGTTATTCCTGAAAGAATAAATAATATAAATACAACCACAAACGCGATTTTTTTGTTAATCATAAAAAATTTGGGAAATTTTAATTGCTTTTCTCAATTGCTTGTCTTTCTTCCTCTGATAATTCAAATTCTTCGCTTTTACCGTTTTTAACTTTTTTACTGTAAACTCTTAAACCTTCACGGGTGTGTATAAAATTAATAACTATACCACTATTTTCATAATTTAAAAAAGTGATGACAAAACTTTTTTCTCCGCCCAATCTTTCAAAAGGATTAAATCGGACTAGACCAACCTTCTGAATGTGAAGAGTTGAAACTTTTATCTCTTCACGTAATTCTTTTTTGACTATCTCAAGATCTTCTTTTGTTTTTTTATCAATCATTAACAACTCATCTAAAATTTCATCTATCTTATGTTTTCTGGTACTCGAGATTAAATTGTTATAGTGCGCTTTCGTTTTTAAAATTAATCTGGTTAAAATACCTAACCAAATAATAATTATAACTGCCACCAAATAAATAATCATCAAATACATTCTATAGTTTTGTACAAAAACTGTCAACAATAATTTTTTTCAGATTTGACATTTGAGATTCGACTCTCTATATTATTACCGTATGCCTAAGAAGACAAAGAAAGAAAAGATTTTAGCCATGTATCATAAAAAGCTTCGAATGCTTGAAAATAAACAAGTAGTTACTTCTCCAGTTCAAATAAAAACTCCTGTCAACATAACTAAAATTATTGAGCCGGTTGTTAATCAATATTTTTTTTCTGATTTAAAAAAAAGCTTGTTATTAATAGTTTTGATAATTGGAGTTGAAGTTTCTTTGTACGTAGCTAAGTTGATAAAGTAAGGATCGTTTCTCGTAGTTACTCGTTAAGAGTTTCTAACAAAGGGGGTGATTTAATATATGGCATCAATGTACTGTGTAAAATGTAGAGCTAAAAAGGAAGTTGCAAATCCGGAAAAAGTTACAATGAAAAATGGTAAACCAGCAATGAAAGGTAAATGCCCAGATTGCGGAACCGGAATGTACCGAATTGGCACTGCATAATAATATTTTATTTAAATAGGATATGTATATCCCTCACCAGCAATGGTGAGGGATTTCGGTTTTAAAGTAGTTTAAACACCCTCACCCTTTCCCCCCCCTCAAATAAACTTAACTTATTTACTTTAAAAGAAATATCAACTTCTAAATTTGACAGGCGTTTTTTGATGACAAAGTATTGTTGTTTGGAAGGAATTTTATATTTAGCAAGAGTTAACCGGGGAACGAATTTTTCCGAACTTTCCAGTCTTGAAGAAATTTCTTTTATACTTTCGCTTATTCTTTCAATTTCTTTCTCACGCTTAAAATCAAGATATAAAACAATATTATTTCCAATTGTTAAGGCGACTTCAAATGCGTATAAATAAAATAAATTTTTATCAAACAAAGCTGTCTCAATTTTTTCTATCGTTGATTTTTTATCAGTAAACTCTCCAAATGAATGAATTAAAATATTATAGTTTTCGATTTTCTCCCATTGAAACTGGGGATACAATTTTCTAAAATCCGCCAATTGATCAACGATTTGATTTTTTGTTTCGTCGGGTAACTCAATCTTTAATGTCATCTCCATATATATATTTATATTGTAATAATAGTCTGGATTCCCGCCTCCGCGGGAATGACAATGTGGACTACAAATCAAATGCTTTTGCAATATTTCGTGTCGAAAAATTTTTTAAGTTAGTGACAACTTCTTTAACTTCGGCATCAATTAATTTTGCCTGTTTCTTTTTGTTTTCTAACTGCCTATCCCCTTCCGTCACCGCGATTATACTTGGTGAAATTTTTTTTACCAACTCAAAATAATTATTATTTGTTTGGAAAAAAGGCAGAAGAACAATCATGTCTACCATATTCAAGTTTGAAAGTATTTCCGCCCTCTCATCCTGATGATGGACTTGAAGTTTTCTTTTATTTTTTTTAATGAATTCATCTGATTCAAGTGCAACAATCAAAAAATCACCTTGCGCTTTTGCCTTTTCAAGAAATTTTAAATGACCATAGTGGATTAAATCAAAACATCCTCCAACTAAAACAGATTTTTTGTTTTTGAAGATTAAAGTATTTTTTTTTATATCCAAATATGAAATAATCAAGGCTTTATTTTTCATTCTAGTATTATACCTCAAACCCAATGTCATTCCCGCGGAGGCGGGAATCCAGACAAAAAGCACTGGATCCCCTTCTTCAAGGGGATGACAAACGATGCAACAATTTTATACAATCAATATATGGATCTAACTACCGAAATCGTTGAAGAAAAACAGAATGCTTTGATCGTATCAAAAAAAGAATATCTATTTATTTCTCTCTTGAAAAACGAGTTAAAAAGAGTCTCCATTAGTCCTTTTAACTCTCCTTTTGTTCCAAAAAATATCAAAATGTTTCACTATATTTTTATCATTAACGAAGTTGTGACAATTGATCGTGTCAGTAAAAATACTGATAGTATTTTTATCTATCTTTTTTTTGGTAAAAAAAACTATTCAAGTAATTCTAAAAACTATCCGAAAAATATAAAAATTATTACCATTAATGGCTCTCATCTTGAAAAAAATGAGATTGATAAAATTCTTTGGTTCGCTCTTTCTAAAAGCAGGGAAACTATTCTTAATCTAAACCTATCTCAACTAATAAAGAAAAAAATAAATTTTGTCCCTGATATTTTTCTAAACTACAAGAAATTTATTACTAAAAAAAATTTAATTTTGTTTGTAATTTTTTATATTATTACTATTCATGTTGCTTTCATTCCTTTTCTTTTTCTATCATTTTTCTTAAATTATCAAAATTATTTGGCTCTTAAAAAAAATTCTCTAAAGAATATTAATAATTCATTATCAGTAAACGGCATTTCAAAAAAATTATATTCAATTGCCCGACCGACCTACTTATTATTTGGGATTGCTATCTTGCCGGATAATTTAATAGACATTAACGAAAAAAGCTCCACAATTATTAAACAAACTCAGCAATTAATGAGTGATTTCAAAGGTTTAGAAGAAATATTTTTTCAGCAACAAAAATCAGCAGAACAAAAAAATATTTTGACTTTGAGAATTGAAAAAATTAAAAGTAACTTGGATAGCATTCAAGAAGAACTTAATGCTATTGCTCAAAAAATACCAATAAAAAATAGTTTTTTTGATCAGATAAAAAAACAACTGATTGAACAGTCGGACAATATTCAAAAAGCACAAAAAGTGATAGATTATTTTCAAAAAACTATTTCCCAGGAAAAAATAAGTAAATATGTCGTTTTTTTTGCCAACAATATGGAGCTTCGACCCGGCGGTGGTTTCTTAGGATCATTTGGCGTTTTCAAAATCGGAAACTATAGCATCGGAGATATACAAATCTATGATATTTATGATGCCGATGGCCAACTGACAGTCCACTTAGATCCACCAAAACCAATTGCACAATATTTAAGCGTTCCTCATTGGTTTTTTAGAGATTCCAATTTTTCGCCTGACTTCTTTACCAATTACCAGAAAGCTTTATTTTTTCTTGAAAAAGAAATGAAAATGACTGGTTTTTCCGGCGGAATTCTACTTACAACCACTGCCATTGAAAATATTTTATATGCCTTTAATGATTTATATCTGCCCGATTTTAAAGAATATATAAATGCTAAAAATTTTTATTTAAAAACTCAATTTTATGTGGAGAAAAAATTTTTTCCTGGATCAATTCAAAAAAAAACGTTTTTATCTTCCATAGTTAGACAAATAAAAAATAATTTCAATTCTGTTGACCCAAAAAATCTGTTTTTTCAAATCAAAAAGTCCTTTGATGAAAAACAGATAGTTGTTTATTTTGAAGATCAAAATTTTCAATCTCTTTTTGACTCTAGCTTTTGGTCTGGACGGGTAATTGATCCAAAATGCACAATATCTGACCAATGTATAACAGATTATATTTTCCCTTATGATGCCAATCTTGGAGCTAATAAGGCCAATTTTTTTATTAATCGCTTTGTTAACTTAAAAATTAAGATTGATTCTCAAGGACAAATTAGCCATCTGCTTTCCCTTCAATATAAAAATGATTCTCCGGCAGAAATTTTTCCTACCGGTTATTATCGTAACTATTTTCAAATTCTTCTTCCCAAAAATTCAACTTTAAATCAAATTACCAAGGATGGTGTTTTAGTCGAAAATGTTGATCAAATGGATGACCAACAGTACAAATTAATCGGATTTCTTTTTGAACTGGCTCCGGGAAAAATAACTGATATTAAAATCAGTTACCAATTAAATGAACCGCTTAAAAAAGGAAAGAATATTTATCAATTAGTCGTTCAAAAACAAACTGGAGCAAAAAACTCCGATCTTATTTTGGAATTTGAATTAAATAAAAGCATTTCTATCCTTAATCAAAATTTTTCTCCTATTGTTAAAGATAATCAAATCATCTATAATACGAACTTATTAACTGACAAAATATTTTTCATTGAGTTAACAAGGAATTAGCTGAAAAATAATTGTTATAACTATTATAATTTTTATAAATTTTATATGAAAGGCAAGAAATCGCATAGTTCAACTGATAAAGTTTCTTTGAAAGCTGAATTACGAACCATTTTTGGCAAAAAATTAAATAAGGTCAGAAAACAAGGATTGGTCCCAGGTAATATATTTGGACCTGATTTTAAATCTAAGTCTATCTCTGTTGTTTATAAAGATCTTGTCAAGACCTATAAAATGGTTGGTGAAACCGGAATCGTTTATATATCTTTAGACAAAGAAAATATTCCAGTTTTAATAAAAACTATCCAAAAACATCCGCTATCAAGTTCTCTGCTTCATATTGATTTTAGAAAAATCGATCTTTCTAAAAAGATTGAAACTAACGTTCCGGTTAAAGCAGTTGGCATTTCTGAGGCTGTTTCCCAAAAAGCTGGTGTTCTTCTTATTCAATCTGAAACCTTATTAGTTGAAGCTTTGCCAGAAGATATTCCTTCTCACATTGAAGTTGACATAACAGTTATAAAAGATATTGGCCAGGAAATTAAAGTTTCTGATCTGAAAAAATCAGATAAGTATGAGATAAAAACTCCAATTGAAAAAGTTATTCTAGGTGTCGTCGCTCATAAAGAAGAGAGTATTGTCCCAGAAACGGCTGTTGCGGCTCCTGAGATAATCACTGAAGCCGTCAAGGAAGGGGAAGAAGCACCTGTCGAAGGCGGGGTCGTCCCGGCTGCACCTGCTAAAAAAGAAGCTCAAGCACAGCCTGTCCCAAAAAAATAAAGTTTTAAAATCTATTATATGACAATAATCAAAAGTGAATTTTCATTAGCTTTAAATCAGGTTGCCACCGAAAGAGGCATCTCTGCTGATGACGTTGTCTTATCGATTGAACAAGCTATTATTGCCGCATATAAAAAAGAATATTCTAAAGAGGAAGAGGAAATCAAAGTTGTCGTCAACAAAGACAGTGGTGAAGCCAAAATATTTAAAGACGATAAAGATATTACTCCTCCAGGTTTTGGACGAATTGCTGCTCAAACCGCCAAACAGGTTATCTTGCAAAAAATTAGAGAGGCAGAGAAAAAAACTGTGGCTTCTCATTATTTGTCTCAGGTTGGAACTTTAGTCAAAGGTCGTATTATTCGTTACGACGGCTATAGCGCTTCAATTGACATTGGTAAAGCTGAAGCTATTCTTCCTAAAGAAGAACAGATGAATAATTATCAATATCGAGTCAATGATAATTTGATTGTCTATCTCAAAGAAATTTCCAATGATAAATTTGATAATCCAAGAATTATTGTTTCCCACTCTCATCCTAAGTTAATAGAGGAACTATTTAAACGCGAAGTCCCGGAGATAGCAAACGGTACGATTGAAATTAAAAAGATTGTCCGAGAACCAGGTGAACGAGCTAAAATAGCAGTTACTTCGATCCAATCAGGTGTTGATCCGGTCGGAGCCTGTGTTGGTCAAAAAGGTGTCCGAGTCCAAACCGTGATTGATGAATTGGGTGGAATGGAAAAAATTGATATTATTCAGTGGAATAAAGACGAAAAATTATTTTTAATGGCGGCTCTTTCACCAGCTAAAATTACTTCCGTCGAAATTGACAAAACCGGAAAAAGGGCTAAAGTGACTGTTGATGAAAAAGAGGCTCCTTTGGCAATTGGCAAAGGCGGAATTAATGTTAATTTAGCTTCAAGACTGACTGAATTTGAGATTGATATTGTTCAAACTAAGTCTGAAGAACCGGCAAAAGCTGTTGAGGCTGCTCCAACTTCTGAAATTACTCCAGAAAAGAAAGTTAAAGAAGAAAAGCCAAAGGTATAATTCTATGAAAACTCGTCCACCAATCGTTGCCATCCTCGGCCATGTTGATCATGGTAAAACTACTCTTCTTGATTTTATTAGAAAAAGCAACATCACCGATAAAGAATATGGTGGTATTACTCAAAAGATTGGTGCTTATGAAATTACGACTGAATTTAAAGATTATAAAACCAACAAAATAACCTTTATTGATACTCCTGGTCACGAGGCTTTTACTAAACTTCGAGCACGAGGGGCTAATGTGGCTGATATTGCCCTACTTTTAATTGATGGAAAAGATTCTGTTATGCCACAAACTGAGGAATCAATTTCTCATATTAAAGCAGCTAAAATACCGTTTATTGTTGTTATTAATAAGATCGATCTGCCAGAAACTAATCCAGATAAAGTTAAAAATGACCTTTTGAAATATGAAGTTTTAACGGAAGGTAAAGGTGGAGATGTTCCGGTTGCCTTAGTTTCTGCCAAAACCGGCAAAGGTATTAACGAACTTTTGGAAACAATTCTTTTTATTGCGTCCGACCTCAAACTCACATGTGATGAAGAAAACCCTGTTCAGGCTTATATCATTGAAACAAAAAAGGATCGTCGGGGAATCGTCGCTAGCGCAATCATCAAAGATGGGGCAATAAAAATTGCCGATACCGTCTTTGTCAACGATCAAAAAATCAAAGTTAAATCACTAATTAATGATCTGGGTAAAAACGTTACTCAGGTAATCTCTTCTAATCCATTTGAAATTACCGGTTTTTCTGATATGCCTGAAGTAGGAAGTATGATCAGACCGATTCAAACGATTCCTTCCCTCATAACCCCTAACAGTCTAACCCCTAATCCCTCCCCTTCTCTCACTCTTGAAGATGTTTTAAAGGTCGAAGTGGTCGAAAAGAAATTACCTGCCATAATAAAGGCCGATTCACAAGGTAGCATCGAAGCCATAAAAAATTCTTTAAAAGATAATACTAATTTAAACATAGTTTTAATAGCTGTCGGGGAAATTAATAAATCGGATATATTTTTAGCAAAAGCGACTAAATCAATTATTATTGGATTTACGGTAAAAACTAGCCACGAAGCTGAAAGTTTAGCTAAACAAGAGAAAGTCATTATTAAAAGTTATCAAATTATTTATGAGCTTTTAGACGAATTGAATGAAGTAGCTAATTTAATTAAAGAAAAAGAAGAAAAAGAAAAAAACTTAAAAGGGGAAGCTCAAATACTGGCAAACTTTCTAATCGAAGGAGAAAAAATTTTCGGAGTTTCGGTCATAAAAGGAAAATTAAATCTGGGTGATGAGATTGAAGTCTTTAGAAAAAACAAACCTATAGGAAAAACTAAGTTAGTATCATTAAAAGTTCGGGCTAAGACAGTTAATGAAGTAAAAAGAGGCCAAGAGGCTGGAATGATATTTGGTCCTCCACTTGACTTTTTGGTTGGTGATGTGGTAAAATCTATCCTATAAGATTTTAATCATCTATGGATAACAACCAAAACACTTTAGCTCGTATCCAAGAAATTACTACCAAGTGCCGTTCGGCCGTTATTGTTGTTCCTCCAAATCCGTCCATTGATGCTGTTGCTGCCTCCACTTCCCTCTATTTAGCCTTAAGTAAAATGGGTAAAACTGTTTCTATCGCTTGTAGTCAGAAAGTCCAATCAGATTTAGTCGCTTCAGATAAATTTCAAAATATTATTGGTGCCGGAGGAGATAGCTTAATGGTTTCTTTTCCTTATACTGATGGGGCTATTGATAAGGTTGACTACAACATTCAGGGTGAATCTTTTAACTTGGTGGTCACCCCCCGTCCGGGATTCCAAAAATTAAATCCTAATCAGGTCAAATTTTCATACACCGGAGGACTGGTCGATGTAATATTCGTTATTGATGCACCTACATTAAACAGCTTAGGAGCAATTTATACTGAGAACCAAAATCAATTTAATGGCAAAGACATTATTAATATTGATCGGCATCTTACAAACGCCTATTATGGAACTGTTAATTATGTCAACAAAACAATTTCTTCAATTTCTGAATTGATTTTATCTATTCTACAAACACTGGGAACTGAAATTGATCGGGATATGGCTACCAATCTGTACGCAGGATCAGCTGCTTCAACCAACAATTTTACTTCTTATTCAACCAATGCTGACACCTTTGAACATATTGCCACATTACTTAGATTAGGTGCTGTTAAAAAAGCTTTCAAAAAACCGAATCCCATTAATACTCAACCAACTATGAATTTTCAATCACCACCAATGAGACCGCAACCTCAGGTTATTAACTCTATACCAAGTCATTCTCCTGAAGTACCAAAGTCAGGACCGATCGAATCGGTCGAAAAAGAAGCTGTTATTGATAAACCACAAACCAGCCAGGAATGGCTAAAGCCAAAAATCTTCAAAGGGGGAGGACTTATTTAAAAAATTTCTAATTTCTAATTATTCTAATTAATCTAAAAAAGTTCCAATATCCAAGTTTTGATCGGTCAATTGGTCATTGATTAGAAATTAGATCAATTAGGTTAATTAGGTCAATTTGAGATAGTATAATTACTCCATGAACCTCACTTTAATTTTAGTAGCAATCCTATTCTTAGTTACTCTTTTTATAATCAAATCTTGGTTAAATAAACTTGAAGAAAAAACTACTTTATCTTCCGATGTTGTTGAATGGCTAAAAACTTCAAATCTTTCTGTAGACCAAAAACTTTCAAAAAACTTGGAGATATTTGCATCCGTTCAAAAATCAATTGGAGAATTTTCTGAAATTGGTAGGTCGATGAAAGAGCTACAAGAATATCTTACTTCTCCAAAATTGCGGGGTAATATTGGTGAACATGTTTTAAAAGAATTATTGGCACAAAATTTTCCGAAATCTTCCTACAAACTTCAATATCATTTTAAAACCGGTTCAATCGTTGATGCAATTCTGATCACTTCCCAAGGTTTGATTCCAATTGATTCTAAATTCCCGATTGATACTTTCAAAAAAATCGCCAGGGCAAACAATAAAGATGAGATTGCATCCATAAAAAAAGATTTTGAACGAGACGTTAAAAAACACGTCGATGATATTGCCAGAAAATATATTTTGGCCGAAGAAAAAACCGTTGATTATGCTATCATGTATGTCCCTTCCGAAAGTATTTATTATGAATTAATTAATAACGAATCAGTATTTGATTATGCAGGAGCTAATCGTGTTCTACCTGTTTCTCCTATGAGTTTTTATGCATATATCAAAGCAATCTTAATTTCATTTGAAGGTGAAAAAATTGAAACTAAAGCCAAAGAAATTTTAAAAATATTACAAGCAATTAAAAAAGATTATCAAAAAACCGACGAAGCCTTATCTGTTTTAAATAAACATGTGACCAACGCTTATAACCAAAGCTCACAGGTAACGAAGGCTTTTTCTTCGTTGGGGCAAAAGTTGGAGTCTACAAGCTTATTATCTATTGAGAACCAAAAAGAATTACTTAAGTAGTGGTGTGATTTATCACACCAAAATAATCATCAAATGTATTATTATGGAACGATGAATCGTTCCACTACACAAATTACATTTAGAGACGAAATAAAGTTAAAAGATAAACTAGATTACAAAACCGTTCTTGACCTCATCCTCAAATCTCGCAATATAAAAAACATTGACGAATTTCTCACTCCCCCCTCCCCACTTACTTTAACTCTTGAAGACTTTGGTCCATACAAAAAATCTTTCGAAAAAGTTATAAAAATACTTAAAGATATTAAAGAAAAAAATCAAATGATCGTCGTTTATACCGACTACGATGCCGATGGAATTACCGGTGGCGCTGTTTTGTGGGAAACATTACACTTGCTCGGTTTTAAAGTCCGACCTTATGTCCCTGATCGAAAAAAAGAGGGTTATGGTTATTCCAATTTAGGAATTGATAATTGTATAGAACAATTTAACCCTGGACTAATTATTACTGTTGATCATGGTATCACCAAAATAAAAGAAGTTGAATATGCCAAGTCAAAAAAAATTAGAACAATCATAACAGATCATCATCTTAAAGGTGATGCATCACCTAAAGCTGAAGCGATCTTTCACATCCCCGCTCTTTCCGGTTCCGGCGTTGCCTATTTTTTCGCAAAGGAAATATTTAATTCTTTTTCACCTGTACAGACGCAAAATTTTGCGTCTCTACAAAAAAATTTCCAAACAGATTATTTGGCGTTGACCTCCATCGGCACGATCGCCGACCTTGTTCCTTTGATTGGTCCTTCCCGTTCGCTTGTTAAATACGGACTCGAATCTTTTTCGAAAATAAAACGTTTTGGCATTAAACATATATTAAAACAGGCAAACATTGAGGACAAAAAAATCACCCCTTATGAAGTTGGGTTTATGATCGCGCCCCGAATCAATGCAATTGGAAGACTGGAACACGCAATCGATGCGCTACGTTTGCTTTGTACCAATGATGAAAAAAAAGCCTATGATCTGGCTCACAAAATCGGAAATGTGAATGTTGAAAGACAGGAGCTGGTTGAGAAATCTGTTGCGGAGGCACGTTCATCGATAGGGTCAGACCCTCGTCGAGGGTCTGACCCTATTATAATCCTCGTCTCTGACCACTGGCATGAGGGCATCATCGGTTTGATTGCCTCAAAGATCGCCGAAGAATTTTATCGGCCAACCTTGGTTTTAACAAAAACTGAAACTGGTTATAAAGGTTCAGCCCGCTCAATCCCCTCTTTTCACGTTACCGAATTTTTACGTTCCCTTAAAAAAAATATTATTGATGTTGGTGGTCATAAACAAGCCGCCGGTTTTACTTTGGAAAAAGATCAACTTTCTATCTTCAAGATGGCCGCATTCAAGTTGGCAAATAAATTAATTAAAGATAAAGATCTTGAAAGAAAGATTGAAGCGGATCTAAAAATTCCTATCTCAAAAATTAATTTAGATTTAGTCAAATCACTGGAAGTTTTAGAACCTTTTGGCATGGGTAATTCCCGCCCGACTTTTTACAGCGAAGGGATTCTTACCGGCGCCCAACTCCTCGGCAAAACCCAAAAACACCTAAAAATTTGGGTATCAGATATTACGGGTAAGACTGGTTCTGTCATCCCCGTGAAAACGGGGATCCAGATCTTAGAATTAATATCGTTTAACAATGCGGAAAAATTTAAAACCTTATCCCGCGGGCAAAAAATAAAAGTTGTCTATAATCTTGATATAAATGAGTGGGATAACAAAAAAACCGTACAGGGGAAAGTCATTTTTTTAGAAAGTCTAAACGATTGAAAAATAAATTTTATAAGTATACAATGAGCTTATGAAAACAAGTATTTATTTGAAGCTCCAGAAAAAATTTGGTGGCCAGTGGGTTGCGTCCAGTCAAGACGGAAAAATTATATATGCATCTTCAAAAGAAGTTGATAACATCTTTAAAAGTCTTAAAGAAAAGAAGATCTCCCCTCAAAAAACCGTAATCGGTTTTATCGATAAATATGGACAAGTCAGTGCTTACGTTTCCTTATCAATACAAACAGATTGAATTTGGTAAAGTTTTTAATCCATATATACCTGTATCTGTAAGGGCACGTTGGGGTTGGCAAAATCTTTGGTTCTTGGTTGACAGTGGGGCTGACACAACCATGTTGACTCTATCATTAGCCAATCAATTAGGTTTAAATATAAATAAAAATAAAAGATCACGACTTTTTGGTATTGGAGAAAAATCTGTCATCGCTTATCCTGGAAAGATCGATCTTAAATTTAAGAATGTTATTATCAGTGCTCGTTGTTACTTTATTGACACTGAAGATTCCACTTTACTTTTAGGTAGGTTAGATATTTTTGATAAATTTAATATCTTTTTCGATTCAACTAACCAAAAAGTTGTTTTTAATCGCCCCTGACTACTTTCCCGCGGGCAAAAAATAAAAGTTGTCTATA
>Ga0210057_1005213_pt1 | contig 16823 bp, 24 predicted proteins | sample CryGeyCG2114_010_2_FD_183968 | JGI IMG/M metagenome (GOLD analysis project Ga0210057, IMG submission 183968) | Groundwater microbial communities from aquifer - Crystal Geyser CG10_big_fil_rev_8/21/14_0.10 (SPAdes) (version 2) | ecosystem: Environmental > Aquatic > Deep subsurface > Groundwater ...
GAAAGATGAAATTTCTCGGTTTTAAGAATTTTTTAATTCTATTTGTCATTATTTAATCTTACCTCAGATACTTTTCCTTAGCAATATTGTGTTTTTCTAAAGTTTCACTAAATATTGTCCCCTCATCATCCCAAGGTGATAGATAATACCAGAATCCACTATCTTCAGGATACATAGCCGCCAAAATACTGTCAAGCCCGGGATTACAAATAGGCCCAAGCGGCAGACCTAAATATTTATAAGTATTGTAAGGAGAATCAATTTGAAGGTCTTCTTTTGAAATTCTTGCCCCGTAGGGTCGCGGAGCGACTCCTTCGGGGTTTGTTGTTTTATATCTAAGAATATAAGTTATTGTCGCATCTACTTGTAAGGGAACATTATTTTCCAATCTTTTCCATAAAATTCCCGAAACAATTTCTTTATCTTCTTTTGTCTTCACTTCTTTTTCTAACAAAGAAGCCATACTAACTATTTCTGAGATAGTTAACCCCGCACCAGAAATTTCATTTCGGTACGGGGCGAGTTTTTTATCAAAATTATCTCGCATTTTCTTAACGACCTCTTCCCCGCTAACTCTTAACGGAAATTGATAGGTATCCGGAAATAAAAATCCTTCTAAATTTTCACCGGGTAATTTTAACCCAATCCTTTCTTCAATTTGTTTTTGAGTCCACCCTTCGGGTATCGTTACTACTATTTTTGTAATATCTCCTGAAATAATCTTTTCGGCGATTCTATCTATGCTTTCTGATGGACTCAAAAAATATTCTCCGGCCTGGAGTTTTCTTTGAGCTCCTTTTATAAATATATAAAGGTCAAATAAAAATTTATTTTTGATTAAGCCTTCTTTTTCCAAATTTTCGGCAATTTGGAAAAGATTTTCACCACGCTCAATCAAAAATAATTTTTCCCTTTCCCATTTAAAACTTTCAGGAAAATAAATCCCTTGGTAAATGAAAATTATTAGAATAAAAAGGCAGAAAAGTATTAAAACTCCAAAAAATTTTTTCATCTTTCTCATTATTTTTCAACGAGGGGGACAAAGACAAAACCGGGATATTCTTTTTCTTGAAATTGCTGAGAAGATTTTTTTACAAAAAGCCAGATTGAAGAACCAATCGGAGTGACTATTCTTCCTCCAACTTTTAACTGTTTTTTCCAAGAATCAGAGATTCTAATTGCGGTAGCTGATACTAAAATTTTATCAAACGGCGCTTCTTTTTCATAACCCTTGGAGCCGTCAGAACAAATAAATTCTACAATCCCCTTTTCCACAAAATTGTACTTTGAATTATTCTTTTCACCAAAGTCCCATTTGTGCTTAGCTAAGCTCCCAATGTTTATTCAGGCACGCAAGGCAAAATGACAAAAGCGGCATTATTAAATAGATTATTCTTCTCCAAAAAACCTATTTATTTCATCATAGAGAGGGCCTGTACAATTATCTGTTGCAGCAACTTTTTCAATAGTTCTTTCTGAGGTACTATATTTACAAGTCATTTGTTTATTTAATAAAGTATCTGGAATATTTTCCATTTCTGGAAAAATATCTCTTGTATCTAAAAACCAAAAGTTTATTACACATAGATTATTCTGCACACCCAAAATTTCATAACCCCTGATTATACCTACAGCTGGCTCCCAACCTATCGGCGTAGTTCCTTTTGATGGTTTACATAACCTAAGATTTTCTTCAAATAAATTTAGGAACTTAGAAGTACATTCGCCATATTTAGGGTCTTTGACATCGCAATCTAATACTGTTTTTTCTGTAGGTGTAGTTGCTTCTTTAGAAACACTTTCACCTACTACTGTAATAGTCTTAGATACAGAATTAAGGGGTTCAAAATTTAAAATAAATTCCTCAGGAGTACGTGCTGAACATTCTTCTTCATCAAGCCCAATGTCTGAACATTTAAATACCGACATCGTAAAAGTATATTCACCAGGGTCTTCAAAAGAATCCCCACCAGCTATAAATCCTGTTTCATCCATCCTAAAAGCAATCAAGCCCATCCTAAGAGCCGATGGGAATGAATCAAAATCACCTGTTTTTATTAGTCCAGCAGTTTTACCATATGCTGTTTTGTCTTCAAACCCTTCTCTTGAATAACTATATAAAACAATCCCTTTAAAAGGTTCACCATTATATTTCATCAGATATTCTCCCTTTAGGACTTCGCCGACTTTAATGGATTCTGGCATCCTAATATCCAACTCTAATTTAGTTTCTAATTCTCCGATAGGAGTAGATATTTTATTCCACCAATAAATTCCTCCACCAATTACTACGGCAAGAATTATTATAATAGCAATCATCCAGATTTTTACTAAACCTGAATTTAGTTTTTTTGTTTGAAATTTCATAATTTTGTCTTTTAACTAATAAATTTTATTTCTCAATTAATTTTTCAACTTTTTATTAAAAATAGAGTTGACACTATTTTCCCCCATTTTTTCGGATCAGTCCTTGATACAGCGAACTGAGAAGCCGACTGCCCGGGAGCGGTTGCCCATGTAGGCAAGATTGTCGTTGAAGCTCAAGGTGCGGGCGTACATACCAGACACCGTACTGCTCCGGTAGTAACCGAAGACGTCTACAAATTCATGCAAGGCAAACCTGTGTTCCCGGCGTCCGCCTACAGTTAACTTTAGGAGACTAGCAAAAGCTCCGTTATAATCATTAGAACTCCAGCTTAACCGCTCAGTTTCCCATTCTATCTCTGTGGGTATTCGCCAGCCGGAAGGACAGGGATTGTTTGTACCCGAAACCCCTTGCCACAAATTATCGTTTTGAGGCGATCTCCAATCAAAAGGAGTACCCATACCGTAAATAAAATTACTGTGTCCGGGGAGATCAGTATTGGAAAGAGTGGTAGTTATTCCGCTGTAGCGAGTTTGATGGCCATCATCCAATCTTCCCCATTGGAAAAGATCGCCGTAAGCCAAAGAATCATTGTAGGCCGTGGCTACCCGGGAAGCTCCAAGATTGCGGTCCATCCAGCACTCACCCCGACTCTCCACTATCCCGTAGGTAACGGAACTGCCTTTGTAAGTAAAAGTAACTGAATCATCGCAGGCATAATCAGCTACGCAATTACCGCTGGCGCAATGACCGTCTCCTCCGCTGGCTACTCTAACATCAGTAGCCACAGTACAGGTGCCAGCTCCTGTATTAGTGCTAATACAGCTGCCACCAGAGCAATAACTACTACAGGTACCAGAGCAGTCAGAGGCAGCAACATCTATATTAGCACAGGCACCAGAGCCGTTACACATATTTCTCAACCTGGTTACAAATCCAGAACAGCTATAAGCCCCAGTACATTGACTAAATAAATTTTCACCACTCGCTTGATTAACGCATGCCCCACCAAAGCATTTCTTGCAGGTAGCAGAACAGGTATTCAGACTGGTGGTATCTTGGGTATTGTTAGGCCTGTTAACACAGCTACCGGTGGCTCCCTGACAGTATTGACATGCAGGACAATTAGTTATTGTGCTCCACTCTAAACAATTATCAGCATCATAATTTCCGCAAATCTGATATCCATCATTTGAGCATTTTTTTGAGCCAGTCGGCGAACACTCGTTTTGACAGGTGATTTCAGGCTTTACTTCTTCAGTTGGAATTTCTTCTTTTGGTGGAACAACTTCTTCTGGGGGAGCAATTTCTTCAGAGGGAACGACCTCTTCTTTTGGTTTTTCAGGAATTTCAGATACTTCTGGTATTTGTTTTTGAAGGTAATAATAATACAAACCACCACTTATTAAGCCGACCACGACTAAAATAATAATTATTCCAATTAAACTTTGCCCTTGATTATGAAAATTTATTTTCATAAATTTATCGCTGCCGCCGATAGCCCAACATAGCCATCTTTGTCAAAAACAATCATTGCATCGCAATCCATTAATCGGTCATAAAACCATATTTTTTCATCTCATCAAGAAATTTAAAACTTCCGCAGAAAAGTATTTTCATATTTTTAAATAATCTTATTAATATCCACCCTCATTTAATTGTTACTTCACTTATTGCTTCCTCTATTATTTCACCACTTTTTGATTGTAAGGAAAATTTGATTTTAGTCTTTCCAATCTTTAGAGCAAGAAATTCATACATAATGTGAGTAGTTGATTTGATGCCCTTAGGTTCTCCGACAAATTGAATATAATCAGAGTCATAATCCATTTTCCATTCATAGCCGCTTCCCTCCTCCGGTTTTTCTAAAGCTAAAGCTGTAAATTTCTCTCCCTTTTTGGCTTCTATCGGTACCGTTATCATTAATTCATATAAATCTCCTCTACATTTACTCATACTCATGTTTTCCATAGCGTCTTGAGCAGCGGTTTCGAAATCTTTACTGTTATCGTATTGACAAATCATTTCTTTACCAACCCAGTCAGGATTGATATTTTTAAGAAATTTCGATTTTACTTCACATAAATTATCAATCGGGCCAATAATTTCATAATAATAACTTGTTTCACCTCCTAATGGTCCCAAGTCTATGGTAAAAGTAATTTTTGCTGGTTTACACTCCTTAAATTTCTCTTTTATACAATTTTCCATAACATTAACTTCTTCTTCAGAAGATTCCGGACCTGCATGTCCGCAATCTACAACAAATTCCTGGGATTCTTCAGCAGGCCCTGCCTCTCCTTCCATAGAAGGTTCTTTTTCAGTGGATGTTTTTTGCCACAAATAAATTTCTCCACCAATTACTACGGCAAGAATTATTATAATAGCAATTATCCAGATTTTTACTAAACCTGAATTTAGTTTTTTTGTTTGAAATCTCATAATTATATCATTTAATCATAAATTTGTATTATTGTTTCGACCTTTTTTGCATTTCTTCTCTCACTACTTCTTTTAGTGCAGATATTGATTCGTCTAATGTAGGAGGCCTAATATTTTTGAAAGGAATATTTAAGAATTCGGATATTTTCTTACCGATTTGTTCTTCACTATTGCCTATCTGTCTTCCCATAACCGCTATTTTACCACTGCTTGGCAGAGAAATTGTTTGGTCATTGTTTAGAACAAATACAAGACTATAAGAGTATCTTTGCCTTCTTGCCCAATAAGGATCAGTTCCGCTTCTATAACTAGATACTTGCTCTTGGAGTTCTACTTGCTTAATTTCATCTAATTTATATTCTTCCTTTTTTCGGTTTATTATTGTTTTTCGTTCAAGAGACAATTTATTTATACCTTTATTAAGAGAAACTGTAGTAGTTTTGGCCCTGAAAATTTTAAACACTCCCACCAAAAAGAAAAGAATTGACGGCAATGATGATAGTGGTCTATCTTTTACCAAACCTGAAGAAAAAAGAAGATAAACACCAAGTAAACAAAAAAATGCGCCTATAAAAAAAGTTACTATTTGCCAATCTTTAAGAATCATTAAATTTGAAGTTTCTTTAATAATTTTCATACTTTTATTAAAAAGTTAAGATCTAGTTGTTTTTTGTCTTTTTAGCTCGTTCAACTAAATAAAAAATCAAGACTGACCCAAGGCCTATATTAATAAAATAATCAGAAAAAGACATCCCATTTTTCTCGATAAAAGCCCAAATTACATTTATTGTTATTAATGTAATACTAATAATAAAAAATATTTTTATATATTTATTTCGGTACCGAGAAATAAATTGTCGTCTTTTATATAGAATAACTGGGAACATAACCAAAATAAACAAACCGAACAATAGACTTATAGGAAGAAGTTGATTAATAGGAATCGCTTTTCTAAATTCAAAAAACAGCACTATCAAAAGAAAAAATTCAAGTATACTAACAAAAATCAAAGTTTTCTTTACTGCTGAATCTTGATTCTGATTATTCATATAATTCTTGGTATTCATCAGGGATTAGGGCCTCTGGGCTATATTCAGTGGTCTTTATCAATTTATACATTTCACCATCCCAGGCATACTCAGAAATCTCTCCTTCCTTAGCTGACATATGCCAGTGAGTAACTAAATTAAGATATCCTTTTGTGCGGCGACTTTTCATTGGCTTTACCCAACTTCCTCCAAAATTTCCAATTAACTTCCATTTTCCCTGTATGAATCCGATTATATAAATAGGGCCATTACCGCTAGCACCCCTAACACTGGTGAACTTGTTATCTGTATAAAAACCTTTAGGGAAAATAATATATTCTGGAATTTCATCTTCATTTAATTGGATTTTCTCACCACTTATGAGATAGCATTGTGCTGCACAAATTTTCTCCTTCTTAAGAACTCCATAGTTCTTAGCTTCTTCTATGAGGACTCGAATAATTAATTTAGGCAAAGAGTCATCTGTAATTTCTTTTACGATTGGTCCTTCCAATTCACCTTTAAAACACAACTCTTCCACTTCGACAATCTCCTCTGAGTCTAGAAATCTAAAAGTAGAAAGTATCTTGTCAAAAACCTCCAAAAGATAATTTTCTTCAGCGCCATCAGATAAAACGTAAATAGGATTAAAAAACTCAAAATAATAACCCAGATTATTGGATTCCTCGGTTACTGTAAGTTCCCAAGCAGTATCTTTCCCCATTTTTGTAATAAATTTAGTGGCAGGAATAATATTGTTTATAGCGAAATCAATTTTTTCTTCTTGGCTATAACTATTTCTAAAATTATCGTCAAATTTATCTAATTTATCTAATATTCTAATATTAACGGGGTATTCTTCAGTTCCCTCATAGGAATATTTTTTATCTTTTGGTCTTAGGTTTACATAATATACCCAGCCAAATTTATTCAGCAGTTCCTCATGTTTCTCTTCTTCTTCAAAATAAACCCAATCATCGGGATATTTAAACTCAAATCCATATTCTTCGTTACGGTAAACTTGCCAATTAACAATTTCATCTTCCTTCTTTTCCTTCTCAGGAATTTTTGATTCTGTCATTTCAAACTCAAAGTCTCGGATTTTTATATATTGCCAATAATCAATTATTCCTACTACAACGGCAAGAATAAGGATAACACTTATAGCTATTGGGGTAGATATTTTTCTATTGAGCATAATTTTTATTATTTAGTTATTATCTCATTTTACCAAAAAATCGAGATTTAATCTTTATTAATCAATGGAACGAAGACAAAACCGGGATACTCTTTTTCTTGAAATTGCTGAGAAGATTTTTTTATAAAAAGCCAGATTGAAGAACCAATTGGAGTTACTATTCTTCCTCCAACTTTTAACTGGTCTTTCCAGGCCTGAGGAACTTCTCTCGCTTCAGCCGAGCATAGAATTTTATCGAAGGGCGCTTCTTTTTTATATCCTTTTGAACCATTAATACAAATAAACTCTGCAATTCCCTTCTCTAAAAAGTTATATTTAGCAATATTTTTTCTGCCAAATTCTACTAACTCTGGTACAATGTCAATCGCAATTATTTTTCCACTCAATTTTTCATTTTTCATTTTTAACTTTTCATTTAGCTCTCCGCCGCTCACAATGTGAGCAAGGAGAGCACTCGTCCATCCGGAACCGGAGCCAATATCTAAAATTTTATCTCCTGGCTTAGGTTGAAGAAGCTCCAACATAAAAGCAACCACTAAAGGTTGAGAAATTGTCTGGCCATAACCAATTGACAATGCCCCGTTTACTTCTGCCAAATCCTTCATATCCTTAGGCAAAAAATCTACTCTTTTTATTTTTCTGAAGGCCTCAATAATCCTTGGAGTTTTCAACCATCCTTGTTCAATTAAAGAATCTATAAGAGTCATTTTGATGCCTCTTCTGGATAGAGGGAGGATTTCTTAATAATGATTTTATAAATGTTTTCAATAAAGTCTCCGCCGGCATAACCGATAATAAAACCTAAAGCCGGGTTAAAACTTTCGGCAAAAGTAAAGCCAACTTCTTTAACCGCTGCCACTGCCAAAAGACCGATAATTCCCGAAAGAAAAGCCATACTTAAAAAATAAGGGAGCTTAAAGGGAACATTTTTATAAGCAAATTGATGCTTTATAAAACCCACTAATCCTCTTACTATTCCGCCGGTAAATCCGGCAATTAAAATAGAAAAATACATATTTTTTCGGCGTTTTAATTATGTTTTACTTCAATGACGTCACCGTCTTGGAGAATATAATTTCGGCCAACTTCTTTTAATATCCCTTTTTCCTGACAGCCCTTCCAGCTGCCGATTTCAACAAGTTCTTTCCAGTTCACCACCAAAGCCATAATGAATTTTTGAGCAAAATCATTATGAATCATTTCTGCTCCCTCAATGATTTTTTTTCCTGATTTTATCGGCCAGGCTCTTGTTTCTGTATCGCCTACAATAGTAAAAAAGGTTATTAAATTTAAGGTCTGGTAACATTTCTTGATTAATTCTTTCATCTTTGAGGTACCTAAGCCAAACTCTTTTCTTTCTTCTTCCTCAAGCTCGGAGATATCCAATTCCTCCCTGAGGTTCATTAGAAGATACGAGGTATTTTTCTTTTTAAATTCTTCTTCAAGTTCCCGAACGTTCTTTTCATCCGAAGAGTTCAAAAGATAAATCTGGGGTTTGGCTGTTAGCAAAAAGAGATAGGGAGGAGGTGAAAAAGAAAGAGCCATTTTGCCTTTTCTTAGACTTTCTCTAATATTTTCTAAAATTTCCAACTCCGCCCCTGCTTCCTTTTTTCTAGTTCCTGCTTCTTTCTCAACCTTCTGGATTCTTCTTTCAATCGTTTCTATATCTTTTAAGATTAATTCTTGATTGACTATCTCAATATCCCTTTTGGGATTAATATCCTTTTCAATATGACTAACATTTTCGGCTTCAAAAGAACGGACTATATGTAAAATTACATCAACTTCTCTAATATGGGCTAAAAATTGGTTTCCTAGTCCCTGCCCCTCAGCTGCCCCTTTGACCAGACCAGCAATATCAACAAATTTAATCACCGCCGGAACAATCTTTTGAGCTTTTGAAATTTTAACTAATAATTCTAACCTTTCGTCAGGAATTTTCACTATACCAACATTCGGCTCAATTGTGCAAAAGGGATAATTAGAAATATCAACCGGATTTTTGGTTAGAGCCCGAAATAAAGTTGATTTTCCCACATTTGGTAAGCCAACAATGCCGATGGATAGGGACATAATATAATAAAATCAAATATCAAAAATCAAAAATCAAAAATTATCTAATCTGAATAATTTTGTATTTAACTTTACCTCCTGGTGTCTTAACTTCAACCACACTCCCCTTAGTTTTATTTAAAAGATTTTTTCCTAAAGGTGAGTCATAGGAAATTTTACCCCTAAGAGGATCTGCTTCTTCCGGATCAACAATTTTAAACTCTATCCTTTTTTGGGGAGATTCCACCAAGACAGTAGAACTTAACCGAACCTGATTGCTTTTCTGCGATTTTTTGACAATTACTGCTTCTTCTATTTTCTTTTCTAATTCTAAAATTCTTCTTTCCAAAAGTTCTTTTGATTCTCTCGCCTCCTGATAGGCAGCGTTTTCTGTAAGATCCCCAAAACCGGCCGCCTGCCCAAGTTGCTTGGCGACCTCCATTCTCTTTACACTCTTCAAATAATTCAATTCTTTTTTTAATTTTTCTAAACTTTCTCGGTTAAGATATCTTACCATATGTCTATTCACTTTATAATTTTACTCTTTTTGATTAATCTGTAAAGGATTTTTAACAGGTTAAATGAAGAAAAGCGACAACTTTTTTATCCTCTTTTTTGGCTCGATTGTAATCTTTTACTGCCTGACCAGTTCTTTCTACCACTAATTTGATTCCTAAATTCTCAAGAAAATCTTCTAAATCCTTAGATAATTTAGCCACTCCCCCTTCTCCGGTCCCGAAGATTATTATCTCCGGTTTTTCTTGAATCCAAGATTCAATATCTTTTTTCTGAAAAAGATGAGATTCTTCCCGCCACCAGGAACTTACTTTCCCGTCCAAATCAATAAAGACATCCTTTTCAAATTCTTGGCCATCGATTTTAATTGAACCGAAACGATAATCTTCAATCATAATTTTGGTCTTAGTTTCTTTTATTATAACTAAAAATAACTCGAATACGAAGCCCGAAGGGCTGAGTGAAGATGAACGAAGTTCATCGACTTAAACCGGATTGACATTTAGCTCACTTAATTGTATATTTATCAATCAACGATTAATTCTTTCAGGAGGGCGAAGAAAGCAAACTTTCTTCTTCCGCCGAGCGTAGCGAGGCGGGAGATGAACGAAGTTCAGCGACCCCCTCCGCTATTGTCAGGAGGTGAAAGAAATGCGTTCTTTAAAAACAACTTTTCAAGACATCAATGCCGATGCTCGTGATGGCTTTTATCGAATCGTTACTTATCTGCTCTATTTGATCTGTCGTATCTTTTTCCGAGTCAAAATTTTTGGCCGAGAAAAATCTTTGAGCTGGCGAAGACAACATCATCTTCCTTTTGTAGCGGTAGCCCGACACAAAAGTCACTGGGATATACCCTCCCTAGCGGTTGCATTTGGGTCTTCGCTGAAAAACAGATTAAAATATGTCGCCAAGAATAGTTTGAAAGTATTTCTTCAACTTATCCCTTTCTCAAATCACTTCGTAATTTATATTAACCGGGATAATCCGAAAAAGAGTGATATCGAAAAAACTATTAAAACTCTTAAAGATGGGAATAATATTGCCATCTTTCCGGAGGGTACAACCGTCCCGGAAAATAAAAAATTCTTCGGAGGGATTATCTTAATTATCGAAAAAGTCGAGCAAATGATCGACCAGAAAATCCCTATTTTTCCTCTTAATATTAAGACAAAAGGTCCTTACGGAAAACCTAAAGGAAAGTGGTATTATTATCTATTGAGAATGGTAGAAGCCGAACTAAGAATTGGAGGACCCATATTTCTTCGGGATTTAGAAAAAGCAGTTAATGGAAAGGTATCCAAAAAGCAGAGGAGAAACACGATGGTTGAAGAACTTTTAAGAAAGGTTGACCAAATTTAAAATCCTCTTATCTCTTAAAGATACAAGTATTATCAAAAATAGAGATAAGAGGATTTTTTAAATGTTAAATGATTTTGATAATCACTTTTCTAGTCCTGGGACCATCCAGTTCAACTAAGAATATCTGCTGCCAGGTTCCTCGAATTAATCTTCCGTTTTCTAAAGCCAAGGTTTTTTCATTACCAATTAAGCCGGCAATAATATGCGCATCGGCATTATTGTCAGTTCGGTTATGAGCAAAATCTATTCCGGAAGTTATTTTTTTAAAAACTTTCAACCAATCTTGTTTTAATCCCGGTTCATTTTCATTTAGTAAAATAGCGGCTGTCGAATGGGCAACAAAAATTAAAACCAAGCCATCTTTAAGTCCGCTTTCTCGAACTATTTTTTCCACTTCTTCAGTAATATCTATCAATTGGTATCTTCCCTCAGTTGAAATACTAAATTCTTTAAGCATAAGAATTAATTTTTCTGCTCTCTGATGAAATTCTCAATAGAGCGGTCATATGTTTTCTCTGCTTCTTTTGAGAAAAAACAAGCCGGTAACTCTCCTTTTTGCCAATGATATTTGATACAATCGCAACAAATTCCTTTTCTTGGGCAATCAGACCAGGTACAAGGACAACCTTTTAAGTTTTGTTCCTTTTTACATTCCATAACCATCTTTTACATTATACCAAAATAAGCAAAAAGAAAAAGAGAGAAGCGCCTTTAAATTTTAAAGGCGCTTCTTTTTTATATCCAAGGGCCACTGTTTCTTCCTTTAAGACTGTGGTTTCACTATGGCCAGAATCTGTTTCAAAGCCACAATCAATCCTGCCGCCGCAACAAAAGCAATAAAATTGTTTAAAATTGACACCACCACCGTAGTTAATCTTCCGAGTTGCAAACCGGCGATTCCAATAACAAGTAAAGCAATTACCGCTACCAAGAAGGGAGTACTTTCTCGCTCTGCAATATTGAGAAAACCAACAATTAAACCAAGAAGAAAAAGAAAGACCGGTAAAGATGGAACAGCAGCAAAACCAGCACCAGCCAAGACAGCCAATATTATTCCAAAAATCAAGGCCCAACGTCCAATAGTCATAGGGTCCATATTTTTATTTCTTCCAATGTATTATTTAGTCGATTCGACCTTTAATAAAAAAGTGATTTTACTTTATTCGATTACTTTCTTGCTATTATTATAATAATTATATCAATAAAATTCCCTTTATCAAGTCAACCCCGTTAAAAACTGATTTTCCCTATTGGCATTATATATAAAGGTGTTTCTTCTTCGGATAGATTTAACAATCTTTTAACTTCCTCATCATAAAAAGCTCCTACTGTAACCGTGCCTAAACCTAAACTTTGGACCTGCAAATATACATTCTGGGCCGCATGGCCTGCTTCCATATAGACATAGTAAACGCCCCTTTCTCCGTATTTTTTGGTGGTCCGTTTAAAAACACCGGAAAAAACTAAATTGACGGGCGCTTTACTTATAAAAGTTTGGCCTAAAGCCGCTTGAGCTAATTCAATACTAATATCGCCTTCTAAAATTCTATCTAATTTGTGTTCTTCTGGGAGATAGTGATATACACCCGGCTTAACACCATCTACCCTTCTTACTACCAAATAAACCTCTAAAGGATAAAGAGCGCCAGCTGAAGGAGCTGTTCGGCCACCCTTCTCGGGGGCAGTAATTCCCTGGGCCGCCCATAAAATTTGAGAGACCTCTCTTAAGGTCAAAGGCTCATCCTTATATTCTCTAACGCTTCTTCTTTCTGAAAGCGCTTCTTCAATTGATACTTCGCTGTCTGTGCTTGGTTGAGGAAGAATAATAGACGTCTCTTCAGATGCCTCTTTATATCCCTCCTCGTTAACAGAATAGTTTTTTTGATTCATAGGAAATAAAAACCAAATTAAAAATATAACCAATCCAACAATAATAAACCCTCCTATAAATTTTAGCAAAAAATTAAGGTTTTTTACATTTGCCATTTTCAAACGTTATTTAATTTTATCATTATTCTATTCTTTTCTGAGACAGGTATTTTCATTTTTCTGACCACTCTCTGAAAAAAATCAATAGTTCTGTCGTAAGTTTTCCGGTCTATAAAATAAGGGGTGCCGTCTTTGCCGCCGTGGGCAAAAGAATATCTGGCCGGATCCTCGTATGAGGGTTTAGCCCCGTAAATTACTTCAGAAACTAAACTCAAAGCCCTGATTGTTTTTGGCCCCACTCCTTTTAAAGATAAAAGTTTTTCGTAGTTTTCTGGTCTCTCTTGGCAAACTTGGGCTAAGATTTTCTCTAAATATCTGCTCTTGGAAAAATCTTCCAGCAAAACCGAGTGCCAATCAAACTCCTTATTTTCTAAATGAAGAAGAGTGGCTTTTTTCTCTTTAAATCTCAAAGCAATCATCTGAGATAATTCCGAGGTATGCCTTCTTAAAATCTCAATGTCTTTCATTAATCCATGATAATTTCCCTGAACTAATTCTGTGCTTATCTTTTGATTACCTTTGCTTTCCCTGGCTGTTAAATTTAAAGTCGGAGTTTTTATCTGACTGACAATTCCTGAATGTGGTTCGCAGACCAAATCATCAATCTTTTTAGAATACCAGTGATAGCGCCGGGCTGTCTGATTACCAATGTTCATACCTTGCTGGACCACTGTCCAGGCGCCATTTCTGGAAAAGAAAAAACTATGATGATAAATTTGAAATCCGTCTTGAACCAATGCTCCATCCACTTTGGCCGTCATTTTTGAGTTATAAGTCAAGTTATCAACTCCGGCTTCTGGCAAATTTAAAACTCCTCCCCACTTTTCAATTTCGGCCGGGGTTTTCCGGGAAGTTTTCCCCTTTCCTCCGCAGATAAAAACACCTAAATCCTTTTCCCTATTTCTGATTGATTCTTTCAAAGCGGCGGTCAGAATTGTGGTCAATCCAGAAGCATTCCAGTCAAAAGCTAAAACCGTTCCCAAAGACTGGAACCAGACCGGATCGGCAATTCTTTTAATAAACTCATCAGGACCCCATTCCTCAACCATTATATTTATCATCTCTCTTCCCAATTTCACCATCCTCTCAAAAAGCCATTTAGGACAAGTGCCGTAGTCCAAACCAAATGTAGCAATTCCTCTTTCAATCATAATTTTGTCTATATATTATATTCTTCTATTTTACCAAAAAACTAATTCCTAAACCACATTTCTTTTCAATTTCTTCATCGTACATATAGCCTGACGATCGTCAGGCTATATGTAAAGTTATCCACAGGTTAGTTTTAAACTACCTCTGCCAAAAGAAAAAGAGAGAAACAACTTTATTTATTCATTATTTCTCCCTATATATTGAAGTGCTGTGTAAGCTTTGCGCTCACAAAGCTTGGGATAATAACCTCTAGCAGGTAGGTCCTGACAGTTTATCTGCCTCAATTACTAGCCAGGTCAGTTCCCAGCAGACTTTCTATGGTTCTATATTACTGGTCACGTAATTGACACGAGAATTATTATTTCTTCTTGCCCAACTTGACGGCTCCCGTCCAGCACGATGTTTCTTATTTTCAAAGAGCACTTTATTTAATCTTATCAAACATTATTTTTTTGTCAAGATGCTCTTGGGATTAAAAAGCGCCCCCTTCGGGGGCGCTTTTCTTTTCAGCGCTTCTCAACGCTTCTCAGTTCTTCTAATCCTTTGTTTTTGTCCCCTCGTATTCTCTCCAGGCGTTGGCTACGGCCGGTTCGACCCGGTCTAATTCGCTGAGAATAGTTTCTCTAATCTCGCTTGTTTCTACTTCTTCTCTGTCTTCAATCATAGGAATTACTGCCGCTGCTACTTGTTCTACTACCTCATTTTTTCTCTCTTCCGAAAGATTAGTTCGTTGAACAGCACCAGCAATTGATTTTCTAATCTTTTCGGAATCAAATGGTTCCTTTGTCCCGTTTTTTTTGATAACTTCAGCCATAATTTATTGAGAATTCATTTATCTAAATTAACGACCTTTTAAAATCGCTTTCTTTAATTTTAGGTCTTTTTGGAGGCCTTGTCGATTATGAAAATTATTTTCTTTTTTGCTTTCCTTTAATTTGGGTATGTTCAAGCCGTTTAGCCAGCCCCCATCTCCGTTGGCAAGTTTTCTTTACTCTTTTAAGCTGTTTTTCCATATTTTTCATTTTTTTATATCTCCCCTCCATTTTGCTTCAAGAACTCTGACTTGTTTTTCATTAAAGCCAAAATGGTGAGCGATTTCATGCCAGACGACAATTCTGACAAGTTTTTTAATATCCTCTTCTGTTTTAGCGAATCTCTCAATTGAATCTTGAAAAATGGTAATTTTATCCGGTAATCGGCCGGAAATATTATTTCTGCCCCAAACTGTTTTAGGAAATCCCTGATAAAGACCTAAAAGGGTATTGCTAATTCTGGTACCCGTTTTTTTAAGTTCAAGCTGAGAGGGATTTTGGGCAACACAAATAGCAACATTTTCCATCTTTTCTTGAATCTCTTGGGGTAAAGTCAGCGTTGCTTCCTGAACTAATTTTTCAAAATCAACCATCTTGATTACAAAAGTTTTCTCTGCTTAAGGATCTTAACGATCTCCTGGGCTAATTTTCTGCCGGAAGATGTCAAACTAAAAGAAGTTTGAGGACTGCCAGTAATCAGCTTTTTCTTGCGGAGGGTGCGCAGAGGTCGATCTAATTTCCTGGCGTCAGGCCATTGATAATGTCTTGAAAAACAAAATTCCTTAGGAAATAAGGAAAAACATTCTTTAATCAGCTCTTCAAAAGTACATTTTTTACTACTTTCGCCGAGAGAATAAATGGCAAAAAGTATTAGCTCATTAATGGAATGTTTTAAGGCAGACATTATTTAAGAATACAATATTTTTAATTAATGGTCAATGAAAAAAACAAGGGGAGAAGACTGAATTGGACCTCCGCATTCTATCCCCCCTAAAATAGAAATGCCTTAGAGGTCAGTCCTCTTCCCTTTTGGTTTGATTGAAACAAATAAAAATTCTGATTACTTTTTTCAAAATGGGTTTTAAGATACAAATGCGTTTATTGTTGTCTATTTGCATAAAATGCATATCAATGCCGTGTTCATACAAATAAAGACAATCGTCAATTGTCAGTTCATCGCTGGGAATTTCTTTTTCCCCATACTTTCTTACTTGTTCAACAATTTGAAAGAGTTTATCCACTGTTCCCCCTCCTTTTCAATTTTTAATTTACTAATAAAATACCTTTAATTCTGCGGGTCCGCCAGGAATCGAACCTGGAATTGCCGGTTTTGGAGACCGGTGTTCTGCCAAATTGAACTACGGACCCTTATTTATTTCTTCATCTCTTTATGAATTGTATGTTTTCTACAGAATTTGCAGAATTTCTTCAATTCTAACTTTTCCTCAAGGCCTCTTGATTTGTTGGTAAAGTAATTGATTCTCTTACACTCCTGACACTGAAGTTTTATAAGCGGTTTCTTTTTCTTTGCCATAGTCGTTTATAAATAATTAAATGAGCCTGGAGGCAGAGTTGCACCGCCGACCTCGTCTTTACCAAAGACGTGCTCTATCTAACTGAGCTATCCAGGCAAAATTTGGGTAGGGAGGGATTCGAACCCCCGTAGGTTAGAAACCGCGAGTTTTACAGACTCGTGCGTTTGACCACTCCGCCACCTACCCCAAATCTAAAATTCATTCTAACAAAAATTTTTACCCTATTCAATGATTTTGCTGTATTTTTTGCGCCATTGTTCAATTTTTTTGTGATTACCAGATAAAAGAACTCTTGGCACTTTCCAATATATTTTTTTTCTGACGGGCACAGCAAATACCTCTGGTCTTGTATATTGAGGATATTCTATAAAT
>Ga0210057_1005216_pt1 | contig 16821 bp, 15 predicted proteins | sample CryGeyCG2114_010_2_FD_183968 | JGI IMG/M metagenome (GOLD analysis project Ga0210057, IMG submission 183968) | Groundwater microbial communities from aquifer - Crystal Geyser CG10_big_fil_rev_8/21/14_0.10 (SPAdes) (version 2) | ecosystem: Environmental > Aquatic > Deep subsurface > Groundwater ...
CCGCCCCAAAAATAAACTCGGTTGGAATCCCAACCCCAGCGAAAAAACACATTGAGCTCTCGAAGACCCCAGGTGACAAAAGCCCTCACCACGGGCGCTTGAAAGCCCGAGATAAGCGTATAGATCAAAAGCAGGGACCCGAGCAGCCATCGAGTTCTCGGATGTTTCATGACAGATTCCGAAAGCCCCATCGTCATGATGGATGAAATCAGTTGGAGGTGTCCTCCGGAGACGACGATCAGGTGAATCAGGCCGCTGCCGACAAAGACCGACGAGGCAAAGGGGTCTCGCAGTGACACTCCACAGACAAAAGAGCTAGAGATCTGTGAGCCCAAAGTAGGAAAAGGAAACATCTGTGTGCACAGATTCTGAAGTGGGTGACTTAACTGTGCTAGTGAATCTAGCAAAACATGAAGGAGTGCAATGCTGACAAAAGCGACAGCGAGTAAAATTATTTTCACATTTCAGATGCTTAGCAAATTTTGAGGGAGCTTCATTTCGTGACAGATTCTTACCGGCGGTCGAAGTTTTCTTTGATATCCGATTTCATTTCTTCAATTTAAATTCTTTACGTTTGGTTAAATTAACAATAAACATAATAAAATCAGTAGATTATGCATGCTGAATGTGGCGGCATTTTGCTCAAAGCCTTGAGCAATGGACGGTCTAAGGTCGAGTTCGCGATAATTTCCCCAAATAATGTGGATAACTTTATTGAATGACCGAAATATTGGTGCTTGAGGGGTTCTTTACCTCCGTGTCATAATCAAAAAATGAATGGAATGATGTCACTTTTTAGCTGTTGCCTTCTTGTCTTGCTGTCAGCTTGTGCAATTTTTTCGAAAGACAAAACAGGTGCTGAAAGATCGGTCAATGCAGCTGGTTCTTTGAGCGGGCAGCAGTTTCAGGTTCAGGCCCAGAGGATTCAGGATAAAAAGGATCGGGCTCGAGTCTTGAAAAAAAAGGCGGAGATCGAAGGCCTGTCCCTCCGTTCTCATCCCGGTCGCGCTTCGATGGACCTTAAACCTCAGCGAATTTTAGACACCAAACTTTCTGATCGTGATCTATATGCAGAGATTGTTAAAAGCTATGAGGGCAATCGCCGTCAGGTATTTGAGTCTCAGGTTGGAACCTTCATTCAGAAATATGCGCGGAGCCCGCTGGCGGACGATGCTCTTTATTTGTCTGGCCTTTATGCCCTGAGCAATCGAGATTATGGTATAGCCCTTCAAGAGTTTAATCGGGTGATTGAACGATATCCGAAAAGTGGTAAGGTCGCGTCCGCCCTTTTTGCAAAAGGGGTTGCGTTGAAAAAAATGAATCTACTGGATTCTTCGGAAAAGGTTTTGAAACAGGTGGTCAGCCGGTACCCGGGGAGTCCGGAGTCTGTGCGGGCACAGGGAGAGCTAAAGTTACTTCGACGGTAAGAAATAAAGAGACCTAAAAAATTTCAACAGGGAAGTTGAGTTTGGCAGCGACAAAAGAACGATTCTTTAAGCGATATTTTCAGGGCAAAAAAATAGCCTTTATTTTTGCGGCTCAGTTTTTTCTGGTGGGGCCCGTAGTTCATGGCCAGGATGAGCCTGATTTGAAAAAAGAGAGCCGATTCCATCAATTGTATGAAACCTACAACGTGAATCCCACCCAGGACGAGTCTTGGACTGGGGCGGTGACGGGAAAAGCTCAAACCTACTCGATCCAAAATGGAGACACCTTGTGGGGGCTCAGTGAGACTCTGTTCGGCGATCCGCAGTTTTGGCCAAAAATTTGGTCGATCAATAATCAAGATATTGAAAATCCCCATCAAATTGAGCCTGAACAAGTGTTGCAATTTATTCCTGGAACGACTTCGGTTCCCCCACAGATGGCAGTGGCAGACGGTGCAACGCCAGTAGCCGCAGCACCTCCAGTTCCGCAGGCTCCATTGGAGGCTGACCTTAATTCACCCGAGATTCCAGAGAAACTAAAAAACATGGCCCCCGTCGCGCCTGTTCCCGGAAGTATGCCGAGATGGCAGTTTGGACGCGAGGAAGCGGGCGAAGTGCAGATGGATCTGTTGCCAGCTAGGAGAAACATGGGCAGTCCCGAGTTATCTCTGGACTATTATTTGGCGGATCAGGTTTCATCTGCGGTCGGAACGGTGGTCGAAGTTGAGAATGGAAATCAGACTGCGGGAGACAAACAATTTGTGGTCGTGCAATTTCCAGGTGAGGTCATTGATAAACAGTTTATTGCAATTAAGGAACTTGGTGGGCTGAAGGATCCAGTGACAAAAAAAGAGGGACAATTGGTTCAGATTCAGGGCGAGATCGAAGTGCGCCAAGTGGTGAACTCTGAAAAGTCTTTGTATCGAGCTTGGATTCCACGGGTGGTTGCTCCAGTGGAAGTTGGGAGCAAATTAGTTTTTGGATCTATTCCGACCTACAACGAGTCCGCCGATGGGCCAATGGCCCAAGCTCAGGCGCATATCGTGGGTGGAAAGTTTGATACAGATCGAAGTTTATTCTCGAGCCATGACATTGTTTTTCTGGTTGGTGACTCGCTTGAGGTCGGTTCGATTTATCCCGTTTATCGGGTGCAGACAGCTCGCAATGAGGACAGCAGGGAACGTCAGAATCCTCGCCGCATTGGCGAAGTCAAAGTGATAAAAACCACGGTCTCTTTTGCAACAGCAGTCGTGCTTGAGTCGACAGAAGAGATGCGAGTGGGAGACACGACCAGTCCCGAAAACCGAACAGAAAAGTGAAATCCGAATAAAGTCCTGGTTTAAACCCATGACCACCTTGGTGTTGAATTTGAAACTGGGGTGGGAATGGAAACAGACATTTATCTTCTCGCCCATCTATTCTCAGTGCGGAGGCATTTTCAGCTCGAAAAGTTTTTGCACGCAAGGTCTTTCATCCGTCAGGGAAATTCTCTGCGGTCCAAAGAATTCGCCCTGCAATTCCCGGACATCATTGCTGTTTTGAGAAAGTGGAATCAGCAAGAAATTTTGAGAATTGAGTCAATGTTTCAACGCACTTTGGAGCAAGGGGGAGAGCTCGTCTATCCTGGACATCCCCAATATCCATTGGCTTTTTTGAAAATGGGAGATCCGCCATTTCTGCTCTACATTCGTGGGACCCCTGTTTGGCTTCATCGTGCGGGTTTGGCCGTTGTTGGCAGTCGAGAACCTTCGCAACAGTCTGTCGATTGGTTGGAACTTTATCTCGCTGATTTTCTTCGAATGAATTCTCAGGCAATGATTGTCAGTGGGGGCGCGCGTGGAATTGATCAGCAGGCTCACCGAATTTCTCTGAGAGCGGGAGCGCCGACGGTGGTTTTTCTGCCGTCAGGTTACCATCAGTTGTATCCACCTGGATTAAAAGATCTCGTGCCCTATGTCCTGAGTGGTGGGGGCGCGGTGATCAGTGAATACGAAGATCAAACGGAAATGAGGAAACATTTTTTTAACCAAAGAAATCGTCTCATTTCCGCGCTGGGTGTGGCTTCTTTGATCGTAGAGGCAGGCAGAAAGAGTGGAACTTTATTGACCGCTCGACAGTCCCTGGAGCAAGGAAAACCCGTCTGGGTAGTGCCCGGGCATCCCAGCGATCGCGGCATGCAGGGGAGCTTGGACTTATTGATTGATGGGGCCACTCCTCTCCGAGATGCCGAAGATCTCCACATTCTTTTTGCGTCAGAGAAAGGCAGTGCTTACCAAGTCGACTTGGGAGACGCACTCTCCCTAGGGGGCTAAGGTCCGGCCAGCACTAGCCCTAGTGAGCCCAAAGTCGAGCTGCTCTTTCAGGGAATAAAAATTAAAAAATCTGAAAAAAGCTTTTGAAATTTTACCAAATATCTTTGAGACTTAATCTTAAGGGAGGGGCGATGTGGTCAGGGATGACCGTGGTGGTAAGGATGCTGCTGCATCGCTCTATTTTTCAGAGGACTTTGATCAAGGGCCTCTATCAATTCCAGTTTTTCTTTAAGGTCCAATAGGCAAACACAGCAAAGATGATATTTGGGGTCCAGATGGCCAGCGCTGCCGGAACTTGTCCACTGCGAGCCAGACCTTCGCAAGTGACATAGAGAATCCAGTAAGAAACCACGACGACCAAACTCAGAATCATTCCGCCACCCTTTTGATTGCGTCGATGAGTATTGGTGCCCAGGCCCACGCCCAGCAATCCAAAAATTAAACAGACTGCCGAAATAGCCCAGCGCTTGTGGTACTCGGCCCGAAGCGTGAGCGCCTCCTCAGGCGATATTTTTGTAGTTAAGGCATTGGAAATTTCATCTAAGGTTAAAGAGGGCAATGACTTTTCGCGATCCTTTTCCTTTACGGATTCGGTCATGCGGATGTCATAAGTGTCGAATTTAATTTTGGTATGGGATTCGCTTTTTCGGTGAACATCGCCATCAAAAAGGCGGATCAATACGGTATTTGGCGCCGAGGGATCTTGGACCAAGAGACCTGTTTTTGCAATGATGGTCAGTGGAACATCGCCTTGGCCCTCGTCATAGATGAAAACATCTTTTAGCTGCCCCGTTTTTGAATCCACCTGATTGGCATAGACGACTTTATCAAAGAAACCTTCCGAGAAAGTTCCCTCTCGAATAGTAACGGCAGCCTTGGTCTGCCCGATCTTGTTGATCAGAACCTCGAACTGGCGATTTCCCCAGGGCCCCAGATTGAAGGAGGTATGGGCTGAAAATAAAGTAACCAGAACGGACAACATCAACGCTGGAACAGTGATCGCACCCATGCTCATGCCGGTGGCTTTGAGTGCGACCATTTCAGAGTCATTGCTTAATCGGCCATAGGTCATGAGAACAGAAAATAAAAGACTCATCGGCAGCAGGGCCGGAAGAAAGCTGATCGAAAGATAACCAATGATTTGTCCAATTACGCCAACGCCCACTCCATGAATCAAAACAAACTCGGTATAACGCAGAGCTTGCGCCATCAGCAGAATGAAAATAAACACGGTCAGCCCCATCAAGAACGAGGGGAGCATCTCAAAGAAAATATACTGAGTCGCTTTGCGGGGAATCTGAAAACTCATCGCAGACAGTCTATTTCAGCCTGAGGCATCAAACAAGCACCAAGCCCCTTGTCTCGTTGCCTAAATTTTCATTTTTATGAGATCATTTCGATATGGCCAAGGTTTTGCTGATATTTGAAGATTATACGGAACTGGCATTGACCGAAGTCTACCTCAAGAGGGTGGGTTTTGATGTTATGGGAATTTCCAATGAGATGGGCATTACCGAGAAAGTCCTGACTTTCAATCCTGACGTTATTGTTGCTTTTGGAAAGGGCCCCAAGGTTTCCAGTTTCTCCGTGGGGCAGAAATTAAGAGAGAATTTTCGTTTTGGTGGCAAGGCCGTCATCGTTGTGCCCAAAGACCTTCGCCCCAATCCAGACCAGTTGATGAAAATGAAAGTGGACGCGATGCTGGAAGCGCCTATTGTTCCTGAAAAATTGATTCAGATTCTTTGTCGAATGACGGGTTTGTCTTCGGAGCTTTATCTGGATAAGTTTCAAAAGGCCCGGCTCAAAGACCCTGAGCTCCAGCAGAAGTTAACCATGGTGACTGGAAGTGCCGCTGCCGGCTCGGAAAGTGCGGGGGCTCCTCTGGCTGGTCCAAATTCCAGCTCAAAAGTAGCCATTGATGACAAGGGCCGCGTAGAGAAATATTCTCAGTATATTCAAAATATATCCATCGATGTGCAAGAAACGACTCATCGACGCGAGGAGATTCGAGAGAAACAAAAGGAACTTAAAAAGGGGTGGGATTTCAATCTTTTAGATGAAATTGACCGCTTGAAGCGTCAGTTTGCTGAAGCCCTTTTTAAAAAGTAAAACTGCTGAAGAAGTGAACGAGAATTGAATTGCTGCCGAGACAAGACAGCGTCGAGGCCTTGACAATAAAGGGAAAGAAACCAGATTCTATAAACAGGAGGAAATCATGGGAAACACAAAGGCCGTCACAGACAGCGAATTCGATAACGAAGTCATCAAGTCAGGGACCCCTGTTTTGGTCGATTTTTGGGCCGAGTGGTGCGGACCATGTCGGGCAATTGCTCCAAAATTGGAAGAGATTGCGCAAGAGCTCGGTCCTCAGGTTAAAATCATGAAGCTAGATGTGGATAACAATCAAAGCACAGCCGCTCAATATGGAATTCGAAGTATTCCGACCATGATCATGTTTAAGGGTGGAAAACCCGTCGAGCAAATTATGGGAAATCATCCGAAAGAAAGTATTGTGGACTTGATCAAACGTCATCTGTCCTGATTTATCTGATAGAGCGACGATTTCAGTTCACCTAAAAAAAATTCCGGTTCACCACCGGGATTTTTTTTTAATTCAAGCGATCGTCACACCACCTGCATTTAATTAGAACAGATAGCGCCGATAGGCCGTGCTGGAGATAAGCCCAAGGCCGGTCATGGTTGTTAGCATGCTAGAACCTCCGTAGCTCAGAAGAGGCAGCGGCACCCCGACAATTGGGAGAAGTCCGATCACCATGCCGATATTTACAAACATATGCCAAAAGACATAACAAAGGACTCCCACGGTGAGAAGGGCCCCAAACTTGTCTCGTGAAGTCGAAGCAATGCGGATTCCAATCACAAAAAGAACACAGAAGAGCGCCAGAGTTGTCACGCTGCCAATGAAACCATGTTCTTCGCTAAGAACAGAGTAGATAAAGTCCGTGTGTCGCTCCGGCAGGAATTCGAGCTGAGATTGAGTCCCTTTGCGAAAGCCTTTGCCCAGAATTTTACCGCTGCCCACGGCAATTTTCGACTGAATGCTATTGTAACCAGTGCCACGAGGGTCATTGGTGGGAGAAAGGAAATTGATGACACGGGCTCGTTGGTAATCTCGGAGCGCATATTTCCAAGCGGCCGGCAATGCGATCAGGCCGGCCAGAATACAAGTGGCCAAGATTGCTTTTCGAATTTTGCAAAATAAAATCATCGAGCCACCAATGGCTGCCAACATCATCGCAGTTCCAAGATCTGGCTGTTCAACCACGAGAACAAATGGAACGCCTAGAATGAACAGAGGCCAAAGCATCTGTTTCAGTCCCATCCCCGGGCCATCCGAGTTTCTGAGGGCCAAGGTTTTTGCCATGACCATAATTAAGCACAGTTTCATGGTTTCCGACGGCTGATAGTGGAAAAAACCTAGATCGATCCAGCGCTGAGCGCCAAGGGCAATTTTTCCATAAAAAGTCACATAGAGGATGGCCCCCAAATTGAGAAAATAAAATGCATAGGCCACGCGACTGATGAAAGAGTAATCCAGAAAGGTCCCAATGAAAAAACAGCTCCAGCCTGCCATGAGCCAAACAATTTGATTCAGAAAGAGCGGTTCCACATCAACAGAGTGCGGGCCATGGGTCGCACTGTAGAGATTGATGAGGCCCACCAGGTTGAGCGCGAGAATGACGAGAACAAAGTTCCAGTCTATACGGCGAAACATTGTTCTTTCTTCGACTTGAAGAGACAGTTCCATTATTCACCCTCGAGAGTTTGGGGAGCTTCCACTTTGACATGGGCTCCTTTTTTATTCTTCATGCCTTCGGCAATAATATCTGGATGATATTTGTCAAAGTAGGCTCGAATAGTATCTCGAACCAAGGGGCCAGCGCCGATATTCCCATGGCAGGCATGAAGCGCCACCGCGGCCACCGTAATTTCAGGCTTATCAGCTGGGGCCCAGGCCACAAACCAGCCATTGTGTCGCTGAAGGATGGGCCGATTTTCACATCTAGAATAGATGTCATTTGCAGAAAATCCCATGACTTGAGAGGTTCCAGTCTTCCCAGCCATCTCCACACCCGGAATTTTTAGAAATCGAGCTGTCCCACGATCGCCGTTGGCCACCCGGCGCATGCCTTCTTTGACAACTTTGAAGTTTTCTTCGGAGATTGAAATTCCAGTTGACTGCATTTCCTGTAAGTTTCGGAGCAAATGGGGTTCGGTTTCTTTGACAACCTGGCCTTTGGAATCGAGCAGTTTTTTGATCACAAACGGTTTAAAGACTTTGCCTTCAAGTCCAATGGCATTGTAGGCCACGGCCATTTGAATGGGCGTGGTTTCGACGAAACCTTGTCCAATGGCAACGCTCAGGTTTTCTCCGGGTTGCCATTCTTCACCGTAGGTTGATTTTTTCCAAGCTGCCGAAGGCATCAAGCCTGCCGTTTCCCGGGGAAGCTCAACGCCTGTTTTTTGGCCAATGCCAAAAGGCGAAATATAGTTGTACATTTTGTCGATCCCGAGCGCGATTCCCATTTTGTAGAAAAAGACATTGCTGGATCTTTCAAGAGCTTCGTACACCGAGACATTTCCGAGGCCGCCGCGAATATGATCATGGTACTGGCGTTTCCCGAACATTATGAATCCCGGACAATTGATAATTGTGGTCGGAGTGATCACTTTGTCCTGAAGAGCGGCAAGAGCCATGAATGGCTTAAAAGTGGAGCCAGGAGAAAAATAATCTTGAATCACTTTGTTGCGAAGAGGCTTGAATTGATCATTGATGAGTTTTGACCAAAGCTGAGTGCCAATTCCCCGAGCGAACTCATTCGGATCATAGCTAGGGGTGCTGACCCAGGCTAAAATTTCCCCGTCAGATTTCATTGCGATCAGGGCTCCAATTCTTTCATTGTCGATAAATGATTTGTAGGCAGCTTGCTGGACTTCGCGATCAATGGTGAGCATGACGTTGTTGCCGGGGATGGGATCTTTGTCGATGATCTGTTCGCCGTAAATATTCGGCGTCGCGGTGGTGGTTTCTCTTCCAAAGGCATCTACCTGCAGGAATTGAGTCCCATCGCTGCCGCGGATATTTTTCTCGAGAACTTCTTCCAGCCCAGTTTGACCGATGATGTCTCCTTGATCAAAGGTCACCAGTCCTCTGTACATTTGGTTGTATAGAGGGATTTGTTTCTTAGAGATCTCTGCCACATAACCAAATAGCTGAGCGCCGTTTTCCAAGAGCGGGTAATGACGAACCACAGATTCGCGAATATCCAGTCCCGGATTGTCCAATCGAATGCGTTTGAGTCGAAAGACTTCGTCACGACTGAGATTGTCTTTGACCTTAATTTGAGCAAAGGGGCCGTTTTGTTTGCGGGACTTTTGCACCTTTTGGATGAGTTTCTCGGACTCCATTCCAATAATGGGGGCCACCGCAGTTGCCAAAGTCTGCAGGTTCTCAATGTATTGAGGTGATAAGACGGCCTCAAAGCCCGGATGGTTTTCGACAAGCACTTTGCCGTCCCGGTCAAACATCAAGCCCCTAGGGGCCATGATCTTGATCTGCTTGATCCGATTTTTTTCCGAGAAGTCTCTGAGCTCAGTGCCTTGAATGACCTGCAGGTACCAAAGTCTCATGCAAAAGATGATAAAAGTAAACGTGATCATCCCGTAAAAAAGGCGGTAACGAGGAAGATACTCTTTCGCCTCTTCGGGATTTGAGATGTACTCGGGCCTCATGAGTCGCCTCCAGCACTTTCAGGCAAGATTTCTTTGCCAGTGAAGCGATCAACCCAGGTCATGAATGTATAGATTGGGATAGCTGTTAGGGCGGTGAAAAGAATTTCAAAAAACCGATGGAAAAAAAGCACCGGAGCTGGATTGGATTCGAACAATCTTGAAATCAAAAAGTAGCTGACGTGATAAATAAAACCCACACCGAGGCTGGCCATGAAGAAATATCTAGAGGTCGGCCAGAACACGCGTTTCTTAATAAAAGTCATCAACCCAAAAATCAGCATCAGATTAAGCCACAGAATTCCCAGGGGCATCGCTGTAAAGGGGTTCAATGTCAGTCCTAAGAGATAGATCGTAAAGATGCCCTCAAGGCGGCTCCGAAACAAAATGAGATAAAGAATCAGATTGAGCCACAGCTGCGGAGACGGAAGGCTGCCAAAGATTTGAAACCAAAATGTGGTTTGAAATCCCGAGAACAACAGTGTTGTCAGGAGGAGGATTGCCAAGTTGAGAAAATTATAGCGTACGCCAGTCACAAATTAATTCCCCACTGAAAGGCGGTCTGAAAGGTCTTCGTTGGCAGCGTTGAGCACAATAAAAACCTCTTCAACTTTGTCAGGATCCACAACGGGTTTTAAGTCCACTTTGAGAGAAACAGAGTAGCTTTTATTCTCAACACTTTCGACGATGGCCACAGGAAAGCCTTTTGGGAAAATATTATCCAGACCACTGGAGATCACGAGATCCCCGGGGACCACATCCTCTGATTTCTCCACATAACGAAGAGAGCACGAAGTAGAATTTTTTCCCTCGACGATTCCGCGAGCTCGACTGCGAGCAATCATTCCATCCACGACCGAGTACCGATCTGTGATCAGTAAAACCTGAGATGTCATCGTCCCGGGCTTGAAGATATAGCCAACAACTCCGCCCACTGTGATCACGGCTTGCCCCGCTTTGAGTCCATGGTGGGTGCCTTTGTTCAGCAGCAGTGTGTTGTGGTCGCTGACCAGGTCTTTGCTCATCACTCGGGCGGCGATCAATTCCATTTTTGTGTGAGCCTTGAAGTCCAGCAGCAGATTGAGGCGATCATTTTCCCGTTGCAGTTCGTTCATGGCCTCGAGCCGAGTGAGGAGACTTTGATTTTGATTTTTTAATTCAAAATTGTCTTTCTTGATATTGATCAAATTCAGATACATGGTTGTCGTTCCGCGGACGCCGTCACTGAATGAGAAAAAGAGTGATTGAGTAAATGCGGCGATCAATCCAAAAGGGCGGTCATACCAGCCTTGAGACAAAGGGTTTTGCTGCATGTTGATAGAAACAAAAGGCAACGCAAGGATGAAAAGAATAGAAAGCAGTTTTTTGAGGTCAAAATTGAGGAAATTCAAGGGTGACTCCTGTTTCTTTAACGCTAGCAAAAAGAATTTGCGATTCCAATGATCTTTGCGAGAAAAATTTGATTGAAAATGTTTTCCTTTCCAGCGGATACTGAAATCCGCTTTGCCTGTATCGGAGGACATTATGAGCGAAAAGTTCGATCAGTTCAGAAAACAAGTGAGTAAGGGCTTTGGAGCCAAGAAGTATTCGGCCAAAAGCATCACTGCTCTGGTTCTCTTCGCCGCCATCATCATGGTTTTTGTCTTTTTCGGTCTTCCCAGTCGTCCTGGGGGGGCTGGCGGTGCGGGTTCGGCTGCTCGGGTGAACAACAGTTTGATCTCGATTTCCGACTTCTATTCAGAAAGCACTCGAATGGAGCAAATGTATGCGCCTTTGTTTGGTGGCTCCATGGGTGGGGATGCTCAGCGTCAGTTTTTGCGCCAACAGGCCTTGGAAAGTCTGATTACTCAGGAGCTCGTCTCCCAGCTTGCTAAAAAAGAGGGCATTTTGGCAACTGACGTTGAAATTCAAGATGTCATTGTTCGAGATATTAAAGCCTTCCAAAGGGACGGACGTTTTCAGCGAGATCTTTATTTCCAAATTCTCGAGGCCAACCGTCTGACTCCGTCCGAATTCGAAGAAAAGTTACGCAAAGAGCGTCGGGGCCAGAGAGCGCGAAGGCTTTTCGAAGCCGCCGCTCAACCCTTGGATCTGGAAATGCAAAAATTAAACACTTTGCGTGAAACCAAGTGGGATGTTCAGTTTGTAAAGGCTGACAAAGACACAGTTGAAAAAAACATGAAAATCAGTCCTGCAGAGGTCAAAAACCAATTAGCTGATTCGGCTTTCGCGAAGCGGGTTGAAGACTATTACAAAGCCAATACCGCAGAATTTTCCGTGGATCCCCAGGTTCACGCCCAGCATTTACTTCTGAAAGTGGAACCGGGACAAGACGATGCGGCAATCAAAAAACAGATTGCGGAGCTCAAGGTTCGAGCTCAAAAAGAAGACTTCGCGCAATTGGCGACCAAGTATTCGCAAGATGCAGGTTCAAAAACAAAAGGTGGAGACCTGGGATTTTTTGGCCGAGGCCAAATGGTGCCGGAGTTTGATCAAGCTGCATTTTCACAACCTGTGGGTGTTGTTGGCGAGCCGGTAAAAACTCAATTTGGATATCACTTGATCAAAGTTTTGGCGAAAAAAGAAGCCAAACAAAAAACCTTGGCAGAAGTTCGAGACGACATCGCCCAAAAATTGATTGCGATGGATTCTTACGAAAAAAATCTCAAATCTTTGGAAGAAGCTTTGGCCAAAAGTGATGCCGGTGAAGTGGACGCCGTTGTTCGTCGTATGGGTCTATCTTGGGAGACAACAGGTCCGTTTGATCTGACCACGGATTCTATTCCGAAATTGCCAGGACAGTCCGTCAGTGAAGCTGTGTATGAGTTGAGTGAAGCCAAACCTCTGTACCCAAAAGTGGTTCGGGACGGAATGGAGAAGTACGTACTCAAACTCAAGAGCGTCAAAAAAGAATCAACTCCAGCGTCTGGCAACAAGGCTCCTGCGGAGCTGGCGCAATCCAGAGCCTCTGAACTTTTCGGTTCATGGATCGATCAGGGTAAAAAGAACGCCCACATTGAACGTAATATGGAAGTCCTCCGCGCTGGTCGCTAGGTTTGGGATTGTTAGATTATTTCAAATGCGAGGGGTTGAAGCTTTCAGGGAGTAACTCTTTAAAGCTGAAGGTTTTTTGGATTTTTTTGAGGTCACCGGTATGGATGATGGTTTTCGCGTTCGCGAACTCAGCCAAGACTTGGCGGCAGAATCCACAAGGGGGCCAGGCTTCTTTGGCGTCGGTGATCACGACCAATTCTGAAATTTCAATGGAGCCGAGCTCGCTGACCGCTTTCCAGATAGCGACTCTTTCTGCGCACACGGTGCCACCATAAGATGCATTTTCCACATTGCAGCCAGAGAACACGTCGCCGGTGCTGGTGCGAATAGCCGCGCCCACCAGTCTTTTAGAGTACGGTGCGTGGGCGTTTTCTCGAGCCTCGCGCGCTTTGATATGCAATTCATGGGTGAGATCTTTTTGTTGGGCCTTTGTTTTTATTTTCATCGATCACTCCTTGTTGCCTGAACCAGGGATAGGGTATCCCAGGCTCGTCAGAGTTTGCACCAGCTGAATGAGCGGTAAGCCTTGAATTGCTGAAAAATCTTTGGTGTTTAAGCTTTTCACCAGAACCAGGCCCGACTTTTCAATTTTGTAAGAGCCTGCGCAATCCAGGGGCTGATCCATGGTCACATAGGCCCGGATCTGCTGAGGACTCAGCTCTCGCATTTCAATTTCGGTGATATCAAGAAGGGGTATTTTCTGGCCTCCGTGAATCACACAAAGAGCCGTGATCAGTTGATGGGTTTTTCCCTGCATCTTGGCCAATTGCAAGCAGGCCCCTTCAAAACTTTTTGGTTTGCAGAGGATTTCGCCCTCTAGAGACACCAATTGGTCTCCGCCAATCACGCAGTTCTGAGCTGTGGATAAGCTGTGAGCTTTGACTTCGGCCAGGGTCACAGCCAGGGTCTTGGGGTCGGAAATTTGGCTCTTATAGGCATCTTCATCGCAGTTTGGGGCCATGGATTGAAAGGGGAGTCCCAATTTCTGCAGCAATTCTTTTCGATAGGGAGAGGTGCTGGCCAGAATAAGGGGTAAGCCGGTGGGTGTCATAGAGGACTGTATGTTATCTGAAAGGGTGTATTGATTTCAACGTTTTGCTCAGAACTTTCAAGAATTTGAAGCCAAAAACAGTGTCTTGAGGTAGAAACATTGTCGATGAGCACGACCTTTTCAACCTCACTCCCAGATGTGGCCAAAGAACGCCCTGACTTGCTGTCAGCGGGAGCCTTGGATTGGGTGGGTATGACTGGGGTCGAAGTGCCGGTGCTTTTGGCACAAGCGGGACAGAAACCTTATATGACGCCAGGGCGGGCACAGATTTTTGTCAGCCTGGAAAATACCGAGTCCCGCGGCATTCACATGAGCCGCTTATTTAAAGAGCTTCAAGAAAGTTTATCCCATGGTGTTTTGAGTTTTACTTTGCTCAAGGAAACTTTGAGCAAGTTTTTGCAAACCCATGAAGGTTTGTCGCAAAAAGCAAAAATTGAAATTGAATTTCAAGCCATGATTCAACGGCGCGCTCTGAAGTCCGACAATCAAGGTTGGCGCACTTATCCGGTCAAGATCAGCGCTTTTCAAGAGCGCGGGCATGAGGCTCGATTTTATTTGGAAACTTTAGTCACTTATTCCAGCACCTGTCCGGCGTCCGCAGCATTGGCTCGGCAATTGATTCAGGAAAATTTCAAACAGAATTTCCGTCAAAAGGATCTGGATTTTAAAGAGATCTATGATTTTATGGGTTCCACTGACGGGATCAATGCCACTCCTCACGCACAACGAAGTGAAGCTCGGGTGAAGATCGAGGTTTCCGAGACCTCTTTTGGTTTTGAAAAGCTGATTGATTTGATCGAGGCCGTTTTACAGACCCCGGTGCAAACCGTGGTGAAAAGAGAAGACGAGCAAGAGTTTGCACTTCGAAACGGACAGAATCTGATGTTCTGTGAAGACGCTGCCCGGCGGATCCAGGTCCAATTGATGAAAGAGGCTGCGGTTTTGGACTTTGTGGCGGAACTCCGTCACCTTGAGAGTCTCCATCCCCATGATGCTGTGAGCTGGGTGAGCCGAGGCCGTGAATTGAAGGGCTTTTAATCCTGGGGCTATTGACAGGGCCTTGTCTTGGTGGCATCAGTGAGAATCATTCTCAATTGGAGCCAGCATGGATTCAAATAAAGATCTGACAAAAATTCCCTCGCTTCCACGCAGTCATGGCGAGGAAAAATTGATTCAACGTCATGATCTGGGCCGCCAGCTCGACAAAAAAGCTTTTAAGCAGATGATTCGTACCATGAATTTAAAGGTCACTGATCAGCGTTTGGCGATCTTGGACTCTTTGCATGGCGGGCGAACCCATGTCACCGCTCAGGAGGTCTTTGAACTGGTGAGCGAGAAATTTCCAGAGATTGGTTTTGCCACTGTTTATCGATTTTTGCGCACACTCACTGAAAATGGATTTGTAACCGAAGTTCGTATGGGTGGCTTTCCGGCACGCTATGAGCTCACGCCTCAGTCTCACCATGATCATTTGACCTGTGTGGGCTGCGGAAAAATTTGTGAGTTTGAAAATCACCACATTGAAGAGCTGCAGCAAAAAGTGGCCAAACAATTTGGCTTTCAACTGACTTCTCATGTTTTGGAGCTCTACGGCATTTGCCCAGCTTGTCAGAAGCGTCAGGTTTGATTCTCCGCCCCTTTCCTCGATGACTTTTTTGCGGCGCTAAGAGACTCTGTTCTGTATGTCTAAGGACTTTGACGGAATTATTATTAAGGGTGCGCGCGAGCACAATCTGAAGGATCTCAACCTGCGTATTCCGCGCAATCAGATCACGGTGATTACGGGTTTGAGCGGCAGCGGAAAGTCCTCTCTGGCTTTTGATACGATCTATGCCGAAGGCCAACGTCGTTATGTTGAAAGTCTCTCTGCCTATGCCCGAAATTTTTTAGAGCAAATGAAAAAACCCGAGGTCGACTCGGTGACGGGCCTGAGCCCCGCCATCGCCATTGATCAAAAATCAGTGAGCACCAACCCACGCTCGACGGTGGGCACGGTGACCGAGATTTATGATTATCTGCGACTGCTCTACGCAAAAATTGGCGTGCCTTTGTGTCCAGAGCACAAAATTCCAGTGAGCAGTCAGACACCACAACAAATTCAGCAAGACGTGTTTAAAAAATCAGAGGGCAGCAAGTTTTTTGTTTTAGCTCCAATGGCTCAGGGGAAAAAAGGTGAATTCTTAGCTGAATTTCAAAAATGGGCCCGCAAAGGTTTTGTTAAAGCCAAGGTCGACGGCAAAATGATCTTGCTGGAAAATGCCCAGAAACTCGCAAAAACCAAAGCCCATGATATCGATCTGGTGGTGGATCAGTTGGTGCTGCAAGAAAGCCAACGCCACCGTTTGGCCGAAAGTATCAACACCGCTCTGTCTCTGGCCCAGGGCCGAATTGTGATCGAGATGCTATCTGGCGAGAGAACTTCTTATTCTCTGCACTCAGCTTGTCCGATCTGTGGTTTTGGTTTTCCTGAAATTGAGCCAAGACTGTTTAGTTTCAATAATCCACGGGGGGCATGTTCTTCTTGCCATGGTCTGGGCACCATGGATCTGGTGGAAGAGGAAAAATACTCCTACGGCGATGATGGTAAGGTGCTCGAAAAAATCAGCTACCGTTACAAAGATGACAAAAAGGTTTCCGACGACGACGAAGAGGGCGACGAGCTGGTTTTGGCCACTTGTCCTGATTGTCGCGGCACACGTCTGAAGCCCGAGGCATTGAATATTCAAATCGATGGCAAAAATATTGCCGAGGTGGCGGACCTTTCTTGCTCAGATCTTCGCGAATGGGTTTCGCAGATTCGCGCTGGCACCAAAGATCAAATCATTGCTGACAAAATTACAGCGCAAATTCTTTCGCGGCTGGAATATTTAATCCGTGTGGGAACGGGGTATTTGTCCTTGAACCGTCCTTCACGAACCTTGTCTGGGGGCGAAGCACAACGGATTCGTTTGGCGACCCAAGTGGGCTCGTCTTTGATCGGATGTTTGTATGTGATGGATGAGCCTTCGATTGGTTTGCATCCCAGAGATCATCATCGTTTGTTGGAAATTATCGGAGAGCTGAAGGACCGGGGTAATACCATTTTGTTGGTCGAACACGATGAAGACACTATGAGATTTGCGGATTACATCATCGATCTGGGGCCGCGGGCAGGAAAGCTGGGTGGGCAGCTAATGGCCGAAGGCACACCCACCGAGATTGAAAATAATAAAAATTCAATCACCGG
>Ga0210057_1005217_pt1 | contig 16816 bp, 12 predicted proteins | sample CryGeyCG2114_010_2_FD_183968 | JGI IMG/M metagenome (GOLD analysis project Ga0210057, IMG submission 183968) | Groundwater microbial communities from aquifer - Crystal Geyser CG10_big_fil_rev_8/21/14_0.10 (SPAdes) (version 2) | ecosystem: Environmental > Aquatic > Deep subsurface > Groundwater ...
ACGATATTTTTTGCGTAGACCCAAGAAAGACAGGAGAAGTGACCAGAGTCTTAGGGGAACGGTGACTAATTCACCCATACTAAATGGGTTAGCGAAAGCCGAGGTGGCAACTGACAGAACACCGGTAACAGCTCCAATGGTGGAGACTGTTTTGGTTGTAATCTTTCCAATCGGGTCTTCGAAAATTTTTTTAATCGTAGATACAACTGAGATAACAGGGTCTGAAATTAATCCACCAATCCCTGAATCACCACCTGGTCCTGGATTAGATACCGGATTAGGACCTGGTGTAGGTGTAGGAGTAGGTGTAGGAGTAGGTGTAGGTGTAGGTGTAGGAGTAGGTGTAGGAGTAGGAGTAGGTGTAGGAGTTACACTTATACTACTACTGTCACCTGACTCATCAGTATCTGATGCCGATGAACAACCAGCGTCATCTGGATAATCTATCTGACCATCCCCATCATTATCAATTCCATCATTACACTCAATTGAAGAATCGGTTGGTCTCCAATCTGTTCGCACTCTATAATCATCAGTGGCACAAACACCTTCATCCAAACAATTGAAAGAGATCCAGCCGGCATTTTCACTCCAGGCATAACCGTTAAAATAACCATTTGAATCAATGGTAACTCCACCATTGGTTGGTTTAAAATTAATCCAACCAGCAGCATCACCCCAAGCATACCCCGAGAGAACTCCGTCTGTTGTGTTAGAAACGCCGCCATTAGTAGGGGCAAGATTTATCCAACCGAGCTCACTGCTCCAAGCATAGCCAGTCAAAGCTGTATCAGTAACTATCACCGATCCATTAGTTGCCCCAAAATTTATTTTACCAAGGCCATCAGCCAAAATATCGGCATATTTATCAGTTGTATCAATTGTCCCAGCCTGAAGAAAAGCTAGTGGTATTAAAAACAAAATTAAAGAAAGAAAAATTTTCCTCATACTTTACACTTCATTATACAGTAAATTATTTCCTCCAGAAATTGAGTTTTTGATATTCTTCAGCAAAAGGACCCATGATTTTAGGCCATTGAGGTTCCATTGGTTCCACTTTATTCCTTATTTTGTGTAGATTATTAAAACCGTGGATAGCATCGTTCTCCTCTGTAACCTGTTCGACTTTATCAAAATCATGTTCAAAATAGTCTTCGCCCAAGAATTCATAGATCTTTTTAAAAGTTTGTTGTGGATTACCGGTTAAATCATCAAAGTCAACTAAAAACATCCGATCTTTAAAGCCTCGACGGATAGCATCGGTGATACGATTATATGCTAAACCAATTGGTTGGTCGGGTCGCATCCAAACATTGGCTCTTCCTTGGGCTGTTTGAAATTCAAAATAGAATTGTGATTCCTGTGGTATCTGCCTAGTCGCCGAAGTATCTCGCCAAAGCTTTTCGAAACTAGCTAAAACATCTCGAAGATCACGAACCGGCACCAAAACCTTAGCTTTATGTCCCAAAATTTCTTCAGCCATTTCAAGAAGCGACAACCAACCACGACTTTTATCAAAAATGACCGGTTTCTCAACGTCTGAATAATAGTTTTCTAAAATACCACGTAAAACCCTAAGTTTGGCCGAATCATTAGGGGCCGCCTTAAACTCAATCAAATTACTCCATTGATTACGAACACCAAACATCACGTCCATAATTCCAGAAGTCGCCGTAGCATGAAAACGAGGGTTTTGAGCCAAAATATTTTCAAGCAGAGTCGAACCACTTCTGGGTAAGCCAGAGACAAAATAGTATTTTTTTCCTTCTTTTGCCATATACAGCAAGTCTATCACCCTCGAAGTAATTCCTCAAAGATTTTCCTAAGAACCTGAGGATTAGCCCGACCCTTAGTCTCTTTCATACCTTGGCCAATTAAAAACTGGATGGATGTTTCCTTACCAGCTTTATACTCAGCAACAACCTCTTTGTTTTGGATAATAATTTTCTGGACAATTTTCTTTAGTTCTGATTTATCTGATTTCTGCAATAAACCATTACCTTCAGCAACTTCTCGAGCATGTCCACCCTCTTCAAACATTTTTTTTAACAAATCTTTAGCTCCTCTTGAAGAAATTTCGTCGGAAACAATCATTTCTACCAAAGAAACTAACGACTTGACATTAATCTTGCCTAGATCTTCCCCGTTGCCTAAACCAACCAAATCCGAAGTCAGGTAATTAGCTAGAATCTTTTTTTGGTCAATCCCTTTAAGTTCCACACTCACTTGATCAAACAAATTACCCAAAACTCTATTAGAGACCAGTAATTCAATTTGGTCTTGGTTAAGTTTAAAAAATTGGTATTCTTCTCTTTTTTGCCAAGGTAAAATCGGCAAATTGGCTTTTATTTTTTGTACATCAAATTCAGGCACCTCAGAGATCTTAAGTTTGGGTAAATCTGGATCAGGAAAGTATCGGTAATCAGCTGAACCTTCTTTCTTACGCTGTGAGAAAGTAACCTGCTTTTGATCATGCCAACCACGTGTTTCTTGCTCAACCTCTTTACCATTCTCTAGGATATTAGTCTGTCTGTTAATCTCAAAGCTAACAGCTTTTTCTAAAGATTTGAATGAATTTAAATTTTTTATTTCAACTTTTGTACCCAACCCCTTATCAGTAGATACAGAAATATTAGCTTCGAGCCGCATCTCACCTTTTTCCATATTGGCATAAGACACACCAAGATACTGTAATAACAACTGAAATTCTTTGGCAAAAAAAGCCGCCTGTTCTCCAGAATGAATGACTGGTTCGGTTACTAATTCCATTAGTGGCGTACCAGCCCTATTAAAATTTACCAGAGAGTAATCTCCCTTATCATGTTGGGAGGTCCCGGTGTCCTCCTCCAAATGAATACGGGTTAATTTAACACCAGCAATTTCTCCACCCGTAACTAATGGATATTTATACTGACTAATCTGATATCCTTTAGGAATATCTGGATAGAAATAGTTTTTCCGATCAAATTCTGTATAATCAGCGATCTTCCCACCGGCCGCGACACCCACCTTCAAAACATGTTTAACAGCCTCTTTGTTAACCGTTGGTAAAGTTCCAGGATGACCCAAATCTATTGGTGAAATGTGCACATTAGGATTGTTTTCATCTGGGTCATTTTTTGACCAAGAAAACATCTTTGTTTTAGTCCGAAGTTGAGCATGTATTTCTAGACCAATTGTTGCTTTATATTCTGCCATACTTCTTAGAAGTATATCAAATTAATTTTGTAATATTTTTGTTAGAAATTCTGAGGTTTCTTTTACACTCCGGTCATCTAAAATTGACAGGGTAACAACCTCTAAACCCAGCTTTTCTAATAACATCTTCTTGGTTTTAACTTCTTCCGGAGAAATCAGGTCTATTTTACTTAAAACAACGACTTCCCTTTTTTTTGAAAAAATCTGATCATACGTGTCAAGTTCTTTTCTAATTTGCTGATAGACTTTAACAACATCTTCATTCTCTACCGAAATCAAGTGTAGGATCATTTTAGTTCTTTTGATATGTTTCAAAAACTTACGCCCCAAACCTTTCCCCTCTGAAGCTCCTTCAATAATCCCCGGAATATCAGCTAAGACATATCCATATAAGGCACCTAGATGTGGACTCAGGGTAGTAAATGGATAATCCCCCACTTTAGAATTGGCACTAGTCAGAGAGTTAAGCAAGCTTGATTTACCAGCGTTAGGAAAACCAACCAAACCAACGTCAGCAATCAATTCTAACTCGATTGAGAAATCGGCCTCTTCTCCCGGCTTACCTGGAGTCGTCTCTCGAGGAGTAGTATTTCGAGAAGACTTAAAGTATTCGTTACCATAACCACCATTGCCGCCTTTTAAGACAAGCTCTTTCTGACCTTCCTTTTCAATATAAAATTTCTCGTTTGTTTTTAGATTGGTAACAATAGAACCAACCGGAACTTTTAGAACCAAAGATTCTCCACTCTTCCCTTCTTTTGAGTGGTTACCGCCAGATTCGCCGTCAGCAGCTTGGAACTTTTTTTCTCGAAGATAATCAAATAAAACGTTCATGTCTCGAACTCCCCGAACAAAAACATCCCCACCTCGGCCACCATTACCACCACAAGGCCCCATGAACTCTTTGTTTTTTTCATGTAACCATTTCTCAACTCCATTACCACCGTCTCCAGATTTGAGGTTTATTTCTATTTCATCAATAAATGCCATGGGGCTATCCTACGTTCCAAGAACCTGCTTGGCAAGGGCCAATGCCGTCTCTTTACTTTCAGATAGAGCCATAAATCCATTTGAGTGTACGAAGACAACATCCGGATATCCGGTTAGTTCCTGGAGTTCTACTTTGGTTTTATTACCACCCCACTTTGCTGGCAGTCGAAGTCTTAGCTCAAAAAGACCGACTTCTTTTTTAATAGCTAAGGTCTGCCACAGGTTTTTATCAGGTTGATACAAAATAGCAAAAATTGGCTCTGCGTACTTACACAGAACCGTCCAGACTAATTGCCGACCAAAAGGTTGGTTTTTATCAAATACAACAATCCTTTTATTCTCGGTGTTTTGATATTTTTCTTCTATCTGTTTTTCAACTTTAACAAATTGTTTTGCCAACTCTATTTCTCGATTTAGTATTTTCCTAGCCAGTGGTAGTAGTTCCCTAAAAATATCATCCGGATTTTGGTCTTCCTGCCAAGTCGGCATAAAAGAGGCTAGCATTGTCTGGATTTCATAAGGTAAAACCTTCTCTTTATTTAAGGTGTAGACATCATAACCGTTATCACCGGCATCAATTGGTTGAATCATCTTTTGATCAACGCATAAAGATTCCTTCGATCCTCCCGTTAAAATTTCTCCATATTTTTTCCAAACCAAACCAAAAGAGGCATAGGGAATGCTATTTTCGCGCACACCAGCTCCAGCCGTTTGGTGGTGATCAAATTTTTCCTCTTCTGAATTATAAACACCACCGACGTCAACAACGTAGTCGCCTTTTGATATTTCTTTTGGATCACGTGTTCTTAGAACTTCAGTATTTTCTTCACCCAAAAGAATCTGTAAAGAGGCAACCGCAAATAAATCATCAGCATGATACTTGCCAGAGTGTGTAACAATTATTTTTTTAGACATAATGATTTTGTATTAATTTTCTAATCTCCTCGACCCAAATAATGCTCGAAGTAATCGCAATTATGATTACCACCTCTATTAACGACAGTGGTGTAGTCTTAAGAAAAGTATTCATAATTGGTGTATAAACAGCAAACAGTTGGAGAAAAATAACCAAGATTACAGCTCCTATTAAGTACATATTTGAGAAGGTTGATTTTTTAAATACAGTTTCTGTTATTGAACGAACGTTCCAAACATTAAACAACTGAAAGAAAGCCATGGTGGTCATTGCTACGGTCCAGCCCTTTAACATATCACCTCCAGAGAAAAACAAAAACATCGCCAGAGTGCCAATTGTCATAACGGTAGTCATAATAGCCATTCTGACAAACATTAATCTATTGATTATAAAGGTGCCCTTAGATCGTAGGGCCATAACATCATTTGTCGATTGTGGATCAAAAACGAAAGCCAAAACCAAGAAACCATCTGTGATCAGATTTAGCCACAAGATTTGGCTTGGTTGAAGCGGTAATGGTAAGAAAAGTGATAAAGCTAAGACAATAACAAATAGTTCAGCTAGGTTTGTTGAAAACATGTACAAGATCACTTTTCGAATAGTGACATAGATACTCCGCCCCTCTTCGACGGCGGCTATAATACTTTTGATATCATCATCAAGCAGAACAATATCTGAAGCTTCTTTGGCAACTTCTGTACCAGAAAGACCCATGCCAATACCGAGATCAGCTGAAACCAGTGACAAAGCATCGTTTACTCCATCTCCAGTCATGGCAATCTTCTGGCCACTTTTTTTATAAGCATTAACAATAGATAGTTTTTGTTCCGGTGTGACTCGAGCAAAAACAGTAACTCCTGCGAGCTCTTTTGACAAATCTTCTTCGGAAATAGATTCAATATCATCACCAGTCAAAACCTTATCTCCTTCTGAAAAAATACCAGCTTCCTTGGCCGTAGCAATTGCCGTCCCCTTGAAGTCTCCGGTGATCATAACAATCTGGATACCACTTCTTTTAGCCATAATTACTGAATCTCTGGCACCTTCGCGAACCGAATCCTGCATCTCGAATATTCCCACAATAGTCAGGTTATTAATATCTCCTTCGGTAAGGTTTGTTTTAGTGGTATTTTTAAAAGCCGAAACCAAAACCCGCTGACCATTCTCTGACATCTCAAAGATTTGCTCCGAAATCTCTTTCTTTTGAACTGAATTTAAATTAACAGCCCTACCACCAATCCAGATTTTGTTAGCAGCCTCTACTAACTTCTCCGGAGCACCGACAACATAGATAACTTTTTTACCTTTTTCTTTATAAAGTGTAGCGTGATATCGGAGCTCTGATTGAAAAGGAATATCCTGAAGCAATTCTATTTCCCCCTCCAGAGCTTCACGGTTAATTCCAAGTTTTTCACCAAAAACAATTAGAGCGGCCTCGATGGGGTCACCGATTACTTCCCAGATCTGGCTTTCTTCTTTTTTATAAATCGAAGCGTTAGAAGCCAGGACACCAATTCTAGCGGCCAACATTAGACCCCGATGATCGATAGGATTAATTGGATTGTCATTCAAATAGACATTACCAGCTTTTTCATACCCATTACCACCAACTCTATGCTTGTTATTATCTACAACAATTCCGCTAACCATTAATTCATTTTTGGTAATAGTACCAGTCTTATCAACGGCTATCACATCGGCCTGACCTAAGGCCTCGACTGCCTGCATTCTTTTAACCAAAGCGTTCCTCTTACCCATCCGATAGACCCCAATAGCCAAGACCAATGTAATGACAACAGGTAGACCCTCGGGGATAACAGAAACCGCCACCGCTACAGCCACAAAAAATATTTCCTTAAATTGATAACCAGCTAATAAACCGAACACAAAAATAACAATGCTGACCAAAATGGTACCGATAACAATAATCCTGGAGAGTTGACGAATATTTTTTTTAAGCGGAACTTCTGAGTCAAGAGTTTCCAGTTTCCTGGAAATAGAACCCATAACGGTTTGTTGACCAGTATAGACAACTAACGCCCTGCCACCACCAGTATTGACATAGGTGCCCTCAAAAACAACTCCCAGATTGTCATTCTTATCATCCGCCACATGGATCTCTTTTGAAACTGGTTCAGATTCACCAGTTAAAGCTGACTCATTAATCCTAATGTTTTGAGCCTCAATAATACGAGCATCCGCTGGTACCCGATCTCCAGCTCGTAGAATCAAGATATCTCCAGGAACAATGTGGGCAGAATTTATCCGAATCTCTTGTTGATCTCGTAAAACTAAAGTTTTAGTCTTGGTAAATTTCTTTAGGGCATATAAAGTATTTTGGGCCTTACCTTCCTGGATAAATCCAATCGCCGCGTTTACTATTAGAACAATAGCAATAACTCCCGAATCGACATACTCTTTAAAAAATAACAGAATTACAGCCACAATAGCCAAAACCAGAACAAATGGGCTAATGAATTGCCTACCGATCAATCTCAAAACACTTTCTGGTTTTTTTTCAGAAAGTGTATTTTCGCCAAACTGTTTTAGCCGTTTGACCGCCTCAGTTGAAGTTAACCCCTCCTGATTAGCCTCAAACTCTAAATATAAATCTTCAATTTTATTGCTCTTCCATTCATTCATTTTTGGTCCGGTTTATCAAATAGCAAAGAACCACGCAACCACACACACCTACTATTGTATCACGGGCCTAATCAGTTGAATTAGAATGATGAACACAAAAGCTGTAGCAGCCATCACTGGAAAAGTAATGTAACCAAACTCCAACATATAGATCTCAGAACAATTTATGGCCCCAACAGTTGAACAGAATCCGGATAGACTTTGACCAAAACTAGTTAAAATCTGCAAATAAATCTGATAGATAGAAATAACTAGACCAATAGCAGCTATAGCTAAGCCGTAAATTCTGGCACTAAGGTCTTGTTTCCAAACACCCAAAGCAAAGATAATCACAAGTGGATACATGGCAATTCTTTGATACCAACATAAAACACACGGTTCCCAGCCGATAACCTCAGAGAAATATAAACTACCCAATACTGAGAAAAGGGCGATAAAAAAAGAGATCAGATAACCATAATTACTAACGTGTTTTCTAAGATAGTCTTTAACATTTGGAGATACGAAATATGCTAAGATACCAAAAATCAACACAATATGCCCAAGCAGAGTCAGAGATGCCAAAAAAATCTGTAAATTCATATCATTATATTATAATGTTTTTATCTTTTTTGTCCTCACAACAACAAAAACAATTGCAGCAATTACAACCCCTAGTAATAAATACTTTTCAACTCTTGAGATATATTCAGCATAAGCAAAATATAAACTTCCAACTCGCCAACCAATTAAACCAAAAATGGTAGCCCGAATCAATGTCCCAAATAGAGTTATGAGTAGATACGTTTTGATTGGGTATCTGACTACTCCGCAAAAAATGTCAACCGCCACCGTAGGAACAGCCGGCAAAGTTCGGAGAAAGAAAAGTAACAAGTCGTCTTTCCGTGATCCACTAAATTTTTGTTGCAGCAATTCAATATCATGCCATTTAATACCTAAGAATTTACCAAAACGATCCACCAGAGGTTTACCAACAAAATAAGATAAATAATATATAAAGAAAGATGCGGTAGTTACAGCAATAGCCGAAGGAATGCTAACTACTAAAATTATTTTCCATAAAGCTAGCCAAAAATTTTCGGTATTAATTAAGAAAAAACCACCACCAAGTTGTACCCAAGCCGAAGGAATTGGAGCAATAACTTGTTCGATAATAGTGGCTGAAAATACACCCCAAGCTCCCAAGGGTAACAAAACATTTTCAAGATAGGCAACAACACCTTCGATCATGAAATTATTTTTTTAAGAGTCCAACCGTTAGCCAATAAGTCCTCGGCCTTCTTGTATTTTAATTCTTTTTCTTTGCCGTCTTTTTCAATAATAACCTTTTGATTTCGACCAATTTTATCTATTTTAACTCGAGTAGTTTTACTTTCTTCCTTATTCTTATTTGATATCTCTTGTAGATTTCTTTTTTCTTCCATATTAGTTATTTCATCAATATGCGGAATCAACTCTAAAATTTTATCTTTAACGGCTAATTCCATTTCTTTAAAATACCGTAATCCATCCTTCTTGTATTCAACCAACGGATCTCTTTGCCCATAAGAACGAAGACTGACACTGGACCTTAGATAATCCATGGCTTCTAGGTGATCGACCCAGAAGATGTCCATTGTTTGGATAATTGGCTGCACTAGATATAAGTAAAAAGGCTCTTCACCAACTTCTTGGATCTTAGCTTTAATAAACTTCTTGGTGTAATCATTAGCCATCGGCAGAAGACTGTCTTCAACATACTTTTTTACCTCCCAAACATTTCCAGCCAGGATCTTCATTCGCCTCTCATACATAGTTTTTCTCTGAAAATTAAGGACATTGTCATAATCAAGAACAGCCTTCCGAGCATCAAAATTAAACCCTTCAATTTTCTTTTGAGCAGACTCTAAAGAACGACTGATAAATTTATTCTGGATAGGTTCATCTTCAGCAATACCGAGGCGTCCCATCATTGTCTTAATACGTTCTGGTGCAAAAATCCGCATCAAAGAATCTTCCAGGGAAACAAAAAACTGAGTCTCTCCAGGATCACCCTGGCGTCCCGAACGTCCCCTTAACTGGTTGTCAATCCTACGAGCTTCATGTCGTTCCGTCCCAATTACAAAAAGGCCACCGAGATCTTTTACTTTCTGATATTGATCAGAAGTCGCCGGATTACCACCAAGCTTAACATCCACGCCACGACCAGCCATGTTAGTGGCAACCGTAACAGCACCTAACCGACCCGCTTGAGCAATTATTTCACCTTCTCGTTCATTATTTTTAGCATTTAGAATTTCATGTTTGACTCCCTCTTTATTTAAAAATTCTGAAAGCATTTCATTTTTTTCAACGGAAATAGTACCGATCAAAACAGGTTGACCTTTTAAAGTCAAATCTTTGACTTTCTTGGCTAAGGCTCGATACTTTCCTTTCTCAGTTTGGAAAATCAAATCATCCCGATCAATACGTGCGATTGGCTTGTTAGTTGGAATAACAAAAGTCTCCAGACCATAAACCTTGAAAAATTCTTCCGAAGACGATTCCGCCGTACCAGTCATGCCTGATAATTTTTCATACATTCGGAAGTAGTTTTGGTACGTCACCGAAGCAAAGGTTCTGGATTCCTGTTGGATATCAACACCTTCTTTTGCCTCAATTGCTTGGTGTAATCCTTCCGACCAACGCCTTCCGGGTTGAAGTCTGCCGGTAAACTGATCAATAATTATTATTTCTCTGTTTCGAATAACATACTCAACATCTTTCTGAAACAAAGCCTTGGCGCGAACAGCTGTTTCTAAATGGTGTACGTATTTTATCCCTTTATCGGTGTAAATATTGTCGATTCCAAGTTCTTTCTCGACCTTAGAAATACCCGCATCGGTAAGTTCAATTGATTTATGCTTCTCATCCTTTTCATAGTCTTTGTTTTCAACCAGTTTATTAGCAATAGCTGCAAATGTTTTATATAAACTCTCAGACTGGTTGGTAGAAGAAGAAATAATTAGTGGTGTTCTAGCTTCATCAATTAAAATTGAATCTATTTCGTCAACAATTGTGTAGTGGAAACCACGCTGTCGCAAACGTTCCTTTTTTCTTTCAATATTATCCCGCAGATAGTCAAAACCAAATTCACTGTTAGTACCATATGTAATATCAGCATCATAAGCCTCAGTCCGTGTACAGGCTGACAAAAATTCATCGGCAACCTTAAAAGAACCAACCTCGTCCCTTTCTTGGTCTAAATTATTATGGTTAGGATCATACAAATATGAAGTATCTGAGTTTATAACAGCTACTGATAATCCTAGAAAGTCATAAATTTGTCCCATCCAAACAGCATCTCTTCTAGAGAGATAATCGTTAACAGTAACAACATGAACACCTTTCCCGGTTAAAGCATTTAGATAAACAGGCAGAGTAGCCACCAGAGTTTTTCCTTCACCAGTTTTCATTTCGGCAATATTTCCTCGGTGTAGAGTAATCCCACCAATAAGCTGAACGTCGAAATGTCTCTGGCCAAGAGTTCTTTTAGCTGCCTCTCGAACCACAGCAAAAGCCTCTGGCAATAAAACATCCAGAGATTCTCCGTTAGCAATTTTTTGTTTAAATTCAATTGTTTTTCCTTTTAGATCAGAATCCGAAAGACTTGATATTTTGGGTTCAAAGCTGTTTATCTCTTCGATAATCGGCCACATCTTTTTGATTTCTTTACTGGTCTCTTTGGGGAAAAATGCAGACAAAAACTTCATAACAGCGCCATTCTAACACACAAACAAAAAAGCCTCCATCAGAGACTTTTTCGTGCATGCACTTAAACCCTCAGACTATCGTCTTCGGCGTCGTGATGTCTTTTTTGCAGCCTTTCGTTTCTTAGCTGGCTTTCGCTTTGCAGCCTTTCGCTTTGTTGTCTTTCGTTTCTTAGCTGGCTTTCGCTTTGCAGCCTTTCTTTTCTTTGCCATATTTTTATTTGAATTTAATTTATGTTTAATGTCGACCAAACTTTATTGCAAAATCATTTTGTAACAAAGCTCTTTACTTGATTTAATTATCTTACAACAAACACCTATATACAACTTTTTTTACAAAAAAATGTGGATAACTTTTATTTTTTAAAAACAACTTCGTTCTCAATATTAATTTTAGTTTTATTAAAGACAATTTTTTTTATTTTTTTGGAAAACTCTTTTATATCTTGTGCACTGGCTTGTTTGTTTGTAACTAGGATAAGTGGTTGCTTATCATGCAACCAGACATTACCTTCCTTGTATCCTTTTAGATTACAAACTTTGTCCAAAATCCAAGCCAATGGGATTTTCTTTCTGTTTCCGGATATGTCGTATGCTGACAGATCCGGAAACATCTTTTGCAAACTTAGATATTTTTTATTAGAAATAATCGGGTTTTTAAAAAAAGAACCAGCTGTTCCGCACTCTTCTAGATTAGGAAATTTCTTTGACCTAATCTCTAATACTGCCTGACGAACTTGTTCTTTGCTTGGCTTAGTATTAGCAAAATATGCGACTAAATCTTTATACTCAATACAAACCTGATCGCTTTCTAAAACCTTAAAGGCTACTCCGATAATAATATATGATTGTCCTTGTTTCTCTTTAAAAATACTGTGACGATATGAGAATCGGCAATCAATATTGTTTATTTTCTTAATGGAACCATTCTCCAAATCGTATACTTCAACCCATTTAATAAAATCTTTAACCTCAACTCCATAGGCTCCGATGTTTTGAATTGGCGAAGCCCCAACCGTACCAGGAATTCCAGATAAGTTTTCAATAAATGGAACACCTTCTGTAATCGCCAGCTCAACAAAAGAATCCCAACTTTCTCCGGCACCAACAATCAAAACATCTTTTTGTTTCTGGAAACCTTTGATGTTTATCTTAATAACAAGTTTCTTGATCTGTTTTTCTAGAAAACAAATATTTGAGCCACCACCTAAAATTAAAATTTCCAAATCTTTTTTCTTTGAAAATTCTATAGCCTGTCTTAAATCACCAAGACTCTCAACACAAACAAAAAAATCTGCTTGAGATTCTACCCCCAAAGTATTTAAGTTTTTTAATGAAACTTTCTTCTGAATATTCATATAAGCAGTATATATAAAAACAAACCGAGCGCTAAGCTCGATCTGTTTTTCCACCGCTACGCGGACAGTGGAAGCTATCTCCAAATAAATATCTTTAAGTGAGTGCGAACCACTGCCCACGTAGTGGCAGAATCCGCCTTCCAGTATTATATGACGTGTCAATAAAAACGCAAAACCCCGCAAAGCGGGGTCTTACGCAGATATTCATTTATTCGAGATGACTTTCTCGCACTCGACTGGCAGTATACCACAACAAGAAATTAATGCAAGTGGATTACTCTATTTTAATCGGTTCCCCAGCCTGGATTTTTCGGACAAATTCAGCACCCTTTTTCTCAAAACTATCCTGATATTTAGACCTGAGATCATTGATTATATTAATGGCTTCGGTTGTTCTACCGGAGTCAGCGTAAGCAATAGCCAAAATAAACTTTAGGTCTGGAAAGTCAGGGTTAGTTTCCATCTGCTTTCTTACAAAAAGAATTACTCTATTATATCTGCCCTCTTCTAAGACCTGATTCAGCAGATCGTTATAAAGTTGGTTTTTCCCAGAAATTTTGGTAGCTAAAACATAAGATTCCCAAGCCTGATCATTTTCTTTGTATATTTCATATCCCCGTTTAGTTAATTCAAACATCTTGTCGTAGTCTTTCGTCAGGCCATATACTTGGGCAAGTTGTGCATACAATCCTTGTTTTGTAGGAGAAAGTTCAATAGCCTTTTCGAAGTGTTTAATAGCCTCGTCAAACACACCAAATTGCATCAAGAAGTTGGCGAAAATTAATTGATAGCGAGCGTCATTTGGTGTTAGATTAACTTGTTTTTCCAATTCCTCTTTAGTGAATAAAACAAAATCTTGCCTCAAAGACTCATCTACTTGCTCGGCTTTAGCAATTTCGACCGCTATTGATGGCAACCTTTCACGAATTTCAGCTGTTCCAAACGAGTTGTAGACAACCGCTTTCTGGAGCAAATCTTTAACGTTAGAAACGTTATTATTTAGTTCTTCAATTGTTTTTGCTTGCGGGGTATTTAACGCTTTGATAACTGTCCGACTTTGATTGTAACCATTGGCGTTGACCCAGAATGGCATAGCCAGAGTTAAAACAACAACAATTGATATAACCATTCTGTTTCTAACTCCATGATCTATTTTGAATACTTTTGGTAATAATTCTTTCTTACTCTCTAGAGAATGAATAAAGGCAATCAGCGCAAAAAATATAATATAACTTGTAATTTGATCAAAGATAAATAGATTCTGAAATACATAAGCCGAGAACATACCAATATATATAATTTTTTCTCTTTTAGACAAATTAACACTCTTTATCAGCATCCTAATCAAAGCAATAAATATGAATACGTAAGAGATAAAACCAATAAAACCGGCAGCAATTAACCAATCAAAAACAATATTATGAGACCGATCAAACCAAGCCTCCTGATCAAATAAGCCTGGATTGTAATGCTTATTAAAAACATAATTAAAATTACCCTGACCATAGCCCAAGATAGGGTTTTCCTTTACACCCTTCCATGCGAGGTCCCACATCATGAAACGAGCATTTGTTGTTTTGTCTTCCAGAGAGATAACTGCTAAACGATTTAGCGTATGTTGACCTTTAACAAAGTCTGTATTTTTTAAGGCAAAAAATCCAGCCACCAATACGACAACAGCTGCTAGAACTCCCATAGAAACTTTTCTTAATTTAGTTTTCTTTGGCTCAAAGAATACAAATAAAATGGAAATTAGCAAAACACTCCCAACTAAACCAAGAATTGCTCCTCTGGTTGCCGTGTAATAAAGAGAAACCATTTGTAAGATAAGGGCTGAAACATATAAGATCTTCATTTTTAGGCTAAGAGATTTGTAACGTAATAACATTACCGTAGTTATAAAAATATGGAGCAACATATAAACGGCTAGATAACTAGCATTACCTAAGGTAGCATCAATTCGATCTCCTCCTTGGTTTACTATGGGTAACAATTTAACTAGCGCATGATCCGTAGGGTATTCTAGTGTTTTTACAAGATACATCCTTAAAAGTTGAGCTATTGAAAACAATCCAAGGCCCACACTTGCCACAATTGATGTGTTCCAAAATAGATCCCAAAGTTTTCTAGTATTAAGTGTACTAGATAATATTACAGTGTAAGCAAATAGGTGTATTAGGGTGACCCAACCATCCATTCGCTCAAAATTACTCCAAAGACTTTGTTTTGGTTCAACCCCAAAAATATCAGCCAAAAAAACAACACCAATGAATATGGTGACTGAGGCAAGCAATATTGACTTTTTGGGACGGAAGTCTTCCTTTAGAAAAGCTAGAATAAGCCAAGATCCAAAGGCTAACTCTATTAAAACCCTAAAGGCAAAATTCTTTCCAGTAATAAATGGAAATAGCTCTGAGGAATCGACAATAAACACCAAAAATGGTGCCAGGAAGATCGCGCCATATACGATATATTTCAAAAATTTCTGAATATTTTCCATAACACAAACTATAACATAAGGAGCCTATCTGCTAAAGAAAATGCTATTATTTAACAAAATGATAAAAAAGATTGAAAAGTTTCTACAGACAGATCTGACCTATCTAGCCCAAGGTGGAAGTTGGATTACTGCTAACAATATAGTTTCTTCCTTCGCTTCTTTTGTGTTACTTATCGCTTTTGGATACTTTCTGCCCAAAAACTCATACGGAACTTACCAATACGTTCTCTCGATTGCCGGTATTCTGACTATACCCACATTAAGTGGTATAGACACTTCAATGGTCAGAGCCGTCGCTACCGGGCACAGCGGTTCGATGTTAACTGGTTTCAAATCAAAAATCCGCTGGGGAATGTTAGGTGGATTGGCCAGTTTAGTACTAGCCTTCTATTACTTTCTAAATAACAACATAACTCTGGGATTATCTTTTGTGATAGTTGCAGCCTTTGTCCCCTTCATGGACTCTTTCACCCTTTATGGAGCTTATCTTAGCGGTAAAAAGATGTTCAAAAACTCCTCCGTCTACAGCTCTATTATTAATATCTTTAGGGTTATTTCCTTACTATTGGGATTAATTTTAACCAATAATGTCATTCTGATAGTTTTAATATATTTTGCTTCTAACACACTACTGAATTCCATCTTTTTTATGCTTGTTTTTAAAAAATATATACCTAAAAATGAACCGGAGGATTCAGCTACGATTTCTTACGGTAAACACCTCAGTCTGATGGGTATCTTAGGCAACATCGCCTCTCAAGTTGATAAAATGTTTCTATTCCAAAATATCGGGTCAGCTGAATTAGCCATCTATACATTTGCCACCTCTCCGATTACCAGAATAACAACTCTGATGTCTCCAATAACAACCTTGGCATATCCAAAGTTCTCCGAAACAGATCCGGCCACTCTGAAACGCACCTTACCCCGAAAAATATTTCATCTCTTTGTAATTTCATCTCTGATTACAGGTGTTTACATCCTACTGGCACCTTGGATTTATAAAATAGTTTTCCCGAAATATCTTGATTCTGTAATCTATTCTCAAATATTTGCTCTTTCTATCTTGTTTTTCCCGCAAAAACTTTTGGCCGTAGCTCTAACGGCTTACCAACAGAAAAGAGCCTTATATATGATTAACACCGTAAGTCCCATAATAAAAATCGCTTTCTTGCTAATATTACTACCCATCTATGGTATTTGGGGAGCAATCATCACACTTCTTATTTCCAGATTCATAAACGGCACCATGTCAGTATATTATTTTAATAAGATATAAAACTGTCATGAGAATACTTATCTTGGGAAATAGCTGGCATGGCAATTGGTCTAAAACCATCCATGAAGAGATCATCTCTTTGGGTCATACTGCCGAACATATTGATGTGCGTTATACGAAAAAATATCATCTACGCATACTAGAATCGTTCCGCAGAAGAAATTTTTTTAGAAGATTAAATAAAAGTCTGGTAGAAAAGATTGA
>Ga0210057_1005219_pt1 | contig 16812 bp, 21 predicted proteins | sample CryGeyCG2114_010_2_FD_183968 | JGI IMG/M metagenome (GOLD analysis project Ga0210057, IMG submission 183968) | Groundwater microbial communities from aquifer - Crystal Geyser CG10_big_fil_rev_8/21/14_0.10 (SPAdes) (version 2) | ecosystem: Environmental > Aquatic > Deep subsurface > Groundwater ...
AAAGATAGGGGCGTGGTTGCGCACGCAATAATCTGGAGAGTCTACAATTTGCATGCTAAAAGCAAGAGACTTGACACGGTTGCTATACTTTAAATATGGCAGTGCGAATTGTTCAATACAAATGGGCGGGATCATGGGGGCCGTTCTCCATTACCGTCCCCTGCGGGGAATGCAGTGTAACCGAAGGTGTCATCGCCGATACAATCGAGAAAGAATTCTCCCAAGAGTCGGTGTCATTTGAAGTTTTGCCATGGCTCACCTATTGGTGGCGGCCCCTTATACGAGGCGGTTGGCATGCGCCGATTGTGCTCGTCAACAATCGTGTTATCTCCCAAGGTTCGGTGCTCGATGGGGGCTTGCTTGCATACCATATTCGCAAAGAGCTTGCGAAAGGATACGAGGCACCGGAAAACGCGACGATTGTGTTTACGAAACCTGGTTGTTCGTACTGCGCTCGCGTCAAGACCATGCTTAAAAAAGCGGGAGTAGCGTACGAGGAGCGTGACATAATTGCCAATCCCCTCTTTGCGCACCAACTTTTTACTCTCACCAAGCGATTCTTCCCCCGCAACAAGCCCGTAACGACACCGCAAGTGTGGCTAAAGGGCCGCTACATCGGCGGATTCGAGGAGGTTGATAAAATGTATAAATAGAATGCTCGCTCTTAGGGAAGATTAGACCTCTTCTCAATATTATTTTTTATTTTATCCTATTGAGGATCTAAGGGGACCATTTCCTATCTTCTTCTTCGGTATCGCGCTACCATCCTCATATATGACTTCCCTATTTACAAAACAACAACACGTCCTTGCTATAAGAGGAGTCTTATTCGTACTTGCGCTCGGTGGAATAATCGGTCTTATCGATGCCAGAGAATATATAACCTCTTTTCCATTTAATATACAGGCGATTTTGGATGCAGTGATTATTTTTGCATTTTTTATTATTGCACTGAAAATCAAAAACATGCTCCCCAAACATAGAATAAAAATAATAATCGTGTTTGCCCTTTCGTGGGTGTACACCATTGTTTCAAACCTAGCAAACCTCTGGTTGTTCGTGGGTGCACGCGGTTTGGAAGAAACATTGAATTTTTTAGGAACAACCATACCGATGTTCGCACTTACACAAATCCTTCTTTTACTTGTCATCCCAACAGTTTTATTTTTATTTTTGTCGTTGTACGTACATAGAGTTTCAGCAGAAAATATAAAGTAGCGTGAGACTGGCTCTCTCCATCACTAAGCTCGTTTCGCCTGTCTGCCGGCAGGCAGGTTCACAAATGTGCGAGACCGCACTAAAGCCCCACCCGCAAGCAGGCTCCCTTTTATTTATTCAGAGCAGATTTAATCTTTTTTCTCGGGTTTTTTATATTTATATTTATCGTTCCACGCGCCAAACATAATAAAATACCGATCGAAAAAAGACGCCGATTTTAGAGATACGATAATAGTGTCAATTTTTCCCATTAAAATACCGGGATGCTCGTGTCCATTTTGGGCAAACTGATTCTTCAAACCTATGAGCTCACTTCTACTGTAAAACCTCCGTACGCCATCTTTCTCGGGTCAAATGGCATCGGGAAATCCTTCGGATCAACATTTGCATACTTTTTATCGAAGTAATCCATTACTTTTTTGTTTACTAAGTCGCGGTGCGTGCGAGACTTGAACGTGATAAACGAAAACCACACGGTATCACTTTGCTTTGCTTTTGTGAGTTTAGTAAAAGAAAGCGGCTTCATCCCACCCATGCTTTTGGTTTTCAGATCCTCGCCCATGCATTCCTTGTAGTCCAGCGCGCCAAACTTCATCCATACTTCTTCTGCCTCACGCGCCATTTTCTTGTACATTTTTATATTCTTCTTTGGGACGGTAAATACAAACCCGTCTACATATCCTCCTTTTTGTTTTTTCTTTCCCTGATTTTTTGTTTTCATAATATCTAGATTCTTAGTTCAATTTTATCACCGTCTTTCATTACATACGATTCATACTCCATATTTTGTTCTCCATTTACAAACATTTGGACTTCTCCTTCACTTCCGAGCAATGAAGTACTGCTAAATTCTTTTTCCCACACCTCAAAAAAACGCCCCAGCATGATGTCTTCTTCATGTACCAATCCACCAAATTCAAGGTGAATGATTGGGAGATCAGCATGTGTATGAATGGGACTATGGCCGTTGGTGAGTCCTAAATCTTGCGGTATCTCTTGTACTTCCCCACCAATATATATTTCAATTTCGGGATGCCAATGTAAACCATTGCGACTCACGATGGGAGAATCAGATGATGTAGAAGAAGAACTCGTCCACCACGCGCCGAGCAGAACCAAAATTATCACCAGAGCACCAAACATTACCGCATGCTTCATCCGCACTTTATAACACAACCAGAGTCACTGAGCTAAGGGCGCAAAATCTAAACCGCTTAGGTATCTACAGAGGAATCTATGTCTGGAAAGTAAAGAAATAATTTGAAACAGTGAATATCAAAAACCGCACATATTGCAGAGCGGTCTTTGATGTAGTGAGTATCTTAATTTATCGACAAAGTCTAAGCTCTCACTGAGACAGGTCAGCCAAAAAAGGATGATTTCACTTCACCTACAGTATAGCATGGAATGTGCGCCGGCGCTCACTAAACTACAAACGTAAGTGCTTTCCCTCTATTCTTATTGCGCCCCGTACGTCCGATGCGATGCACATAATCTTCCTGTGTTTTTGGCGCATCGTAGTTAATAACATGCGAAACATTTTCAACGTGTATACCTCTAGCTGCCACATCGGTGGCCACAAGCACACGTGCCTCAGAGTCTTTGAATCTTTTTAGTGCTCGTTGTCGTTGTGGGTGTGATTTATTTCCATGAATGGACTCTGCGCTGATGCCATTTTGTCTAAGCTGTTTATTTAGTCGCTCAACACTATGCTTCATCGCGCCAAAAATTAGCACACGAGAAAACTCTTCTCGGGAAAGAAGTTCCAAAAGAACATCAAACTTATTTTCATTTGTAACACGAACAACATCCTGCTCAATTTGATTACTTATATCTTGTGTCGCAACTGAAATTGCCACGGGATTACTAAGAAAATCAGCAACGAGTTTTTTAATATTTTCCGGCATGGTTGCCGAGAAAAGCATTGTTTGGCGCTCTTTAGGAAGTCCTGAAAGAATCTTGCGCATATCGCCTATGAATCCCATATCAAGCATTCTGTCGGCCTCGTCTAGCACAGCCGCTGTGATAAATCTTGGTTGTATTTTCCCACGTCCAATAAGATCAAGAATTCTGCCGGGGGTTCCAATAATGAAATTACTCTTCCTATTAAGGGCTTTAATCTGTCCATTAATGTTCATACCACCCACACACACCACACCAGAAATATTAGAATATCTTGTAAGGGCATTAAGCTCTTCCTGGATTTGTATTGCCAACTCACGCGTCGGAGCGAGTATGAGTGTCTGATTGTGTTCACCGCGTATCGTTTTCTCTATCAGCGGTACCAAAAAAGCGGCTGTTTTCCCAGTTCCGGTATTTGAAAGACCGATAACATCTTTTCCTTCTAAAACATTTGGGATTATTTTGTCTTGAATAGGCGTTGGCGAGGAGAAACCTAGCCCAGTGATTGTCTTAGTAAGAAGTGCATTAAGATTAAAGTCAGAAAACGTATTTTGCACAACATCAACGATCTGCACCTCGGGTGCGACACCTTTGTTTATATAGCGAGAGACGTCAAAAAATTTCTCGTTCCGACGATTTCTGTTTCTGTTTCGCGAAGGATGCGAGGTGTGACCACCTCGTTTTGTTCGCATTCGTGATTGTGATGACTTCTCTGAGCCTCTGTTCTGCCACTTTGGACTACGAGAAGACGAGCGACGACTATGTCGCTGAGTAGTTTTATTCATATTTTGCTATAAGGGCTGTGTAGGTAAAACATTAACGACGAAGCCATTGTCTCGTTACCCAAAGAGCCCCACACGAGTATCTTTAAGAGGTTAAACATTAACACTTAAAACGATTATCGTCAAGTTTGTTGCCCTCTATAATTTCCGATTCTCGCCGTCTAAGACAAATTTGAAATCATTACATAAGATTAAGGATGACTTCTCCCATCCTCTGTTATGGGAATTTCCTCTCCTAAAAATTTCGGCTTTCTATTAAAGATAAGATCCAGTACGGCTTTTTCATTTGCAATCACTTCCCGCACATTGTTGCGGAAAAGAATATTGCCTATGTCAGCGTTCACCCCAGACGCTTCCATCCCGAGTCGGCGAGCGATAAAAACAGAGCGAGGCAAATGGAATGACTGTGTAGTAATAAGAACAGACGTAACACCAAAAATGTCACGCGCTCGATACATAGTGCTGTAGGTGTCAAATCCTGCATGATCAAGAAAAATATCTTCATCTGGAATACCTTCACTTATTAAATAGAGACGCACAGGGTTCACCTCATTATTGCTATCGGTACTATTATCGCCGGAAACGAGTACCTTAGACACCTTTCCTACCTCGTATAGTGCAATGGCCACATTCACGCGATCAATGAAAATGGGAGAGAGTACACCATCGCTGGAAACCGACGCGCCTGGAATAAGAGCTGTATCAGCGCTCGGGGCTTCAGCAACATCATTGTATATATGCGCCTTTGTCGTTGCGTAGAAAACTATGTTGGTAACAATAATGAAACTAAGTAGGAGCCCAAAACCCAGCACACCAAAAAGAAAGAAGCGCTTCATTCCGCAAGTATACACTTTTAATACTTTATTTCCCTTGGATTCTTCGTGCTTAAATCGCTAAAGGCCAAGCTCCAGTTACTTCTTTTGGGTACTATGTTTTTACGGCTGGTTCTCTCTCACATTGGTAAGGTCAATTCCTACAACAACGCCTTCATCAATAAAGTACTCAAAATCTGCTATTAGTGCGATATGTCCGTCTTCGTATTCTACCACTCCTGAGTTCGTGCTAGTAAATTCAATATTGGTAACATAGAATGTGCCACCCAATACTTCCGGCTCGGGGGAAACGATGGAGATGTTTTCTACCATATAATTGGAAAGCAGTTTTTCTTGTTGTTCTTGAGATAACACCTCACCCTGTTTATCGTTGTATATGTAGCTGTTGAGGGCAAAGAATCCTGCTATAAGCAATACAATAAGTGCCCCAAGTGAGATAACTAAGTTTTTTGTAAAGTTTTTCATATGTTCTCCCACCAGTTAAGAAAGCGAAAACTCTGGTGTATGTATTGTACCGCTTCTTGTGACAGTAGTGTGTCGTCAATAAAAAGTGACCACATGTTACCTCGGCGCACGAAATCAAGACCATACCCGCCTATAGCTTTGCCCGGCTTAATCTCTTTCACATCAATCGCTTCAATGCCGTCAACGGTGCTGGTTGATGCGATATACCACCCCTTACCGTCTGGCCCATAAACAAGGTCGAACCATTCATGTGCGTTTTTGGCAGACGTTTCTTGTATCCACACGGTTATGTATTTGCGTTGTGAATTTTTGTCGTAGAAATTCACTGCGGTAGCTCCTGGAAACGTGCCGTCATGGTTCGGTGGGTGTGGTGCTTCGTACGGATATGCAAGATCGGACGGATAGTGAACAGTGAATCCTAATTTTTTATTGGTATACTCCCGCCATTCGTGACCGAAACGACCGAGCAAAATATCATCGCCGTTCACTTGAAAGGGAGTGATGTTAAAGAGCACGAACCATTGTGTCTCGCACTGCGTCACCACAACACCAAACGGAACGCGCTCCAGCCCGACGCCGTCCGAAATGCACATTGGCGTTTGTGTGTGGGTGAAAATCTCGTCGCCATACATCTCTCGCACTTTCTGGTCGGCGTCATCCGTGTCGTACGGGAAGAATGCACAAGTAAGAATAATGCCGATCAGGGCAATTCCTAAAATTATTTTAGTGCGGTTTTTCATGTTTTGTCCTCAGGATTTGGCAAATGTCTTAAAAATTCTTTAACCGACTCTGAACATCCTTCGAAATCCGCTTCAGGCTCGTACGGCACTGATAGGCTCTGGTCTTCCTGAAATTCTCCGTCCCACCAGAACATAGTTACAACTTTGTTTTCATAATCAGTAGTTGAATCGTCAATGAGTTCGCGTGGAATTTCTTGCGTGCAATTTTCATGCAATACATCACGACTGTATGTGGTATCAACGAGTGGAGCGACGACGTTGTATAAGAATCGTGAGTACGCGGTTTTCGTTTTTGTGTCTGAATCAAGTGGATAGAGTGTGGAGTAAGCGACACGATCATAATTGAGGAAGTAATCGCTTCGAGCGTCCGCAGCAGGAGTGCTGTGTTCCACGCGCAAGTGTCTGCGCCCGTTCACAAAATCCCATGTACATGATTTCACTAGTACGTCATCGCACTGAACATATTCCTTCATCCATGTTTCAGGTTCCTCGTCAATTTCAATCATGTTTACAATGATATGGTCACCAAGCTCTCCAAGCTCATACTGTGGCCACGGCACGTTCGGATCTCGCGTGAGGACAGCGTAGAGATTATTGAACCCCTCGCCACGGCGTTGATACCATCCTTCCGGAATATGATTTTCTGAAATATCGAGTTTTTGAGAAATAGAGTCCTCAACTTCCTGCTGGCTATTGTTTAGCATCTGCCCACCAATAACAATTGGCCACGCGACCGTAAAGTATGGAATTGTTGCAATTGAGCGCCCATCAAATCCTCTGCGCACACACCGCTCGGGGTCCGGATTCTCAAATGACCCGGTACCAGTCGTGAAGTTATAGGTATGCTGGATCACAACATCTCCGCACTCGAACGTACGAACCTCCCGCGACCACGCATAAAGCGCGAACACGAGTCCGATGGAGAGATAGGCGATAAGTAGGATACCGACCTTTGTTTTCATGATGTTTTATTTTCTCCTGCGTCGTATAAGCCAATAGAGTAGCGCGACTGGTGGCGTGAGATACAGCGCGATGATGCTGAGCGCTACATACCACGGTGCAACAAATATAGTTCTGGTGATTGGCTCGATAAAGAATTCTGCTATTCTGTTCTGAATTCCGTTCCACCACGATTCGCGAAAGGGATAGTAGACGATTTCTGCATCGGTAAAAGATGTGTCCCCGGGTCCAAGCAGTGCCACCTCCTCATTAGAGTGTCGCAATACTTCAGTGCGTGTGCAAATACCGGTTGATAGATCCGTTCCATAAAAGTCACCATCGTGGGCATACACCAGATACCGCTCGCCTTCAGCAAAATAAAAGCCGCAGTCGCCACCGCCAAAACCCGTTGCTACTGTTACTGGATTCTCATTAACTCCTTTCCACCGTTCAGTTACCCAGAACTCAACGTTGCGATGCGATGGCGTGTCGCCAAGGATGTCGCGAAGTGCTCCTTTGTGTGTATCAGTAGACAACACACGTCCCACAAACACCGCCTGGGCATTTTCAAAATCTTCCTCTTGAGATGTGCCAGCGGCGCACGAACAGGCGTGTGCGATATCGGGAAGTAAAAATGACGCAGCGCTGAACACGAAGGCAGATACGAGAGTAAATATGATTAGCTTCTTTTGCATGTCTTTGTCATAATTATTTATCTTTATTCTGCACTAATCTTAGCACGTCATCCTCGCGTTCGTACGCTCGTAGACGACCTGAAATTCAAGCGACTTTTCTTTTATCTACCATGATTAGTGCTCTGGCCATCGTAACGGCCTCTCGCGCCTCGTCTATCATCAAAAGCGACGCTGTCTCTTCAAGTGAAAACCAGTCCATCCCTTGACCCTCTCCTTGCTGCAGAATTTGAGACTCATCGTATTTCTCGATATATACATGCCAGATGCCCCCATTCGTTTCTCCGTCCGTTCGAGCCGCTTCGTATGGCATCTTAGCTATCATGACGGGCTGACGCACCGTGTAATTTAATTCTTCTTTAATCTCACGACACAACGCGTCCAAAGGGTTCTCATCTCCTTCCATACCGCCACCGAATAATCCCCAGTAATTAGGATTCCGCAACGCAGTCGGAGCACGATGCTGCAAAAGAAATTTGCCCTTATCGTTGAAAAGAAGCAACACTGCTGAATCTCTACGTATCATAAGTATCGGGTTGCCGGACTTGGATCGCGACTTTGTTTTCTTACGAGCGAAGCAAGTTAGAAAACAAGAAGTACTCCTGTGGTGTGACCAATTTTTCTTAGCGCAAAGCGCTTAGAAACAATGGGAATGCCTGTGGTGCGACTTTGTTTTGTTTACAAAACAAGAAGTGCCCTTGTGGTGCGACTTTGTTTTCTTACGAGCGAAGCAAGTTAGAAAACAAAAAAGTACTCCTGTGGTAAACCTGGACACACGACTCCAGAGGGCCCTATTTCTTCGTTTTTATGTACATCGTTGCCGGACTTGGATTCGAACCAAGATACCATCCTCCAGAGGGATGTGTCCTACCATTAGACGATCCGGCATTTTTTTATAATATGGAGTTTTTCTTTAGAGCCAGCGTAACTTTTAAGATACTTTTCCCTCTTCCTTGCCTCTTCGAGAGTTCCATATTCCTCAGTGTAAATTAACTTAAACGGTCTACGATGTTTTGTCGAGCGATTACCTCCTTTGTTGTGAACTTTAAGTCTTGCATCAACATCTTGAGATAAGCACGTGTAAAACTTCCCATCTCTTTCACTTTTTAGAATGTATACAAAATACATACTACTCCTACCATTAGCCTGCCCGCCTGCCTGGCCAGGGGCCAGGGACGATCCAGTAATGTGCCTAGCCATCATAGCGTCAATCCTAAAATAGCTCAATCAAACGCAGCGCTCGTTCTCACCCCACAAGAACATTCTCATATTCTTAAGAATATGAGAATGTTCTGTACAAAACATTTTACAGAGAATTTTACAGAAAAGAGATAGCGACGGGCTTAGGTTTTGCTTTTCTTAAAACAATCCCTGCACACGAGATTGTTTGTCTCCCTTGGCTCAAATGGTAATTCTTTAATATCTCCACTGCAGTCTTTACATTTCCAGTCTCCTGAAAACATTTTTCTCTCGCCCTGTGCATCTTTCTTTTTTCTAAAGCAATCGAGGCACGTTAAATTACCTGTATCACGAGGCTCAAATGGAAGCTCCTTTATATCTGAGCTACATCCACTACATTTCCAATCACCTTTATACATTTTTTTGTCGTCCATATTTAAAACACTATAGCACAAAACACATATTATTTTTCCACATGTTCTCTATTTCCTTTTTTCTTTCAAAAGATCCTGAAACTTTCTTTGTATCTTCTCTAATTTTGGAGAAATAATTACCCTTGAATACCGCTCGTTTTTGTTCTTTTCAAAATAATTTTTATGGTAATCCTCAGCTTCATAGAATTTGGTAAATTCCTCCAACTTGGTAACCACAGGAATACCACCCCGCTTCATCTCGTCAATATACTCCTCAGCTTTTTCTTTTTGTTCTTCATCAACATAAAAAATGGCCGAACGATACTGCTCTCCAATGTCTGAGCCTTGCCTGTTGAGCTGTGTCGGATCGTGCGACGCAAAAAATACAGTCAGTAAATCTTTATAACTAATCTCGTCCGGATTAAACTCAATCCTAATTGCTTCGGCATGCCCTGTCTTTTCACTACTCACTTCTTCATATGTCGGATTAGCGACCGTGCCGCCCGTGTAGCCAGGTTTTGCAGAAATGATTCCTCTTAGGATATTAAATACTGCCTCAGTACACCAGAAGCACCCACCTGCAAATATTGCGCTCTCCATTACACTGCGGCGCGTGCTGTTCCGACAGCATGTCCGGCAGCGCGCACCTTCTCAAATAATCCTTGGTAGTACGATGCCCCATCTTTTGCAACGCTCTCAAGCGTTGTATGTTGCATTGCATTTCCCCCGCCGGTGATAACATCCCAATGTGCGGTTGCCCCGCCGACGAAAAAGCTCATCCACTCCAGTACCTCCGCAACGTCATCCCACTCGTCTCCCACATACTGCTCGGCCATAGCTTGGATCTTTTCCTGTGTTTTTGTCGATTTCGTCGTTACGGTTTCTTTCATGCCCGCTTCCTCGGCTATACGCTCTAGGTCGCTCATTTGTGTCGCGCACACGTCTGAAAGTTCCGAAACGACATCACTTCCGAATATCTCGGCAAAGACACTTGGCACCCGCTCCTTCGTTGCCTTGCATACAGCGGCAAAAGCATGTGCTTCTCCGATCTTTTTTGCAATTTTATCATTCACGATGCCTATAGTATATCATATTTATTTTCGTTTTTTCGCATTAGGCTTTTCCGGCAGACACGCTTTAATAAATTCAGTAAATAATGGATGCGGGCTAAGCGGGCGTGCTTGAAACTCAGGGTGAAATTGCGTACCGAGCATAAATGGATGCATATCTTTCGGCAGCTCCGCAATTTCCATGAGTCGTTTATCCGGAGAAACACCCGAGAATACGAGCCCTGTTTTTTCAAGTTTCTCTATATACTCTGGATTGACCTCGTAACGATGCCTGTGTCGCTCATTTACCATCTCTTGTTTATATGCGCTTCTTGCAAGTGTTCGACGCTTTAAATAGCACGGATATGCGCCGAGACGCATCGTGCCCCCATAATTTTTTCGTGCGATTTTTTCTTTTTGATCCGGCATTACGTCAATAACGGAATGTTTCGTTTTTGGATTTATTTCCACCGTATGGGCACCCGGGAGCTTTGCAACATTTCGCGCATACTCAATCACCATTAACTGCATTCCGTAACAAAGGCCAAAGTATGGAATTTTATTTTCTCTCGCAAACTTTATCGCTTTTATCTTTCCTTCAATACCTGTTTCTCCAAAGCCCCCTGGCACCAAGAGTCCATCGTACTTTTCCAGGTCCTTTAATTTCGCCCCGCCTTTTTGATAGTTCTTTGCATTAAGCCAATGGAGCTCGGGTTTTGCATTCAACGCGTACGATGAATACTTCAATGCCTCAATAACAGAAATGTATGCATCTGATAATACGAAGTTACCGGTATCAAAATATTTCCCAATAATACCAATTTTCACCTTTTTATGTCCATTATGGCTTTTAGCGGCAAATCTCTTCCAATTAGAAAGCCCTTCCCCTTTTCTTTTTGAAAGTGATAATTCCTGTATGAGAAGATCCGAGAGCTTGTCGCGTTCAAAATTAAGAGGTACGTCATAGACACTTGTCACATCTGGAGCGGAAATTACGTGCTCCGGCTTTATTGTGCAGGAAATAGCAATTTTTTGTTTTCTTTTGGCATCAAGTGCTACCGTTGAGCGAGCGATAACAATATCTGGTTGTACCCCGTATGAGTTCAACTGCCGTATAGCATTTTGCGTGGGTTTCGTTTTCATCTCTCCAACAGTACCCGGAATTGGCAGGTACGAAACGAGAATGAAGCGAACATCGCCCGGGCGGCGCGCGTACAAGACGCGCGCCGCCTCAATAAACATCAAATTCTGAAAATCACCAATCGTGCCTCCAATTTCAACAACACTAATATCCGAACCATTTTTTGCGGCAGCTTTTTCAAAACGACTAACCACCTCATCTCGAATATGCGGTATTGCTTCAACACATTTTCCTCCGTATTCTAAATTGCGTTCTTTTTCAATTACCGTCTTATAAATCATCCCACTGGTCATATAATCTTCACTCGGTAAATCTCTATCCAAAAAACGCTCGTAGTTGCCCATGTCTTGGTCCGTTTCAAGGCCAGAATTTAACACAAACACTTCACCGTGCTCCGTTGGATTCATCGTGCCGGCGTCCACATTAAGATAAGGATCCACCTTCACAAGATTTACTTTGTATCCGCTCGCTGAGAGTATCTTTCCAATAGAAGCGGTCGCTATTCCTTTACCGACACCAGACATTACTCCACCAATAACAAAGATATATTTGTGCGCACGCTTTTTTGACATAATTTGTTTTTATTATTGCTTCAAATATCTACGAACTGCTAAATAACTGGATAATGCTCCGATTAAAATACCAACCGCAACAACAACCAGGAAAATGAAGGCAAAAGATTCAGTGTAGTAAGAAAACGTATTAAACGTTCCGAAAAACCGCTCAGACGCCGGACCCATCCATAATGAAATTGGATACAAAATAATAAGTACAATAATCGCTGATATAAGTCCGTACAACACACCAGAAATTACAAATGGCCCGCGCACATACCAATGCCCGGCGCCCACGAGCTTCATCACGCCAATTTCATCTCGTGATGTATATATTGCAAGACGAATTGTGTTAAATGCAATCAAAACTGAGGCAAGACCTAGAAAAACAGCAATGGCAATACCCAGATTTCGTGAAGTATCAATTATGTCAGTAAGCCTGTCTATAACTGTCTTGTTTTGAAAAAAATTCACTTTATCAATAATTGATCCTGCACCATCAATACTAGATTGTTGGAGTGTTTCTAGATATGCTGCAATGTTTTCATACTGGTTCGTCTCTTTTGCCCTAATCGCAAGCGATGCCCCGAGAGGATTATCTTCAAGCTCGTCAAGCGCCTGTAGAGTCAGCTGATCATTTTTATGCCTTTCGCGGAAGCGTTCTATAGCTTCCTCGCGGGATACATATTCAACACTTGCCACTTCTGGAAGCGTCTCTAGCGATGCTTTCATAGTTAACACCTCTTCCTCTGGCGCATCAGTAATAAAATATACATTTACATCTACTTTCTCGGTAAGTTGCTCTAAGGTCGTGCTGAGTGCAGCACCGGCAATCATTAGACTCGCAATCACAAAAAGAGTAATGGTTAAAATCAAAACAGCTGCAAGCGACACAAATCCATTCCTAAAAAACCCGACGAGTCCGTATCGTAAAATTCTTTTTATGTCTACCCACGCTCCCATATTTTATCTATAAGGAATATTTGCCGCTGTTATCGTCCCTAATAATACGACCTTGGTCCATCGTCACGACCCTCCTTCCCACCGAGTCTACCACGCCCTTGTTGTGCGTGGTAAGCAGCACTGTTGTTCCAAGATCATTAATCTTTTTCAAAATCTGTACTACCTCATACGTGTTAATCGGGTCAAGATTTCCCGTCGGCTCATCTGCGATTAGAACATCCGGCTGATTGACGATTGCACGCGCAATCGCAATCCTCTGCTGCTCACCGCCAGAGAGCTCTTTAGGGAAACTCCACATTTTCTCTCCCAAATCCACCAAATCCAAAACATGTGGCACATCAGCAACAATATCGTCATCACCTCTCCCTGCTGCCTCCATTGCAAACGCAATATTTTCGTAGACGTTTTTAGTAGGAAGTAGCCTGAAGTCTTGAAAAACAGTTCCTATATTTCTGCGTAAATCAATAATCTCCTTCTCGGTAAAATCACGCATATTCTGTGAACCAAAATAAACATCACCTTCTGTTGGTGTCTCTTCTGCAAAAAGCATTTTCAAAAGAGTGGTCTTGCCTGCGCCAGAGTGCCCCACTATAGAAACGAACTCTCCCGGATCAATTGAGAGAGTGATATTTTCAATAGCAGGCGCACTACCATTATAAAGCTTTGTAACCTTGTCAAAATAAATCATACAAAAAAACACCCAATGTCCTCTATTATACCCCGAGCTCGCCATCGGCAAGCATCTTGCAACTGTCAATATCGCACATCTATTTCCCAGTATCGCTCAAGCAAACCCAAGCAGCATAAAACTATTCTTTATCCTGTTTCTCGCTTGTGGTAATAAACGACTGAATATCACCGCCAAGCACAGTATCCACATCCCTACGCTCTTCATTAGTGCGGTGGTCCTTAACCATTTGATACGGATGCAACACATACGAGCGAATTTGACTCCCCCATTCAATACTGGTATGTGCTGAAATAGAGAGCCCTCTCTCTTCCTTTTCTCTATCTTCCCGCTGTTTTTTAAACAGCTTTCCGCGCAAAATCTCAAGTGCTTTTTCTCTATTTTGCGCCTGAGAGCGCTCTGACGTCACCTGAACGGTAATGCCTGTTGGCTTATGCGTCATCCTCACTGCTGTTTCCACTTTATTTACATTCTGTCCTCCAGGACCACCTGCCCGATTAAAAGAAATTTCTACATCTTCGTCTTTTAATTCTATCTCTGAAGAACTCGGAAGTACCGGTACCACCTCAACCATTGAGAAACTCGTCTGCCGTTTCCCCTGAGCATTAAACGGAGAAATTCGCACCAAACGATGCACCCCACTTTCATACTTTAAACTTTTGTATGCATTTTTTCCTGATACTTCAAATGAAATATTTCTATACCCTCCTTGTGTATTTGCGTTTTCCGAAAGGACAGAAAGTGTCCACTCTCGCGATTCAATATATTTAGAATACATACGAAATAGCATTGCAGAAAAGTCCTCTGCATCATCTCCTCCTGCGCCCGATAAAATTGTTACGATTGCATTCCCCCTATCGTATTTATTTCCCCCTTCAAGTTGTTCTTTCAAATCTTGATGCTCTTTAATAATTTCTTTAGCTCTTTCTTTATCATTCCAAAAATCAGGTGAGGACATCAACACCTCTATCTGTTGAATGCGCGCCTGTATAGCGTCTTTATTCATACGAGGAGTATATCAAAATCAAATTTCTATAAAATCCCTGCGGCAAGGAGTGTAAAAACAAGATAGCCGACCAAGAAAAGAAGTCCTTCTGTCTTTGTAATACGTTTGCGCACCAACACCATCCACGCAAATAAAATTGTAACGAGAACCATCACGGATACTCCAAGAGTTTCTGTTACATTGTCTGAGACTATTGGACCAAGTAAACCCGGTACACCGACTACGGCTAGCGCATTTAAAACATTTGAGCCAAAGATGTTACCGATAGCGAGCGGAGCTTGATGTCCATTTGCTGAGCGAATTGTTACAAAAAATTCAGGCAGTGTCGTGCCAAGCGCAATCGCAAAAAGCCCGATAATACCTGTTGAAATATTGAAGATCTCTGCCAAGTGAATTGCCGCATCCACTGCTAGATGTGCTCCAACGATAAGAAATGAAAAACCAAGCCCCAATAACACAATATCTTTTCTTGTAAGCACGACCTTTTCGATATGTTCACCGCTCTTTTTCTTTTCGCGCCCAATTGCATATGTTGTGAGAAAATAAAGGACAAGCAAAGTAAGTAAAAAGAAGGACTCCCCTGTTTGCACCACCCCATCTAGCATCATCACCACAAGAGCGCCTGTGGCAACAAGAAGCCATGACACATCAAAGGTAATATCATCAGACACTATTTGTACTCCGCGCGCCAAAATCGCAATGATCCCGGCAATAAGTAGAATGTCAGCGATATTTGCACCAATTGCAGTCCCTGTCACAATGTCCGACGCACCTTGAAGCTGCGCTACAAATGCCGCAACCAAATCAGGGAGAGAAGTAAGTGAACCAATGATTATTGCCCCCGCACCAAATGCGGACAATCCAAACCATGTTCCTATTTTTTGGGCACTGTCCAATACAAAATCTGCCCCTTTTGTAAGGAGCCCGATTGCGAACAGAAGGACAAGCACCCACAACAGTGTCATGGCGATGATTATAACATTCTCCTTGTAATTATTTTAGGCGGGATCGGTATTATCTTTCGCGCGCTCCCTTGCCTCTCTTAATATTTTTTCTTTAAGCCTTTCAACCGCCGCTTTATGTTCTGCTTCGCGAATCTCAGGATTATTTCTTCTCTCTTGAACCACTCGCATACGCGCATGGTAATCATCTGTGGCTTTTTCAGTTCTTTTCTCCGCTTCGGCTAGATCTTCTGCAGCGTGATTTAGCTTATCAATTGCCCTGTCTCTCTCCTCCAAAGCTTTTTTGGTTTTTTCTGCCTGTTTTCTTTTAAAGCCTTCGAACATACGCCAATTATATCACATGAGCCAGGAAGAGGATTCGAACCTCCGACCTACCTCTTACGAAGAGGTTGCTCTACCAACTGAGCTATCCTGGCAAGCGAGGAGCAAAATGAAAGTAACATATATTTTCATTTTCTCCGAACGCAGACAGAGCAAGAATCTTTTCACTCTGACAAGTTAAAATGATGGTATCATTTTCGCGTAAGCAGACGAGCTCTTTGTGCCCGTGCACTTGGTATCCTTTGGTTTCGTCCGTTTCCTTTATTCAAGGCAGCATATGTTGGGCTAAGCGAATCACAATTGGGACAAATCAATCGAAGATTTTCTTCTTTGTTGTTCTTCCAATTGCCATCTATATATGGTCAGCGACCAGAGGAACAAGTTCTGTTTTCTTATTCACCTTTGACCACCCACACAAACAGCACTTATTTTTAAACTTTTCTCTTAAGTACCTCTTAATTGGACGAGTCACTATTCCTGTCGTACGCAAACCAGTCTTCCCACCATCTTTCCACTGCACAATGTATTGACGATATTGATATTCATGTTGGCAAATGTTACTACAATATTTGTAACTTGCGCCAGCGGGTTCTCTGCCGCAACTCAAGCATGGAGTTCTTGGTTTTTTAGGATTTGACACATTGTTTATTATATAATTGCACAGAGTAATACCTATATTAGCTCCTCCTGACCGGACAGGTCGGCTCGGAAATACAAAAACTCGCTCCGCGTCGCTTTTGTATTTCTCTCACTCTACGTCGCTAATAAACGAAATCAGACCACCGTAACAAAATTTACTGGTCTTATACTAACAAAAAAACAGTTGCGTTTGATTCTTTGATGTGTACCCCATTTAGTAGACACGTTAGGAACACACTTCCTGCCCCCTTGGTTGAGTCAAAAGGTGCCTCTTGTACTCAACCGGAGCCATCCTGTTCCTGGTCCACTGTTTTCTTTCGTCATTG
>Ga0210057_1005220_pt1 | contig 16810 bp, 16 predicted proteins | sample CryGeyCG2114_010_2_FD_183968 | JGI IMG/M metagenome (GOLD analysis project Ga0210057, IMG submission 183968) | Groundwater microbial communities from aquifer - Crystal Geyser CG10_big_fil_rev_8/21/14_0.10 (SPAdes) (version 2) | ecosystem: Environmental > Aquatic > Deep subsurface > Groundwater ...
GCTTTTTCAATTGGTCGGGCCTTTGCCGATTTAACAACCGATGAGGGTCCGATTGCCGTTGGCCGTGATATGCGTCTTTCTAGCCCGGAAATAACTAGGGGTTTAATCGAGGGTATTACCAAACAGGGAAGAGATGCCGTTGATTTGGGTTTAATTACCACCGACATGATTTATTTTGCCACTGGCAAATTTCCTTTTTCAGGTGGGATAATGATTACCGCTTCCCATAATCCGAAGGAATATAATGGTTTTAAATTTTGCAAGTCAGGCGCTTTCCCGGTTAGTGGCGAGAGTGGTATTTATCAAATGCGGGACAATATTATTAACAATAACCTCAAATTAGTTAGTAAAGAAGGCCAAGTCAGTCAAAAAAATATTCTTCTTCAATGGATTAATCACGCTTTATCTTTTATCGATGAAAAAGAGGTTGAACCTTTAAAAATTGTCGTTGATGCCGGCAACGGCATGGCCAGTATTTTGTTTCCTGAATTGAAGAAAAGATTACCAATAGAAGTCATTCCTCTTTATTTTGAACTGGATGGTTCGTTTCCCAATCATCCGGCGGCGCCGTTAGTGCCGGAAAATCTTAAAGATGCCCAAAAAAAAGTTTTAGAAACAAAAGCTGATTTAGGGTTAGTTTTTGATGGCGATGGCGATCGGGCAGTTTTAATTGACGAGACGGGGAGAGCTATTTCTGGGACGATTGTGACCGCAATGATTACAGAATATTTTTTGAAAAAATTTAAAGGCGCGACCATTCTTTATAATGCGATTTGCGGTTGGGTTGTCCCTGAAACGATTACAGCTTTAGGAGGGAAGGGGATAAGAGTGCCGGTTGGCCACTCTTTGATTAAAGAAAATATGCGCAAATATGATGCCTTGTTTGCCGGGGAACATTCCGGTCATTATTTTTTTAAAGAAAATTATTATGCTGACAGTGCTTTAATTACTAGTTTAATTGCTCTTCAAATTATTTCTCAAGAAAATCAGCTCCTTTCCCAAATTACTCAAAGATTTGATAAGTATCCCTCAAGTGGAGAAATAAATTTCCAGATTCCCAATAAGACTAAAGTGATTGATGAAATTGAAAAAATTTATAAAGAAAAAGCCAAATCAACAGATAGAATTGATGGGATAACAGTTTGGTTTGGTGACTGGTGGTTTAATGTTCGGCCCTCCAATACCGAACCGCTTTTGAGATTAAATGTTGAGGCGAAAAATCAGGAGTTACTTAACCTAAAGAAAAGAGAAATTATCGATTTCCTTAAGTGTTACGGCCCTTTGCTTACCGGTCGATAAATTTTTGACGCGGTACAGCGTTTGTATTCAGTTAAAAAGACGCCAATGATAATAATGCCGGCGCCGATTAGAAAAGGACGAGTAACCGATTCCTTCAGCCAAAAAATAGCCAGAGGAGCAGCAAAAATTGGCTGAAGATAGGCAAAAAGGGTTGCCTCCGAAGCCTCGATTAACCGCAAGCCTGATTCAAAAGCAAAATAAGCAATAACTGATGAAAAAATCGCCATATATAAAAGCCCCCAAAGCCCGGCTGGGTTAAGATAAAAAAGAGACTGGACCGGTAGATAAACCGATTTTTGCCAATCAATAATTGCTAGTTGCTCAAGCAAAGCAACAGGAAAGATAGTAACTAATCCGGTAAAAAACGAGACAGCGGTAATAACAAAAGGCGAGTGTTTTTTAAATTCTTTTTTGGAGGCAATGACATATCCTGCCCAAACGATATCTGAAAGAATGATGAAAATATTTCCCAAAAGATTCCTGTGGGCAAAAAACCCACCTTCTAAAAGTGGTTGAGAAACCATGACCACGCTTCCAGCAATTGCCACCACTAATCCCAAAGTCTCAAGTTTAGTCACTTTTTCTTTCAGAAAGAAAACCCCGCCTAAAACAATAAAAATTGGGGCTAGGGCTGCGATGATTGTCCCATCCAAAGCAGTTGTTCTTTCAAAACCCAAAAAAACAAAGGATAAACAGAGGGGAATTCCCAGAAAACCAATTGGCACAATCGGCAAAATGCTTTTTAGTGTTTCTTTTTCTTTTTTGAAAAAAAATATAAAAATGGGGATAAAGATTATGGTTGCTAGCAAAAATCTCCAAAAAAGAAAGGTGAAGGGGGGAATGTAAGCTAAAGTGGCTTTAATCACTGGGCCGGCTACGCCCCAGATAGCTGCAGTTAAGGTTAGCAGAAGGTAGGCAGTGAGGCGCTTTTTCGGCATAGACAGTTTAATTATTTCGTCAGAAACAAACTTGTTTATTAAAGTAGTCTTCAAGCTTTTCTTGGGGTATGGTTTCTTGAGAACCCTTTTCCATATTTTTGACAGTTACCGTCCCAGATTTCTCTTCCTCAGGACCAATGATTACCACCCAACAAATACCCTTTTTATCAGCATATTTTAGTTGTTTATCAAGTTTAGTTTGAGAATCCAGATAAATCTCGGTGGGAATGTTTTTAGCCCTTAACTGAGAAGTAATTTTTAAAGAGTTCCGATAAAATGATTCATCAAAAACTGTAACTAAAACTTTAGTGGAGCAAGGAGTAAGCTTGGGAATTTTTTTGAATTTTTTTAAAATTTCCTCCAAAACGGCATCCCCAGCGGCAAAACCTACTCCAGGAATTTTTTGTCCCCCAATTATTTCTAGTAGATTATCATATCTTCCCCCTCCTAAAATGGTGCGAAATTCACCCCTTCTATCTTTTGCCTCAAAAACCGTGCCAGTGTAATAATCAAGTCCCCGAACCACCATGGGATCAAATTCTATATACTTACTGACCCCCAGATCGTTTAGTGTGGAAAATAACTCTGTCAATTCTTCTGATTCATTGGCAAAATCTTTGTCTTTTAAAATTTCCCCAAGACCCCTTATTTGAAGGTCATTCAAGCCAATCTCTTTTAGGTACTTTTCCCATCCGTCTTGGGTCATTTTTTCTTTTTTATCAATCGCCCGGAAAACTTCCGGGATTTTCTTTCGAGGAATCTCCACAAAAACCAATTTGTTTTCTAAAAATCGTCTGTTGTTTATTTTAATTACTACCTCTTTTGATGAAAGCCCAACTGATTTAAAAAGTTCACAAGCTAAACTGATGACTTCCGCATCAGCTTCGGGCGAATCAAATCCGATTAAATCGACATCCCATTGCCAAAATTCACGGAAGCGCCCCTTTTGAGGTTGTTCATAACGCCAACGGGGGCCTAAAGAAAACCAGCGGAGAGGAAGAGTCAACTTTTGTCTTTGAGCAGCAACCATCCGTGCCATCGTAGGGGTGAGTTCTGGTCGCAAAGCAAGCCTTCTACCACCTCGATCTTTTAAAATAAAAGTTTGGTTTTTAACCAATTCCTCGCCTGATTTAGCGCCATACAAATCTAGAGACTCTAAAACGGGCCCTTCATATTCTTGATAGCCGAAAAGTTTGGAGATTTCTCTCATTTTACCAAACAAAAAATTCCGGAATTTCATTTGTTCCGGATAAAAATCGCGAAAACCCTTCAATGGTTGAAGGTTAACCTTATTCATAGCCCTTATGATATCACAATCAAGGTATGATTGTAAGTTTTAAGGAGTAGGGGTGGCCTTAATTTTCGGTGTGACTTTCGTTGTTGGCGTGGCTGAAGGCGTTGACGTGACTGTTGTCTCAGGTTTGGAAAGTCCGGGAATTACATGAATAATTTTAGCGGTGATTAGTTTGTGTTCATTTTCCGTCGGGGTGCCAATGGCAATTAAGTAATCACCAGTCTCGACAACTTCCAATTTAACTTTTTGAATTTTACCATCAACCTTTTTGGTGAGAGTGGTTTTGTCGTTGACTTCAATGGTATAAATAATGCCTTTTTTCTCATTTTTGACGGTCAAAACTTTTTCCTCTTTAGAAATATCGGTAACTTTGCCAAAGGCCACCTCTTTGGCTGAAGCTTTGGGTTTTTCGCTCATAACTAAACGACGGACACCCAAAACATCATTTTCTTCAAGATAGCCCATGGCAATGGCAAAAAGACCATTTTTTAAATCTTCTGCCTTAATCCTTTTTCCACCTTTGCCGATAATCGCCGCATCGGTGGCGACATTTAATTGTTTATCGCCTTCGTTGGTCTGTAGGGTTAAATTCAAACCGTTAATTTCAGAAATTGTTCCGACAAAAGCCATTTTTTGCCCTTTTTGAGCTTGATCCAATTTCTCTTGGACAATTTCTTTAACTTTAGCCCGTATATCGTTGACCGCGGCGCTGGTGGCCTCCGGAGTAGGGGTAGAGGATTGGGCGTACACCCGTTCGGAATAAGCAAATAAGCAAATGGCAAATAAGCAAATGGCAAATAATTTGTAATATTTGAAATTTGAAATTGATTTGAAATTTGTCATTTGTAGTATTTGTTTATTTCTAAATCTCTGCAGTTGAATAAACAATATTTAAAATCTTGCTGGCTTCATTGTTTTGAGAGTCAAAGGCGGAAATATTAATTTCATTACCACCGCCAACCAAGGTGATTTCTATCGTAAAATCACCCTTTTCATCAGCCTCAATAATTTTTTCCCCCTCTTCATAAACAATCGCTACCATAGCTTTGGGTGAAGTTTTGCCGACAATTTCTAATTTTTCTTGGTTAACAAGGGCGTTGTTTTCCGGAGAAATGATGGTTAAGGGTAGTTTTTCTTCCGCTTGAGGAGAAGGGGTAATGTTGGTTTCGTTTTCGGTGATTTGAGACGATTGGGTGTTGGTACCTTCCTTTAAAGATTTATTGGCGGTCCAAATGCCAAAAGTAATCACCAAGCCCAACACAAAACCTATAATGATAGCAATTAGGATTTCCTTTTTCATCGGATTACCTTGAAAATAGATCGCCTTTCAGGCGATTATTCAAGGAAATATAACGCAAATTCAAACCCTTGTCAAGACTTGGTTTAAATGATAAACTAAAAAGCGGCGTAAAATGCCTCAAGCCTATGGAAATTAAATACTTCGGTCATTTTTGCTTTCGGATTAAGGGGAAAGAGATTGTTTTGATAACTGATCCAATTTCTCCTTCTTTAGGTTTTAAATTACCCCAAATCATGGCCGACGTTGTGGTGACGACTGGCAAAGGAGCTCGGGGCGACACTTCTTTAATTACGAAAGCGGTAAGTCGCGAAAATCCCTTTATCATTGAGGCTCCGGGGGAGTATGAGATTGGCGGCTCTTTTATTTTAGGCCTTCAAGTGGGAAAAAATAATCATCTTTTTGTGATAACGATTGATGGTTTGCGGTTAGCTTTTCTGGGAGGATTAACTGAGAGTTTATCTGATAAACAACTGGAAGAGATTGACGGCGTGGACATTCTCTTTTTGCCGGTGGGATTGGGGAAAATATTACCCCCTAAAAAGGCAGCTGATTTGGTTGGTCAAATTGACCCCAAAATTATTATTCCCATGGCCTACAAAATTCCTGGTTTGAATTTAGATTTGGCGCCACTTTCGGATTTTTTGAAAGAAATGGGGATTGAACAGGCCAATCCGCAGGAAAAATTAATTATCGCCAAAGATAAGCTGCCTTTGGAAAAAGAGGTGGTGGTCTTAAATGCCAGAAATTAAAGTTCCTCCTCATAACGAAGAAGCCGAAATTTGTATTCTAGGGGCTATCCTTATTGATAAAGACGCCATTGTCAACGTGGCGGAATTTTTACGAGCCGAACATTTTTACAACCCCAACCATGGTTCGATTTATCAAGCTCTTTTAGAGCTTTATGAAGAACGACAACCCATTGATATCGTTACCCTTAAAGAAAAATTAAAATCTTCCCGCTTATTAAGCAAGGTGGGTGGTTCAGGGTATTTGACCGAATTAATCAACGCCGTGCCCACGGCGGCTCATGTTGAGCAATACGCCAAAATTGTTAAAGACGATTATATTAAAAGAGAATTAATTTCTTCGGCCGGGAAAATTGTCGAAGGGGCTTTTGATGAAGGGAAAAAAGCGGCGGAGATTCTTGACATGGCCGAGCAATCCGTTTTTAGTCTTTCCCAAAAACACTTAAAACAAGGCTTTATTCCGGTCAAAGATGTTTTGGCGGAATCTTTTGATCGTTTGGATGAACTTCACAAACAAGTCGGGTCGTTGCGAGGTGTACCCACCGGTTTTAAAGATTTAGACAATACTTTGGCGGGGATGCAAAATTCTAACCTCATTATTTTAGCGGCCCGACCGGGTATTGGGAAAACCGCCCTTGCCTTAAATATGGCTCAAGCTGTGACCGTTAAAGAAAATTTGCCTGTTGGTTTTTTCTCTTTGGAAATGAGTAAGGAAGAGTTGGTTGACCGTCTTTTGGTGTCTCAGGCTGATATTGATGCCTGGCGTTTGAAAACCGGCCGTTTGGATGAAGAAGATTTTACCAAACTTTCCGAAGCCATGGGTATTTTAGCGGAAGCACCTTTATATATTGACGATACGCCGGCGCTTTCCATTTTAGAAATGAGAACCAAAGCACGAAGGCTAATGGCAGAACATAATTTGCGGCTTTTGATTGTTGACTATTTGCAGTTGATGAAAAGTGTTAGGGATAGAGAAAGCCGTGTTTGGGAAGTTTCTGAAATTTCCCAGGGCTTGAAAAACTTAGCCAGAGAATTAAGAATTCCGGTTTTGGCAGTTTCTCAACTTTCCCGGGCGGTGGAACAAAGAGGAAGAAAACGACCCCAACTGGCGGATTTGAGAGAATGTTTAGTTGGTGAGACCCTTGTGGCTCGGGCAGATACTGGAGAGCGCTGTACTTTAGGGTCTCTTTACAAATCTGGAAAGAAAATTTCTTTGTTAGCCATGGACAAAGATGGCAAGCTTGAGCCTGTTCAGGCCGAAAAAGTTAGCTACTCAGGTAAGAAATCAGTTTTTAAATTGATGACCCGTTCAGGTAGAGAAATCAAGGCTTCAGCTAATCATCCCTTTTTAACTCCTAGGGGCTGGGTCTCTTTAGAGAATCTTAAGTCTGGAGATTTAATTAGCATTCCTCGGCGACTACCAGTTAATGATTTGATAGATAAAGTTAATTTAGCCAGGGCAAGATTTTTGGGTTATCTGGTGAGTGACGGAAGTTATAAAAAATATCGTTGCTGTGGATTTACCAATGGTGATTTGGTTGTCGCTGAAAATGCCCTGGAAATTGCCCAAAAGGAATTTGGAGTGAAATGCACCGTCGATAATCATAATAATGCTTGTAATATTGAGTTTGTGGTTACTGACAAGAGAGGTTATGGAAGACCTGGAGGGAATAGGTTAATTAATTGGCTTAAGACGCTGGGGATTTATGGACAGGGGACAGCTGAAAAACGAGTGCCATCAGTTATTTTTGAGAGTTCAGATAAAGTAATTGCCGAATTTCTCAAGGGTTTATTTACTGGAGACGGAACAATTGTTCATCGTCAAACTGGCCGTTGGGAAGTTAAATATGCCAGTAAAAATAAAGATTTAATTTTTGATGTCTTGCATCTGCTTTTGCGTTTAGGAATTAGTGCTAGTGTTAGACAAGGAAGGAAAGGAAAATTTAAGATTTACTATTTAGAAATAGGGGACCGAGATAATATTTTAGCTTTTCTTAAGAAAGTTGGCTTTGTGGGTGAAAAACAAAAAAGAGCGATATTATGTCAGAAAGAATTAGTTAAGAAAGGGACTAATCCAAGAAAGAATCTCTTTCCTTTAGAAATAACTTCTCAAGTAGCTCAGTTAAAACAGGTAGCTGGTTTTTCTTGGAACACACTTGGTTATCGTTGCCAAAGAAAGGGAATGAGCCGGGAGTGGTTGGCAAAAGTGGCGAAAGTTTTGGACAATGAAGAACTTTATAAAATGGCAGAAAGTGATCTTAATTGGGAGAAGATTAAAAGTATTAAATCTGCTGGAAAAGAAATGACCTATGATATTTGTGTTCCTGGTCATCACAATTTTATCGCCAATGATATTCTAGTCCACAACAGCGGGGCGATTGAGCAAGACGCGGACGTGGTGATGTTTTTATGGCGGGAAGATGAGGAAGATATGGAAAATGTAGAACTGGAAATCGCCAAACACAGAAACGGCCCCTTAAGAAGATTGAAATTAAGATTTAGAGGGGAAAGAATCAAATTCTACGGGATAGAAACGAAAAGAGAAAAAGAATAAAAATCTCCTATGAAGTCTGCCCCAGAAGATTAATATGGAGCAATTAAGATTAGCTTATTATGAAGGAATGGTTAGACAAGAAGCATGTGTGGAGTTAGCGAAAGCCGCGATTATACAAGATAGTTATGATAAAAAGGATTACCCCCGAAGTTTGGATGATCTTACCGAAGATGATATAAGAGAATTTTTTTCTGAAGGTTGGCTAAATGAATTAGAGGAAGAAGCTACCTTCTTAAACAACAATAAAGAGGGAATTTCTTTCTTACCGGGGCACCTTATAATTCTAAGAAAGTATAAGAAGGTAGGGGGAGAACTGTTTATGGAGAAAATGCCCCTATTTGCTTGGGGGGCTCGGTCTGGTTCTTCTCAAGAAGAATTGATTTGTGACATAATTGGAGCCTGCTTACTGATGCCAGAAGATACACTTCATCACCATGTTTTTAAAAGAAAAGGTATAAAACAATTTTCACGGATATACCAGTGTCCAGAGATTGATGTGAAATTGAGGTTAATAAAATATTATTACGATAATGTTGTCTCAGTTATGGAGAAATATATTAGTGTAGATAAAGAAAAATAAATTTTAAGGGAACAAAAAAATAAAAGGAGTGGTACTGTGCCGAAGGTGGGAGTCGAACCCACATGGTCTTTTGGACCACGAGTTTTTGAAACTCGCGCGTCTGCCATTCCGCCACTTCGGCTTAAACCAATTTTATCATTTCTCCCCTTGAGACTCAACCCATTTTCTATTAAAATTTCTTATATGATTTCTGTGACAGAAATGCGAGCCGGCCGGCTATTTGAGGAAAATGGCGAACCCTATCAGGTTTTGGATTATAAACACACCAAAATGGGGCGTGGTTCGGCTAGCATTCGTTTGAAAGTCAAAAATTTGAAAACCGGGGTAGTGACGGAAAAAACTTTTATTTCTGGAGCTAAGGTTGAGCCGGTGGAAACGGAAGTCAAAATAGTTCAATATCTTTACCGCGAAAATGAGGATTATTTTTTCATGGATCCCCAAACTTTTGAACAATTCAATTTATCAACCAAAGTTTTGGCCGGTAAAGAAAAATTCTTAAAAGAAGAACAAGCCGTTAAAATTTTATTTTGGAGGGAAGAACCCTTGGCGGTGGAATTACCCATCACCCTGGTTTTTACGGTGACTCAAACCCCGCCGGGAATTAAAGGTGATTCGGTGAACGCCTCTTTTAAGCCGGCGACTTTGGATAATGGTTTAGAAGTGAAAGTGCCACTTTTCGTGAATGTTGGCGATAAAATTAAAGTTGATACTCGAACCGGGGAATATGTGGGAAGAGTAAGTTAATGACTAATGGATAATGATTAATGTTTAATGAAGAAGAGAATAAGTAAAATAATGATGATTTGTGGAATCAATCCCCAGGGTAATTTGCTCCTTTTGTGCATAATCTTGGTATGAAATTTTTCTAAATGGTTTAAGGGAAAAGGTCGGAATTTAAAGAATAAAGAGGGAAACTCCAAAAGATCGGGCAGGATGCCTAAAATTACCGCTCCCCATAAAAGAGGGGAGAAAGCTTTGCCTTTTTGAAAAAAGAAAAAAACCAAACCGACGGCGACTACCAGGTCAATTATCGTTTCTACAAAAGCCTTTCTTTTGGTTTTCAGACCGTTGGTCAAACCACTCCCCGTATCCCAATGGGGGATAAGGTCAAAAAGATAATGGGAAGCTAAAACAAGGGGTAAGCCAAGGGCAGGAGAAGGTAATTGACTAATAATTACAGCTGAAGTTAATGAATGAGTTGTGGCAAGCATGAGTAATTATCTAGTTTAGATGCTATAATTATGACTGTCAAGGAATAATTATGTTATCGATCATTTTTTCCACCGGTTCTTTTAATCTTTACACCTTTGGCTTTTTAATGGCGATTGGTGTTTTTCTGGAGATTTTTATCATTTGGCGCCGTTTGAAGGATTTGGGATTAAAGGAGGAAAGAATCTTGGATTTCCTCATGATAAGTTTACTTTTAGGTCTTCTTTTTTCCCGGTTACTTTTTATTATGCAAAATTTTCATCAATTTGGTTTGGTCCTAGTACGGTGGGTGGAATTTATTCGTTTTCCAGGGTTTTCCTTTTGGGGTTGGGTTTTAGGTTTAATAATTTCTTTATCCTGGTTTGCCAAAAAAGAAAAATGGGAATTTTGGCGGGTGGCGGATGAGACTGTTTTTGGGATTTTGCCTTTTTTAATTCTTTTTCAAATCGGCAGTTTTTTGGATGGCTCCGGTTTTGGTCGAACGACTAATATGCCTTGGGGTATGTATTTTCCAGGAACGCTTTTAAAACGCCATCCGCTATCCTTATTCTCGGCGATTTTTCTTTTTGCCATTTGGTATTTCTTACTGAAAATTGAGAGGCATTGGCGAATTTGGGACTGGTATAAGAATAAAGAAGGTGGTTTTATCGCTCTTTCGGGTTTAGGTTTAATTTTTTTAACCCACTTCTTGCTTGCTTTTTTGAAGGAGACTGGGATATACTTTTATTGGGTAGGTGTAGGATTAACGGGCATCGGTTTAATCGTGACCGTGGCCCTCTTTTTACTTAATTCTGGCCGAAATTTTTCCAAAAATTTTTTAAAGAAGAAAAACCTATGACTAGGAAAAAAGTTGCCAAAGTTGTTAAAAAAAGACGCTTGGGTTTTCCGGCCAAAATTTTAAAACCGGTGGCCGCTTTTCTTTCTCAAGAGATTGCTCGTTTGGAAAGAAAAAAGAAAGATACGGTCAAGGAAGATCCTTTTAAGGATAGCCGGAGAGTTAATGACAATGCTTCGCCGGATACCGATATCGCCGAGCAGATTGGCCATGAAACAGTCAAGGCTTTAGAGGGTCAAATTAACCGTAAATTAATTCAACTGAAAAAAGCCCTGGCGATGGTTAAAATTGGCAAATATGGTGTTTGTGAGAAATGTGGTAAGATGATTGATACCGATCGCCTTATGGTGATGCCGGAAGCTACAATTTGCGTGAGTTGCGAGAAGAAAAAAGAAAAGTGATAAGTTAATGGCGAATGGATAATGGATAATGGATAATAAACAAAAACCCCGCATTGTTTTTCAAGATGATTTCCTTTTAGTTATTGATAAACCTGCCGGGATGGTGGTTAACCGAGCGGAAACCACCAAAAATGAGGAGACAGTTCAAGATTGGGCGGAAAGAAAATTAAAAATTCAAAATGTAAAATTCAAAATTACAATTCAAAATTCAAAATTTAAAGATTTTTATGGAAGAGCTGGAATCGTTCATAGATTGGATAAGGAAACTTCAGGACTTCTTTTGATTGCCAAGACTTTTCAAGTTTTTGAAAATCTACAAGGACAATTTAAGGAAAGAAAAGTAAAAAAAACATATTTGGCTTTGGTTCATGGTCAGGTTGAGCTAAAAACAGGGGTAATTGAAGCCTCAATTTCCCGGAGCTCTTTTGACCGCAAAAAATTCGGAGTGTTTTTGGGTGGAAGGGAAGCGAAGACTAGGTACAGGGTTTTAGAATATTTGGGTCCTGTCAAGCTCTTTCCCCCAAAAATACCCATAAAGGGAACCCTTTTTGGGGGTCCCCCTGAGCTTGCCACCCAAAAAGAATTTACACTTCTTGAACTTACCCCAGAGACAGGCCGGACCCATCAAATTAGGGTTCATCTGAAATTTATTGGCCATCCGGTGGTAGGGGATGAAAAATATGCCGGCCGGAAAACAGCCAGAGATGACAGAAAATGGTGCCCAAGGCAATTTCTTCATGCGGCCGGTTTGTCTTTTGACCATCCGGTGACAGGTCAAAGAATGGAGCTTTCTTCAAAATTGCCTTCTGACTTGCAACTTGCTATGATGAGGTTACAATGACGAAAGACTTCGTTCTTGTGGCTTGGTTAGGTTTAATTTTAGGTTTGGCTTTTTTAGGCGGTTTTTTGGCGAAAAAAGCCAAACAGCCATCAGTGGTTGGTTATCTTTTAGCCGGTATTTTAATTAGTTTTTTAAGCTCTAAATTTCTTCATGTTAAGGATTTGTTTTCCTTCTTATCGGAAGTTGGCATAGCTTTTTTGATGTTTACTTTAGGCCTGGAACTTTCTTTGGATTATCTAAAACGGGTAAAAACGGTCGCTATCTGGGGCGCCTTGATTCAGATTCTTTTGGTCATTATTTTAGGGATTTTTATTCTTCCTCTCTTTGGCTTTAGTTTTTATGCCTCTTTGTTTATAGGTTGCGCTTTTTCCTTATCCTCGACGGCCATTGTTTTTAAAATTTTGTCGGAAAAGGGAGAATTGGATACTTTACCGGGGGAGATTATGTTAGGTTGGCTTTTGGTTCAGGACTTGGCCGTTCTGCCGATGGTGGCAATTTTGCCGACGATGGCCGGAAGTAGTGCAAGTTTTTGGGTTTTTGCCTTAAGTATTTTAAAAGGGGTTTTGATTTTGGCTCTGGTTTTGATTTTGGGAAAAAATTTAGTGCCGAAGTTTATTGGCTGGGTAGCTGATTTTGGTTCGCGAGAATTGTTATTAATTGCGGTGGTCTCTTTATGTTTACTGACGGCGATTTTAACTTCCTCTTTAGGTTTATCAATGGCCTTGGGCGCTTTTTTGGCTGGATTAATTGTTTCTAAAACTTCGGAAAATCACGCTGTTTTTTCCGAAGTGAGACCCTTGCGCGATCTTTTTTCAATAATCTTTTTTGTTTCCCTGGGGATGTTTTTAAATCCTTACTTTTTGGCGTCTCATCTTCCCTTGATTTTATCTTTAAGTTTACTGGTGATTTTGGTGAAGTTTTTGGTGGTAATGAGCTTGGTTTTGTATTTAGGCTATCATATCAAAACGGCGATTTTGGTCAGCATGGGGTTGGTTCAAGTGGGAGAATTCGCCTTTGTCCTTTCCCGAATTGGCCTAACACAAAAGTTAATTGATGATAACGTTTATTCGTTGATTTTATCGGTGGCTTTATTGACCATTTTAATAACGCCCTGGTTTATTGCTCTAGCACCGAAGTTTTATTTTGGCTTACAAAAGATGACCAAAAGATTTCCTAAAATTTATCAGCGTTTATTCGCCAGAGGCGACAGTTTTGTTAAAGAAGAGGGCTTAGAATTGTCTGGGCATGTGGTTGTTTGTGGCCATGGTCGAGTGGGGGGTTGGTTGGCGAGAGCCTTACAACTTTTGGAAATTCCTTACATTGTGATTGATTATAATCATCAGGTGATTATGGATTTGAAACAACAGGGTGTTAATGCCCTGTATGGCGATCCGGCGGATATTGATGTTTTAGACTATGCTCAAGTAGACAAGGCCAAAGTGGTGGTCGTTGCTATTCCGGATCAAGCAACTCAGGAAATTGTCGTGGCTAATTGTCAGACTTTAAATTCTGAGATTAAGATTATTTCTCGGGTTCATCAAAAAGAAGCCCTTTCCAGGCTTAAAACATTGGGGGTTTCTTGTTTAATTCAGCCAGAGTTTGAGGCGGCTTTGTCAATTATTCATCGAGTCCTACAATTCTTCGGGGTAGAAAAAGAAGAGGTAGATGGAAAAATAAAAAGACTCAAAATTGAACATGGGATGGGCTAATGGAGAATTTTTTTAAACTTCTTAAAAAAGATAAGCAAACACAAGCTAGGGTAGGGGAGATAAAAACCTCTCATGGTAAAATTTTAACCCCGGCTTTTATTCCTGTTGGCAGTCAGGCAACAGTGAAAAGCTTAACCCCTCAAGATTTAAAAGAGATTGGAGTTCAGGTCTTTTTTGTCAATACTTATCATTTGTATTTAAGACCGGGAGCGGAGGTGGTGGAGAAATTAGGTGGATTACATAAATTTATGAACTGGTTTGGGCCGATAATGACGGACAGCGGGGGTTTTCAGGTTTTTTCTTTAAATAAGAATAATGGGTCCTGTCACGCGCTTTCCCCCAAGAACACCCATAAAGGGAACCCTTCTTGGGGGTCCCCCTGCGCGTGCCACCCATCAAGAATAAATGAACCATTAGTAAAAATTGATTACAATGGGGTGACTTTTTATTCTCATTTGGATGGTTCCAAACATTATTTTACGCCGGAGAAATCAATTGAAGTGCAGCAAAAATTAGGGGCGGATATGATCGTGGCCTTTGATGAATGTGCTTCTTACCCGACGACTTACGAGTATGCTCGAGTTGCTATGGAGCGAACCCACCGTTGGGCTCTTCGCAGCCTGACGGCTACTCAGGGTGAACCCTTCAAAAATCGACAATTTATTTTTGGTGTAATACAAGGAAGTGTTTATAAAGACCTGCGCGAAGAATCGGCCCAATTCATCGCTTCAAAGAATTTTGATGGTTTAGCTATTGGAGGTGTGGCAGTAGGGGAGTCAAAAAAGGAAATGATTCAAGTTTTGGATTGGGTGATGCCGATTTTGGCCAAAAACAAAAATTTGCGGCCAATTCATTTGTTGGGAGTGGGGGAAATTGATGATATTTTTGCGGCGGTGGAAAGGGGAGTGGATATGTTTGATTGTGTCATGCCGACAAGATTGGGGAGGATGGGATGGATCTTAACAAAAGTTAAAAGTGCAAAGTTAAAAGTTAAAAATTTTAGATACGATATTACTAAATCAGACTTTATAAATGATGCAAACCCTCTTGATCCAGAATGTCAATGTTTTGTTTGTCGAAATTTCACCCGTGCCTATTTAAATCATCTTTTTAGAGCCAAAGAACTTTTGGCCTATCGGTTGGCAACCTATCACAACTTATATTTTATGGAACAACTTTTTGCTAAGATAAGAGAAGCGATTAAAAAGGGAGAGTTTTTAAAGTTAAAAAAACAATGGTTGGGCTAAATTTGACAAACCTATAAATACTGTGATATTAAGGAAGCGGTATGCGGAAAGAAGAAGAAAATGCTTTGATGGAAATAGCAAAAGGGCAAGCCCAAGGTTTGTCTTGGCCAGGATTGAAGAAGGAGCTGAAATCCATAGGGGAACTTAAAAAGTTTCACCCGTACTATCGAGGGGTAGATCCGGTAATTGCCGGCTATAGTCTGGCATGTGAGGCTCGTCTAGAAAAGGAGTTGAATAAGGTGAGGGAAGAGGGGAAATATAATGTGGAATATAAGCTCAGACCCAAAAAGGGATTAAGGCAAAAGAGTTTGGAAAAAGGCCTTTCTGAGCTTGGTACAAGTTTGGATTTAGGAATGATGCGAATAAAAACAGAAGGAAGGGTGGCCACAATTCATCTTCACACTAACACTCCTGAAAAGGTCAAAGAACTTCTTACCCAGGCTGGAAAGATCGAAAATGAACTGGTGGAAGATATGGTAGAACAGATTCGGCAGAGTATAATATAAGTTGATGAGAAAAAACCTGCCCAGCTGGCGAAAACAGCAAAAAGTCCAAAAAACCCGCCGAATAAAAACTGTTATCCGCTTTACTTTGTTAGGAATTGTTTTAGTTCTCTTAATTGGGATTGGGTTTAAAATTTATCGTTCAATTGCCAAAAGTGTTTGGGATGGGCAAAGCCAACTAAATTTAGCCATCAATCCCTCCATTGCCGACCAGCCGGTTTTAATTGCGGCTTTTAACCCCGAAGAAAAATCGCTTAACGTGCTTTTAATCCCTCCCAGAACTTTTATCGAAACTATTCATGGCTACGGCCCCTACCGAGTGGAATCTATCTATCGCTTGGGAGAATTAAACAAAAAAGGTGGCGAGCTTTTCCAAGGCAGTCTTCAGGAATATTTAGGAATACCAGTAGATGCTTTCGCATCAATTTCCAATTTCGAATTTCCAATTTCCAATGAGACAAAAAATTCATTATCAGAATTATTAGTGGGACTATTAAAGAGTGGTAAAACTAATTTAACAAAATGGGACGTAATTCGACTTTGGTGGAGTTTGAGAAATATTCGCCAGGATAAAGTAAATCTGGTTGATCTGGGTCAAACCAGTGCTAGCCAGGAGGTTGATTTGCTCGATGGGACCAAGGCGAATAAAATTGATACCGAGCGCCTAGAGTTAATCATGAGCCAATTTTTTGTTGATAAAAAACTAAAACAGGAAGATTTGACTGTGGCTGTTTTGAATGGCACCAATCATGCCGGCTTGGCCAATAAAGTCGCGACTTTAATTAAAAATATCGGTGGTCAAGTGATGACCGTCGGGGATACTGAGAATGGACAAGGGGAAAGCCTACGACAATGTCAAATCAAAAGTGAGAAAAAATATAAAAATAGTTATACGGTCAGAAAATTAAGTCATGTTTTTGATTGTCAGTGGGAAGGGGAGCCGATGGCTGAACAACGGGCCAACCTGGTTTTAATTGTGGGTAAGTCTTATTGGGAAAAACTGGTTCTGCCTTGAGGGAAAGAAGGGTTGTTAAAAAATTTCTTGGCTCGAAAAGCTTCGCGAATAAAAATTTCCAATTTTTGATGATCTACGCTTTTAACAAAAGCCTGATATTGATTGCCGCCTTTAATTAATCTAATTAATCTGATGGACAAATCTTCAGGAATAGCGCCTAGGTAGTTGCCATTCTCACTTGAACTTGAAACACTCACCGTTCTTTTTTTAATTGTCATGATTACTAGATCGGCGTTGTCTAGCTGGGCCAGGGTAGAAGGGGGAGCCAGTCGGACCAATTTGACGATCTTTGTTTTGCCTGGTTCCTCCAAAAAGATTTTACCTGAAGGAGTAAAATTA
>Ga0210057_1005222_pt1 | contig 16806 bp, 13 predicted proteins | sample CryGeyCG2114_010_2_FD_183968 | JGI IMG/M metagenome (GOLD analysis project Ga0210057, IMG submission 183968) | Groundwater microbial communities from aquifer - Crystal Geyser CG10_big_fil_rev_8/21/14_0.10 (SPAdes) (version 2) | ecosystem: Environmental > Aquatic > Deep subsurface > Groundwater ...
AATTTACCGGCAATTTATTTTCTTGCTGAGCTGCATCATTAATCAGAACATACCTTACCCCTAAAAATGGATAAACAATCTTCCCTAAAGTTTTAACCTGTTCAATGTCTTTTTTAGCTCTGTTAATGGGAATGGCAAAGCCAATATTTTCTGCTCCTTGCGCCATGGCGAAATTAACACCAACGACCTCGCCTTTTAAATTCAACAGTGGACCGCCTGAATTTCCAGGATTAATAGCAGCGTCTGTTTGAATCACATCTTCCTGGGTTTCCACTGCTCCACCGCCTCCAGCCGTGATTGTTCTGCCCAATCCGGAAATTACTCCAACTGAGACAGTGTTTCGGAATTCGCCCAAAGCATTGCCAATGGCAATAATTGTTTGACCAATCTGCAAACTATCAGAATCGCCTAATTTTAAAACAGGGAAAGACCGGTCAGCTCCTTTTATCTTAATGACTGCCAAATCTCTGACCAAATCCCTTGCTAAAACCTCGGCCGGATATTTTTTCCCATCATTGGTTAAAACAGTATAATCAGCTTCTGTATCAACTACCACATGTTCATTGGTTAAAATCATCCCATCATCTGAAATAATGAATCCGGTGCCTCCGCCGACTTCCTGTTTCTGAGTTCCTTTTTGTCTGAATTGGGGAATTTGAAAATTAAAGGGTGAATCCGGAAAAGGATTAATATAGTACTGCTCAATAACTGGCAGGTTCTTTGTTATAATGATACTCACTACAGCTGGTGAAGCATCATTAACCACCTTAATAGTGGCTTGTTCCTGGGAAGTTTCGGGCGTGTAAACAGTCTGGTTTTCAGGAGCTTTTTGTTCTTTCTGCTCCTCGCCCGGCAGTTTGATATTTAATTTCGCCAGATAATCTTTAAATTGAACGCCAAAAAAGTCAGCGCCAATGATGCCGGCGGCAAATCCGAAAAACGAAGAGAGAAAAACGGTTAAAATTATTATGCCAAAAATTTTACTACGCCAAAAAGGCGCAACTTTCAACTGAGGATATTCAGTTTTAACTGGTAATTCCTCCATACCTAATTATTTTATTTTGTTCTTTTTTGCTTGTCAAGAACCCTGTAGCAATAGCTACGGGGTTCTAAATATGTAATTTATTTCTTACTTTTGTAATGTCCGAATTTATAGTGAAAAATATCAGATTTAATCGGCCCCAAAAAATGATAGTGAAGTTCAGCCGACATATATTTTAAAAGCACCTTTAACCAACCGTCTTTGTAAAACCTTCTTAAAGAAATTGAGATCTTCACTCCTTTTAACACGCCGAATTTTCCCAGCTTGGCTGCTCTTCTCACATAATCGTGGTCTTCGCAAAGTTTTATTTTCTCGTCAAATCCTTTTATTTTTTGGTGAAGCTCTTTTTTAATCAAATAACCCATCGCGCCGTAAGGCAAAAATCTCTCCAGTTTTTTCACCGGATAATTATAAAAACGCTCAAAGAGAAATTTTATCATTTTTCTGCTCGTCTGCGGGTCAAGCTGGACACTCGCCACCTCCAGATTTCTTCTATTAAATTCTCTAATTGCCTTCTCTAAAAATTTTTTCGGCAAGATAACATCGGCGTCCAAAAACAACAATAAATCTCCTTTGGCAACTTTAGTTCCTTCATTTCTGCCGACCGCCGGCAATCCGCCTTTAACGACTTTCGCGCCAAACTTCTGGGCAATTTCTCTCGTTTTATCAACAGAACCATCATCAGCCACAATGATTTCATAATCCTTGAATTTCTGTTTTTTAATTGACCTTAAAAGCTTGGGCAGAAATTCTTCTTCATTTAAGGTCGGGGTAATTATGCTTATCATAATTGCTTTCACTTTTATCCTTTAAGTTTTGATTTTAATTTAGATTCAAAACTTCTTAGCTTTAATTTTAACTCTTCATCTTTGAAATATTTTAAAGCTACTTTTATAATTCTAAGCCACATTTTAGGGTTATTGATGAGCTTTGAGTTATTTAAACCTCCTCCTCTTTTCAAATTAGGAATAACCACTTCTTTTATCACGAATCCCTTCTTTATTACCTTGATATCCATTTCTGTTTCTATTTCAAAATAATCACTTTTTAAATCTAACTTATCCCAGTCTTTTCTTCGGATTGCTCGGAACCCTGCCAAAGGGTCAGAGGCCTTAAAATTTATTAAACCAAATATCGGCCACATGTAAAGACTGTAGAGTTTAAAAAAAATTCTCATCATCTTGTCATCGCTTTTAAAATTTTTCATACTTCGGCAACCCAAGACAAGATTCGCAGTTTCTAATTTCTTAATTAATTTTGGGATGTATTGAGGAGGATCAGTGCCGTCGCCATCTAAAAATATTAATATTTCGCCTGTGCTTTCTTTAACTCCTCTCCTCATCTGCCTGCCTTTCCCCTTTCTTTCCTTTATTACTTTTGCCCCCAATCTTTCTGCAATTATTGGAGTGTTATCGGTGGAAGCATCAACGACTATAACCTCCGATTGTCTTTTGATTTTCTCCGGAATAGAACAAATGACCTTAGCTATTCCTTCTTCTTCGTTTAAGGTTGGAATAATAATACTGAGCATATATTTAATTTTAGATTAATTTTTCAAAAAAAGAAAGTTAAAAGGTCGAACGCTTCGCGTTCGACCTTTTTGAGATCTTACTTCTTTATTAACATTAGCGACAGAAAACAACTCACTAATGTTAATCCTCCGAAAATTAAAAAAATCGCAAACCATTGAAGCAGACTTCCAGCAATCAGGGTAAAAAGAAAAGAAATTATCAATCCTGATGGATAATCCTTAGGAACTGGTCCTATCCAATTCTTGTGCCATGGGATAAACTCTGGTCTGAATTTCTTCAAACCATAGGCGGGATTCCAGACAAACCATAAAAAATCCCACGCCACGGCCATCAAGAAGTATGCAGAAAGAGTTTCCAGCTCTCTGACCAAATTCCAGTCAACACCTGACATAAATGGAAAATGCAGAATTAACAATGGCAATGGAAATATCGCCGCATGGTAACCTGTCAATTCCTTGCCGTTCATAAACATAGCGTAGATTTTAGCCGCCAATGATTTGGAACTTGGCCGCCAACAGGGCAAATTTTTTGCCCAACCATCTTTTCCTTCTATTTGAATCTCCACAAGGGCAAAAATGGTCACAATCCCAAACAAGTAAACCGCGTATCCAATCGTAAACATATCTTTATCCTCCTTTCAGTATTTTTTCTCTCCTTATTTTTACTATATTATGTTCTGTCTATGTTATACACCTTTTATAAAATTTGTCAAGTTTAAATGTTCCTAAAACAACCTTCTCGCCTCTTCCCAAATTTCTGGCTGATTTTGTCTAACCTTCATCCAATACCACCACTCCCCTCCCCATAAATAAAATGTGTCCAGTCCGGTTTTTTCGGCAAATTCAATATTATATTTGAATTGTTCCAAATTCATTGTCTTTTGTTGCTCTGCCAAAGGCAAGTCATAAAGAAGTTTGGGTCCCCATGGTTCTGCCTGCAGTTCTACGACGATTACTTTTTTACCAAAAATTTTATCAATGTACAACGCTTTCCTGTTATAAAAAGTTGAGGGAAAAGGGTAGGTAATGTAAGTTTTTAATTGATGAAACCAAACTTTTTTATACATCGTTGTTCCTACAATATCTCCCAGTCGGGCGGATTGAATCCAAAAAGAACCTTCACCGCTGTCTGAAATTAAGACGGGTCTCTTCTGTAAATCTAATGATTTTACCAAAGCAATTTCTTTTTTCAAAAATTCCTTATCCGCCCAAGGACACTCGCCAAAAGGAAAAAACGACTCATTTTCCACCTGCCACATATCTATCGATTTCGTAAATCGATAGCGTGAAACAATCTCTTCAATTATTTCTAAAATTTCTTTTTGCTGTTCTTCTTTGGAAAAATTCTTAGCCCAGTCAGGAATATGACATTCCGGCCAGCGGCCGGTTTTTATACCGATAACCAAAAGGATTTTTGCTCCGGTTTGTTCGGCTTTTTGAACTTGCCAATCCAGGTCCTCAAAATTATATTTGTCTTTTTCTTGCTCAATTAAATCCCACTGGGCCGCCACTTTCAAGTTTTTTACTCCCAAATTGTCAAGCAACGCCAAATAGGTTTCTTTCCAGTTCAGCCCTAAAAGTTCGGCGTGTTTTTGGGAAAAATTCACTCCCCAGGTAATTTCTTTGGCAGGCTTAGTTACACCCACAAAAAAGTAGCCTAACAGAAGCAAAAAGACAACTAAAAATGCCAGTAAAACTTTTTTTAAAATTTTCTTTAACATTTTACAAAGCAACTAAAGCCAGGCCCGCGCCGATTAACAAAATAGCCAGGATTTTTTGAAAGAGAACAGCTCCTTTCATTTCTTCTTTCAAAAGATAGGGTTTCCACAATGACAACAAGAACACAAAAAACAACAAAAAAACATATCTCGTTCCTTCCAAGGCATTAATTAAAGGGACCTGACTGCTTTTAGCTATAAAAACAGCGTAGTACTGAAAAGCAACTCCTAATCCTGCTAAAGTCTGACCAAAAAGAAAAAGTAGAGGTATTTTATGGGTAACTTTTTGACAGAAAATATCTTTTCTAGATTGTGGAAAAAGTAGAAAACCAATCGCTCCTAACCCCCCACCAAACAAAATTAGAAAAATGCCGCTCAAAAAATTAGTCTTTAAAAAAACGGTTTTGGAGAAAAAGAAAGTAAGAGCCCAAAGAAAAGAAGCTATAATTATATACTTTAAATTTTTAAAGTTAAAAAAATCAGCGTAATTTTTTTTAAGAGAAAATAAGACAGAACCCAAAATGAGTAAAATAAATGCCGCAATTTGAGAGAAATCAAAAATCTCGCCTTGGGATTTTGGCTGAAAAAAGTAAAAAAGTAAAAAAGTAAAAATTGGCAAAAGTCCTCCGATAGCTGGCACAACTCGAGAAATTTCACCTTTGGCGATACTTTTTGCCAAAAATAAAATCGCCAAAACTCTAACTAATCCCGTGCCCAAGCCTAATATTAAAAGACTTATTATCGGCAGGTTTATCCCAAACGGGATTATAAATAAGCAAACGAAAAACCCTAAAACAGCGATATTAAAAGTGTAAACCTTAGGGTTAGGTATTGGTCCTGCCAAAAAATAACGGTCAAATAAAGAAGCAGCTGCTAGGAAAAAATAAGCTAAAACAGTTATTATAAGCCAAGACATAAAATTCGTGATTATTCGCGTTTAAATTCTTGAATTATCTGCGATATCTTAAAAGTTCCCAATTTTTCTCCCTCAATAAAGCCTTGCATGCTAGCTTCCGCCAAATAACCTTGCTCTAACCAGTCAAAAAGCCACTGGTTGGCATAATTGGGATTTTCTTGAGAGATGCCAAAACCTGATTTCAAAAGCCATCTCATGTTAAATTCTTCTTGAGAGCCGACTGGCGGAGCAATAATTATTGGAATTCCTAAGGCTGAATAAAATGAGAGCTCTGATGGTTTTGTCCACAAAATATCGGTTTTTCTTAATTTCTGGTTGAATTCTTTGAAATAATCCTCAATTTTTTCGCAATAAAGTATTTCAATATTTTTACCTAAACAATTTTTAATGGCCGAATTTTTTATTTTTTCTTCAAAATAATTTTTGACTTTTTCTTTGATCCCGGCTGACAAAATTATTCTGAGATGACCACTTTTAATTTCATCGAATAGATTTTTAATAATCTTTAGAGCAATTTCTTTCTGGATGCCCGCTCCCCCGATGGAAAATAAGACGGTTAAAGGATGGTCTGTTTTTTCTGGCAATTTGCCCAAATGAGTCTCAATTAAAATTTTGTATTTTTCAAAATATTTTCTTTTTGGATCTAAATTAAAAAGCCGGTGCTTCAAATCGTCTTTTAAGATTTCTAAATTTTCAGTTCCGATATTTTCTGAAGGCAAAGGATAACCGGTAAAAAAGATATTTTCATCTTTTACTCCATAAAGTTTCAACCTTTCCGCTACCCGTTCGGTCGGGGCGAAATATTTAATTCTGCTTTCTTTTGGGTTAAATGGTACCCATGCTCGGGAGATATCGGCATCGCAAACCATGCAAAAAATTTCACCCGGGTAATCGAAAAACTCAGCCATAAATGCAGGGAGGAAAAAGGTAGAGATTATCGGTAAACTATTTTTTAGTTTTTCATGGGCAATGAGAACTTCGTTCTCATCTTCCCCCTCGTTTCCATAAATGGAAACTCGGTTTTTAATCTTTAGTTTTTCAATAAGGTCTTTACCCCACCCACCCCTTATTAAAGAAAAAATTTGTTTTAATTGAATATTTGGTTTTGATAAATCTCTTTTAGGATAAAAAGTTAAAATTTTTTGAAATTGATCATAAATTGAAAAGACGGTTCTGCCAATCAGAGGAATTCTTGAAAAACGGGAGATAAATTCATAAAACTTTCTCGTTCCCTCCCAGATTGTTTTGTCTCTTCCCGGAATCCCTTCATAATCATTGGCATTAATAATTTTCCCTTCACACAAATCTCGCAAAGGAAAAGCGGTTCTCTGATGCCCGTAACCCATATTGACCGATATTATCCACGCTTTTTGCTCCATATTTTTATTCTATCACTAATAGTTCAAAAATTTTAATTTCTGTTTTTCCTGTATTCGCCAAACTAAAAAGCCTAAAGGAGCATAAGAAATTATTAACCAAGCCCAATGAACATTGTTTAAATTTAAAGAGGCAAAAGGGATTTTTGAAAACCAATCAATTATGCCCACAAGATAACTTAAAACGAGCCAGGTAGGCCAGGATAAAATCCACCCAAAACCAGAGAAAATCATTCCCGATATAGCAAAAATAAAAATTAAAATGGTAATTGGGGCTAAAAATGGAACAATCAAAATATTGGTGATTGGCGATACCAACGGGATATAACCGAAATTATAAACTAAAATTGGCAGAGTGAAAATTTGGGCAGATATGGTGGCTGAAAGAGTGGTTTTTATCGGAAAAAATTTGGGATTGGGAATTTTTTTAAAAATATCAGAAAAAAATGGTTGGAGATAAATCATTCCCAAAATCGCCAAAAAAGAAAGTTGAAAACCGATATCTAACCTTAAAAGTAAAGGGTTTAAAAATAACATAAAAGTGGCGGCGAAAACCACTGCCCTTGAGGCCTGCGACATTCTGCCTAAATGCTGAGCCAAGAGTAAAAGACCGGCCATAATTCCTGCTCTGACTGCCGATGCCGGAGCGCCAATCATTAAAATGTATAGAATCAATAAAAAAATAGTGGAATAAAATGCCTGCTGTCGCCAAAAACCAAGCATCAAGAGGAAATTTAAAATTAAAAAAGATATGATTGTAATGTTCATCCCTGAAACGGCAGCAATGTGTCTGGTGCCGGTGAAATTTAATTTGTTTTTCCAGTCGTCGGAAATGTTTTCCTCATCGCCAAAAATTAAAGCTTCCAAAATTCCTTCTTGAGGCGGTGAGATAAATTGCCGGGCGATTTCTTTAAATTTATTTTTGAAAGAAAAAAGAGGTTTCATTATCGGATTGCCAAAATTTTGTCCCAATATTTTTATTTCGGGAAAACTTATCACCGAATAAATCCCGTCTTTTTTAAGATAATCTTTATAATTAAACTCTTCAAAAACCGGCGGCGCTTCCAGTAGCCCTGTAATTTTTAATTTATCTCCGTACTTGTATTCTGGATACCTAGCCGTAGTTACCAAAACCTTTCCATTAATACTACGAGGCCGGGTCTCGTAGTAGATTTTTTCTGTTTTGATTGTTAATTTTTGACTTTTCTCTCTCAAATCCGGCTCTGCTGAAACTATTCCCGCTAAAGTAATTTTTTCTTCTAAATCGTTAAGGTTTCGCAATTCGGAATTCAGAATTCGTGATTCTACTGCCATGTTCCGCCAAATTCCCAAAACCAAAAATAAAATACAGAAGCCTATCACGACCGATGTTTTATACTTCCACAGAACTGAAATTAAAATTATTCCCAAAATTAAAACCGCCAGCAAAACTGGCAGAGAAAAATTAAAAAATGAGCTCAAAAATATGCCTAAAACAAAAGAAAGGCAAAAATACAGAAAAATTTTAGACGCGGTCATTATCCTATTTTACCTTACTTGGCAAATTTCAAAAAAAGGAGCGATGGCTTTTTGAATTTCCAATAAAAATTCCTGGGGATAGGGTTTTATTTTTTCAAATTTTGGGTCAATGGTTTTTTCGGGTCTAAAGTTTTGTAAATAATATTTTTTAGCTCCGCTAATCCACTTTGCCATCTCCAGAATATCTTCTTTGCTGTGGACCGAAGGAACGACAGTGCTGCGAAACTCATAATCAACATTTCCTTGCTTTAAAATATCAATGCTTTTTTGAATTTTTTCAATATTAACTTTTGCTCCCGTTACTTTATTGTATTTTTCTTTGGGAGCCTTAATGTCCATAGCCACATAATCAATTAATTTTTTATCGATTAAATCCTTTAGCATTTTAGGATTTGAGCCATTGGTGTCTAATTTAATTCCGTATCCTAATTTTTTAATTTTTTTACAAAATTGAGGCAGATTTTTATTAAGACAAGGTTCGCCTCCACAAATCGTCACTTTTTCTAATAATCCTTTTCTCTCTTTTAAAAATTTGAAAAAATCTTTTTCTGAAATCTTGGGCTGTTTTTTTATTTTTTCCGGCAAAACAAGTTCTGAAGAATAACACCAAGGACATCTAAAATTACAACCGCAGAGAAAAACAGTGGCCGCAATGCGGCCAGGATAATCAATAAGGGTAAATTTTTGGAGCCCACCGATTTTTATCATCTTGGTGATTCAACCTTAGGAAGTTTAAATTCCTTTCTGTCTTTGAACTCCTGTTTTTTGCCAAAATTCCACTGCTGGACCGGCCTTAAATAACCAACCACCCTTGAGTAAACTTCGCAGGGCTGTTTTATGATGCATTTGGGACACTCAAAATGTTCTCCATCCAAATAGCCGTGACTAGGGCAAATGGAAAAAGTGGGGGTTAAGGTAACGTAAGGCAATTTGAAATTTTCAAAAACTTTTCTGACCAAGTTTTTAGCCATCTGGGCATCGGAAACTCTCTCCCCTAAAAAGAGGTGGACGACGGTTCCGCCCGTATATAACCTCTGTAAATCGTCTTGGAGTTTCAGGGCTTCAAAGATATCGTCGGTATAATTCACCGGAAGCTGAGTGGAATTGGTGTAATAAGGCACGGTCTTTGTCCCGGCGGTTTTAATGTCTGGATATTTCTCTTTGTCGGTTCTTGCCTGACGGAAGGATGTCCCTTCGCCCGGCGTTGCCTCAAGATTGTACAAATTACCGGTTTCTTCTTGGTATTTTATCAATCTTTCTCTCATAAATTCTAAAACTTCTATGGCGAACTTTCTGCCTCTTTTTGAGCCAATATTCTCTCCAAGGAAATTCAAAATAGCTTCATTCATTCCCATAAGTCCGATGGTTGAAAAGTGATTACCAAAATAGGCATTTCTTAATTGTTTTACCGAGGCTAAATAATACTTTGAATACGGATAAAGGCCTTTTTCCATAAAATCTTCCAAGGCCTTCCTTTTTATTTCCAAACTCTCCTTTGCCAAATCCATCAAATGCGACAATCTGTCAAAGAACTCCTTTTTGGTTTTAGAAAGATAGCCAATTCTTGGCATGTTAATGGTAACAACGCCAATCGAACCCGTAAGGGGGGCTGACCCAAATAATCCCCCTCCTCTTTTATAAAGCTCTTTATTTGATAATCTGAGTCTGCAACACATCGAGCGAAAATCCTCAGGTTCCAAGTCGCCATGAATAAAGTTTGAAAAGTAATTCACCCCGTATTTCGCTGTCGCCTCCCACAAAGGATTTAAATTAGGATCATCCCAGTCAAAATCTTTGGTGATGGAAACCGTCGGGATGGGAAAAGTAAACGGCCGGTTTTTGGCATCACCTTCCATCATGCATTCATAAAAAGCACGGTTGAAAACATTAACTTCTTCCTGAAACTCTCCATAGGTTTCTTTTTGAGGTTTCCCGCCGATAATCACCGGCTGTTTTTTGTAAAATTCAGGGATTTTGATGTCTAAAGAAACATTCAAAAATGGAGTTTGGAAGCCGACCCGAGTCGGCACCATGCAATTGTAAAGAAACTCCTGCATCGCTTGTTTAACCTGAGAATAATTAAGATTGTCGTATCTAATAAAAGGAGCGAGCAAGGTATCAAAATTGGAAACAGCATTAGCTCCGGCTGACTCTCCTTGCAACGTGAAAAGGAAATTAACCAACTGGCCCATCGCTGTTCTAAAATGTTTGGCCGGCCGAGATTCTATCTTGGAAGCAACCCCACCAAAACCGCGTAATAATAAATCGTAAAGGTCCCAGCCCATACAGTTATGAACTAAAAGCCCATTGCAAAAGAAAGTGCCGGAATTGGTTGTAATATCAAAAATTACGTCGTCGGCAATAGTTGTAAATTTGTTATTAAGAACCTTGCTCCATCCATAATTTTCAACTCTCCAATGCTTCTTGGCGGCAACAGCTTTTTTATATTTGAACGATGGAAAATCAACTCCTTCTTTTTTAGAAAAAACAATGCCATAAATAGGATAATTTTGGGTAATTTCTTTCCCGTTAAAGATATTTTTCTTCCCTATATCCTCAACGCTAACTCTATCTCTTGCAATAATTCCGAAGAATTGAAGAAGAATTGATAATTGTTCCATCATCGTACGGGAAGAAACTCTAATCAAAACTTGGGAATTGCTATGCGCTTTATTTTCCGGATCTACACAGCCGTCGCCGTCAATAATACCCGCGATAACTCCTTTTATAAAATCAGTATTATAAGTCAGAATATCGAAGGGCAAATTTTTATTCCGGCTTAAGTCTTTTATTTGAAAAACTTTTTCAAAAAGAAGCTTTAAGGTACTGCAATTTAAAGAAATTCTTTTTGTATTTTCGCGGTTATTGACATACGCTCTAACTCCTATAGAAGCGCAAATTCTTTGAATTTTTTTAATAATTTCTTCGTCACTGTTTGTAATTTCCAATCTCCAACTGTTGTAATTGCCTTCAGTAATAAAAATGCCAACTAAATAGCCAATATCTTCAGTCAATTTTAACTCATTATTTACACTATTCGCGCCGTTAGAAACGCTTAAAGTTCCCTGCGACCGTAAAGATCCGCCCCAATTTTTAACAAAATCTTGCCATTCAAATCCTTCTAAAAAGAAATTTGTATGTCTTTTTTCAATTAATTCCTCCGCAACGTAAATATATTTTTTTGAGAATAAATTTTCTGCGCTCAATAAAGAAGGAATATAAGCAGAAAAAACTAAATCTTCTTTTTCTTTTACTTCTTTAGCTTCAATTTCGTTTTCTTTTCCATCTTTTTTTATTATGAAAGGGTGGTTATCTGTCACGATTACGCTTCTTCCCTGTTCTGATTTAATATATCTCATATTTCTTTCCTTATCTTTTTTAACCATTCTTGAAACTTTTACCCAACCTCCTTTGTCTAAAACAAAGAGGTCTTCCGGATATTTTGCAAAAGCCCCGTCGTCTTTATTTAATAATTTTTCTTGCTGAAAAATTTCTTCGTAAAGATCTTTCAATGAAATCAATTTAATATTCCTGTTTAATTTCGCAATTACCACTTCTCTGCCAAAAAAAGTATACGGCGCCAAGGTTTCTAAATTATGAATATGAAAATCTTCGTTTGCCGCCGCTTCTCTGATTTCTTTTGGATAGATTCTATTCAACCAGTATTTTTTGGTAATGGCAGAAATTGTATATTGGTTAAGTCCCTGCAAAGAATAAGCCATATTGGCATTTTCATGGACTTGCCAATCTAACTCCTGGAGATATTTATCAACTCCCTCGGTTGATTCGTCAACCATCGCTACCGCTTCTCTGATTCTTCTTCTTTGCTCTCTATACAAAATATAAGCCTTGGCGGTATCAACCAAACCTTCTAAAATTAAAACTTCCTCAACTATGTCTTGAATTTGCTCTACCTGAGGAATTTCATCTTTTTTAAACCGGCGATTTAATATCTGAATAATTTTACTGGAGAGCTTTTTGGATTTTTTGCCGTCCCCCTGACCGGTTGCAGTAATCGCTTTAAAAATAGCATCTGTAATTCTTGTTTCATCAAAATCAACTATTGAACCATCCCTTTTTTTGACTTTTGTGATTTTGTTTTGAACCATACCCGGTAGTAAAAATTAATTTTATTTTGCTGCCCGTCCCGTAGTAGAAATTTGACAGGAGCTGAACTCTTTTTTTCCCATAGGCAAGTCAAAATTTCACTACGGGGCATAGCAATAAAAAATTTCCTTTTAGGAAATATGAAAAGATTATTTCATTTTAGCTCAATAAAAAACAGGGTCAAATCTTGTCAAACCCTGTTAAAATTGCGAGTTATCCACACCCTGTAGTGAATTTCCGACTCGCTTCGCGATATTAGATTTTTCTTTTAGAAAAATCTTGTCGGAAATCTACTACAGGGCACACCCTTAAACTCCCTTAGAAGCCGGTGGCAATTAGCGTTACTTTTATTTCGCCTTTTTTTAATTTCTCATCTTGCACGGCGCCAAAAATAACTTTGGCCTCGGGATTAATTTCTTGAGTGATTATCTTAGCCGTCTCATCAATTTCTGAAAGCGCAATATCTTTATTGCCGGAAATGTTAAACAAAACTCCTTTGGCTCCGCGACAAGATATTTCAAGCAAAGGCGAATTTAAAGCTTGTCTTGCAGCTTCTTGGGCCCTGTTTTCACCTTTGGCTTTGCCAATACCAAACAAGGCTGAGCCCGAATCTTTCATAATCGCTTTGACGTCAGCAAAATCAATATTAATTATGCCTGGGAGTAAAATCAAATCAGAAATTCCTTGAACTGCCTGACGCAAAATATCATCACAGGCCCAAAAAGCATTAATCACGGTCGTTTTCGGATCTAAAACTTCTAACAGTTTATCATTTTGAATACTGACCAAGGTATCAACTTTTTCTTTAAGTTTTCTCAAACCCTGTTCGGCAATTTTTTTTCTAAATTGGCCTTCAAAAGAAAAAGGTCTAGTGATAATTGCCACGGTTAGAATGCCAAGATTTTTTGAAATCTCAGCCACGATCGGAGAACCACCCGTGCCAGTACCTCCTCCAAAACCTCCGGTAATAAAAACCATATCAGCGCCTTTTAAAATTTCAGAAATTTCTTCTTTACTTTCAAAAGCCGCCTGTTTTCCAATTTCCGGATTCATCCCTGTACCTAAACCCTGTGTTATTTTTTTTCCAATGCGTAATTTTAAATGGGCTCTGATTTTTTTAAGGTCCTGGGCATCGGTATTCAAAGCAATTAATTCCACTCCTTTAATCTTGCATTTCATCATTCTAGAAATTGCGTTGCAACCCGAACCGCCTACGCCCACTACTTTGATTTTAGTTACATTTTTCATAAAAAATATACTCTTTCATTTATCAAGCTTCCGTAGGGTCAAAGAGGCAACCCTCTTTTCCATCTTCGTTTACCGAGCTTCCGAAGGAAGCGAAGGTGAGAAAGAGAATGAAATTCTCTTTCGACTCCGCTGTGCGAAAACTTGATAAACGAGTCGAAGAACATTCGTTCTTCTCCACCCTTCGCTGCGACTTGGGTAGATGAAGAAGAGAACGTAGTTCTCTTCGCCTTATCACCTATTTTAAAAAATTAAAGAGGTTAAACAGCGATAATTTTTATCTGCCAGACAGTTCCTCATCTAGCTTTTTTATAGTATCTTTAAGGTCTTTTATCTGAGATTTTAACTCCACCATCCTCACCTCCCTGCCAACTGTTATCTTGTAGAACTTTTCTAATTCATCAATCTTTTTCTGCAATTCTGTGTTGGCTTTTTCCATTTCGTTTCTGGCTTGGGTGGCGGCTCTTCTGGCTGTGTCTGATGTTACCAAAGCAGATTGAATTTGATCTTTGGCTTGGTTCAGTTCTTGGGTCTGGAGGGTGAGAATCTTAGTTTGTTCAACTAATTCTTGCTTTTGGATTTGTAATTTTCCTTCTCTTCTTTTGAACAGTCCGGCCAGATACCCGGCATAAATAGCCGAGGCTATGATATACAGGTTGAAACCGATTATTTGACCCTGAGTCAAGATTGGCTCTCCCCCTAAAAGTTTGCCCGGAGATTGGCTCGCTGCTTCTGGAGATATCTTGGGCATCAATCCGTAATACTCCAAAGCCACCAAGCCAGTGTACAAAACAACAACAAAAAGCGTGGATAAAGCAATCCCCCTTACTTTAAAGAGAATGGTACCTTCCATAATAGGAACAAGATACATTATCATCAGCATTTTGTTGGCAGTACCAGAAAAGTAAATAATTGCCGAAATGCCAAAGACATCCAACGGCACCTGAGAAAACTTAATAAATCTTAAACCAAAATTGCTTATTTTTTCTGGCTGTTGCTTAATAACCAACCAACACAAAAAATTAATAAACAACGTTCCAATCACAACAAAAGACATTAAATAACCGCTTGGCAAAGGAACTTGCGGAAACCATAATTTTGCAATCACTCCCTGGAAAGCAACAACAGAAACATAAAGCCACCTCGCCTTGATGACTGTTCTTATCGCCTCAATTGTTTGTTGTTTTTCAAAAATATCCATATCTTTAAAAAGTTAAGGAACGAAAATTTTGAATATTTTTTTTATTCTGGAGCCAATCCCTTTGCCGCGAATGGAAAAACCGCCGCCAAAACCTAATTTTTCTGATTCTAAATCAAGTCCTCTCAACACCAACCCGCAGACAGTGGCCAACTTAGGATCTTCTTGAGCTGATGAAAATCCTTGAGGCCGACCCAATCTGCAAGGCAAGCGGAACTCTCTTCTTGCAAACTCTTTAATTTTCGGCAATTTGGCGCCGCCGCCGGTCAAAACTACTCCGCCAGGCAAGAGCTGCTGATGTGAAATTTTTTTCAATTCTTTATTTACCTCTTTAAAAATTTCTAAAACTCTCGCTTCAATAATTTTAGATAATTGTTTTCGGGAAAAAACCAAGGTTTCTCCTTCTGACAATTTAATTTTTTCTTTCTTATCGCTCCCCTGAAAAGATGAAGTGCCGAATTCCAGCTTTATTCTTTCGGCAATATCAATATCTGTCTTTAAACCAATGGCGATGTCGTTGGTAATATGACCGGAACCGATGGGTAAAATAGCTAAATGAATTAAGTCTCTTTCCTCAAATATCGAAAATCCTGTCGTCCCCGCTCCAATATCTAAAAGCGCCACTCCCAATTCCTTTTCTCTTAGAGTAAGCACGGCTCTTGAGCTGGATATGGGAGAAATAACCAGGTCATTAATTTGTAAACCAGAATTCAAAACTGCTTCGGTTAAGTTTTTAATATAAGGAGCAAAGCCGCCGAGAACTAAAACCTCAGCTTCTAATCTCACGCCGTGCATTCCTAAGACTTCCTTAATTCCTTTTTCTCCGTCTATAATAAATTCTTTGGGTAAAACTTCCAAAACTTCTCTATTGGAGGGGAGAGGAAATGTCCGGGCAGCCTGCAATACTCTTTCCACATCTTCCGGTGAAATTTTTTGGTCAGCACGAGAGACAGAAACCAATCCTCTGGAGCCGGTACAAAAAATGTGGCTTCCTCCGACATTAACATAAATTGAGTTAATTTCTCGAAGAACATTCGTTTTTCTCCACCCTTCGCTGCGGCTCGGGTTTTGATTAATTTTTTCACTGATTTTTTTAAAAACTGAACGGATTATAACCGACACTTCATCCGGGCTTATCACTACTCCCTTTCTGACTCCGGAAGAAATTTCCTCTGCAAATCCTAAAACTTCCAACCTTTCTTTTTTCTTCGGTTTATAAACTGCCAAAGCTTTTATTGTTCCTGAGCCGATATCTAAACCAATAATAACATTGCCTTTAGCCATTATTTTAAAAACAGATTAAGATAATATTCTTGTTTTTGCTCCATTTTTTTTGCTTTTTTCTTAGAGATTTCATGGTTCTCGCCCAAAAGATGTAAAATACCGTGTATTAAGACCCGGGTTAGCTCGTATTTGAAGGTTGAGTTATATTTACCGGCGTTTTTTTTGATTAGCTTTGGGCAAATCACTATTTCTCCGGCGTCATTGTATAGAAATGAAAGAACGTCTGTAATTTTGTTCTTTTTTCTATATTCTTTATTTAGCTTTTTTATTTTAGCCGGCCCAACTAAAGCTATTGATAATTCTAATAGCCTTTTTTCTTTTTTTATAATTTTTCCAGCAACTTTCTTTAAAAAATTTTTGTCAACAGGAACCGATGTTAAATTGTTAATTTCAATCATCGAAATATGGCGATGAGAACTTCGTTCGTTGAGTCGAAGACGAAACGAAAGAAGAAAAACTTTTCTTCGCACTCATCTTCACCTTCGTTTCCATAAATGGAAACTTGGTAATTGAAAATTTATTGAAGATCGAAATGAGTTGAAAACTCATTGAGTCAGCAACTCTCTTATGATTTTTGAAACCAAACCGCCATCTGCTTTTCCTTTTAATTTTGGCATTAATTCTGCCATTACTTTTCCCATATCCTTCAGGTTTTTTGCGCCATTTTTTTCAATTATCTCTCTGGCTAATTTTTTAATCTCTTCCTCTGAAAGTTGTTCCGGTAAATATTTCTCTAAAATCTTAGCTTCCGCTCTTTCTTTTTCAGACAGGTCCATTCTTTTACCCTTTTCAAATAATAAAGCCGCTTCTTTTCTTTTTTTAATTTCCGAAGAGATTATTTCCAATACTTCATCTTCTAAAAGCCCGCTTT
>Ga0210057_1005223_pt1 | contig 16802 bp, 17 predicted proteins | sample CryGeyCG2114_010_2_FD_183968 | JGI IMG/M metagenome (GOLD analysis project Ga0210057, IMG submission 183968) | Groundwater microbial communities from aquifer - Crystal Geyser CG10_big_fil_rev_8/21/14_0.10 (SPAdes) (version 2) | ecosystem: Environmental > Aquatic > Deep subsurface > Groundwater ...
ATATTTAAGCACTATCTCTTTTTGCCACTCGATATCTATTAAACGTTTTCCGTCTGCTTTTATTCTGTTTAAAATTACTTCCTTTGTTTTTAAACTACATCCACAAAGATTCTCGCCGGTAATATCTTTAAAATAAGGCGAAACTATATTGCGGTCAGTAGTAAAATGAAGTCGATTTTCAAAAGTTATTGCAGAATTAGACCGGTAATTTAAAAACTTCATCATTTCTCTTGCTTCCTCTAAATTTTGAGAGTGAAGCAAAGCAACAGTAGTTAAAACAAATACAGTACAATCTGTCACATCTAATCGAAAAATAGGGTCTTTATCTCTGCCAGATTCTTCACCCAAACAACCAAGTTGATAGGGTGTACCAATTCTTAAGGTGGCCAGGGCTTTTAATCTTTCTGGTTTATTAGGGAATCTTAGCTGGAGTTCTTTTAAAATTAAATTGGTCTCAGCTAAAGATAATTGATATAATTTCTTTTGATTCGTGACCCATTGCCAATTTTTCTCAGCTAACAAGTTATTTAACTTGGCTCGGGTGGTTATACTCACAAAACCGGTCCCTTTGGCTAAACCATAAGGAGCTAAAACCTCATCGATATATTTTTCCTGGAATTTAATTACCGCTTTCCTGGTCAAAGGGCCAAAATATCGGGTTTCATTTCCAGAAGAGCCGGGTCCCTTTTCGGCCAATTTGGTCTCAGGGTCAATATTGAGTAATGATTGTAAACACTTAACATCGTCACCAGCTATTCCAATTTTTAAATTCCTTTCAAAAGAGAGGCCTTTGCAAGTAGCCGGAATATCAAAAGCCAGAGCTTGAAGTTTAGATAATTGGGCCCTCAAAGTTTCTAATTGAGCTTCTATCTCAGCAATCTTAGCCCGAAGTTCCTGAACTGTTTCTCCTTGAACTCCAGCCAAAGGGATAATAAACCCACATAAAATAGCCAGAATTATAATAATTATTGTAGATGTTTTAAATTTCCTCATATATTGACATTATATCGCCAAAAACAAAATCCGCCAAAATGCGGATTTTGTTATCTTCACAAGGAAAAAGAATCTAGTTTTTATTTTGGATAGGAATAATCTAGGTTCGTTGGATAGGCTTTGCCATCGGTGCAAGTGACACTATAAATCGGTCTGTAGGAAGAGAGTGAAGTTACATCCCATTTGATGTTATCAGTCGTATCGACATATTTGTAAACTGTTTTTAGTGACCGGTTATACTTGTAACTATTATATCCATAACTACCTTGAGCACACTTACAGAATTTTCTGGCTTGATCAGCCGCCCTATAGAGATAGAGATTTGTTTTGCTCCAACAAAGAACCTGGGCAGGTTTTTCAGAGATATTAACTAAAGCAGTATCGGTCGACGTTGCACCATCATTATCAGCAACTATCAAAGTAACTATATAATCCCCAATAGTTGAATAAATGTGGGAAACGGTTACTCCGCTCCCAGTAGTTCCGTCGCCAAAATCCCAATTATAAGAAACAATTGTTCCATCTGGATCACATGAACTAGAGCAATCAAAATTTACTGTATCTCCAACATAAGCCGATTTGTCTGGCCCAGCATTAGCTATTGGTGGCTGATTTTCTAAAGTAGTGAAGGTGTAATACGCTCCATTATTATTGTCGGTGGCAGTATTCCCAGAAGCATCGGTTGACTGAACTTCATAATAATAAACAGTATTTTTCTCCAATCCTGTAAGATTCACAGAGTGGCTGGTAACCATCGCAGCATCAGAAATAGTGCTTCCTAAAAGGGTAGTCTTTCCATAATTTACTACTGAATTACTCGGCTCATTAGTGGTCCAAGTAACTGTAGCCGAGATACTGGTTATGTTGGTAGTGATCACATTAGAAATTATTGGCGGAGTAGTATCTGGAAGAATCCAGTTCAAAGCAGCAAGAGCATCTACCCTTCCCCAACCATAATATTTATCCCAACCTGTAGCTCCCAAATCCTTGGCAGTTTTATACAAGGCATCCTTAATTTGACTATCAGTTAAAGCAGAATTTGCTTGTCTTAATAGTGCTACAGTTGCTGAAATATGAGGAGTTGCCATAGAAGTCCCTGACCAGGAATCGTAACCATCAATTATGGTAGAGTAAATATTCACTCCAGGAGCCATTATATCTAAAGCTGATCCTGAACCAGACCAAGAAGCTCTAACATCGCTTTTGTTAACTGCTCCAACCGCTATCGCTTTACTAGCGCAACCCGGACTTGAGACTCTACCAGAAGTGTTTCCAGCCGCGGCAGCTACAGTTACACCGTTATCTACCGCCCAGTTGACTTTTTTAGCTAAATAATCTGTATCGCAGTTTGCCCTTGAAGTTCCTCCACCTCCCAGACTAATACTCATTATCTTGGCAATGTTGTTATTAACAATGTATTCGATTGCAGCTGCTATATCACTGGTGTAACAAGAGCCAGAAGCATTACAAACTTTTGCCATCCACACGCTGGTATCTGGCGCTACTCCTTTGGCATTAGCATTAACACCGTTAGCCGTAATGATGCCTGAGACATGAGTACCATGGCCATGGTCATCTTCGTAGGTGGCGTATCCGAAGCCCTTTCCGCCAGCTATACTATCAGCTAACTCTGGATGGTCTGTATCTATACCAGTATCCAAAACTGCTACCGTTACGCCAGTCCCTGTATATCCTAAGGCCCAAACATCATCGGCATTTATTTGGATATTCGCCTCCATATCCATAATATAAAGTAACGGGTCTTCTCTAACTTTTAGTTTAGAAATTATATTTGTCGGACATTTTAATGCAGTGACATCACTTAATTCGTGGACAATCTCGCAACCCCTTATCTTAAAAATAACTTTATCTATAATGCCGGTAGTATCTGCCATAACCCTGGCCATTTCCTTGCCATTCCCATTTGAAGCCGTAACCACTCCCGCCAAAACTAAACCAACCAAAGCTATCGAACCCAGAATTATCAATCCAATTTTTATTTTTCCCATATTATTTTTAATTAAATTTTAAATTGTTCGACCTTTAATAGGTTTTAATCTTTATTTTTATTCTATTCCCTCAAATCGCCCTGTCAAATTTTATCAACGATAAGTGGTAGTAGTTCTTCTTTCTAGATTATATACCGAAATAAATTTTTGTTTGGGGAATATTTCATAAAGAATCCGGTAGCTACCTATTCTACGCCGCCAAGCATTTTCTTCACCTCTGATTTTCTCAATATCGCCCTGATAAGGATTCTCCGTTAATTCATCTAAAACGAATAAAAGACGCTTTGCGTCTTTTTTAGGAATTCGTTTAATCTGCTTTAAGACTCTTTTAGCAATTTTAATCCTCCAAGTCATTTTTAAGCTGTTTCAAAGTTAGGTATTTTCCTTCTCTAATCTCTTTGCGGCCCTCTCCAATTGCTTTTTTTTCTGATCGGCTTGCTTTCACTACGGGAACAATTTTTTTCAACCGCAAATACTCTTCGTATTCAGAACGAGGAATTACCACCAGCTCGCCTTCTTTTGCTAATTCTTTTGGAATGGTAATAATTTTTTCCATAGATTTAAAATTCTTTAATAATCCAATTTTAATTTAACATTTTAAAAACTGCTGTCAATGTATTATATCCAATCAATAAACACTTTTAAGAGACTTCTTTATTACTTTTTTATTCCATTTCAGCAAATCGCCCTGTCAAATTTTAGACGCAAAGTTTCAAAAGTTCTCTGGCATTTTCGATGGCATAACCATAGGCGTCGTTATTGAAATAACAGTAAACATCGCAAGTTTTCCTTCGACCCGGCTCAGGACAAGTCAGCCAGTTTTTGATTTTTTGAGCCGAGGAGCTTAGCTCCTTTTTTGTATATTTTGAAGCAAATAATACTTTTGAGCCATGCCCCGTAATACAACTTCCAGTGTTCTCCGAACAAAATCGCCGAAGGCGCTGGAAGTTGATATACGGGGCGTGCATTCTGATATAAACAAAATTGGCAGTTGATTCTTCAGCTTTAGGATAAGAAGGAGAGTCGGCAATAACCCAGGCAACATTGTATTTTTTAAAAAGTTTGTAAATTTTTTCGTCACACCAGGATTTATGACGAAATTCAAAAGCGAATTTGCCGAGGTCAGTGCAGAGGTCAGACCTCCGCAAAATTAGAGGTCTGACCTCTAAAAAGTTTTCCAATCTTTTTATGTTTTCTTCGGTAGCTTTAAAACTTGGAGGAAACTGGAATAAAATTGGGCCGAGTTTTTCTTTAAGGTATAAGGCATTTTCTAAAAATTGTTTCCAGGCCTCTTTTACTCCGTTTAACCGTTTAATGTGAGTGATAAAGCGACTGGCTTTAACAGCAAATAAAAAATCCTCGGGCGTAAGTAAGTACCAATTTCGATAAGTACTCGGCCGAGGCAAATGATAAAAAAAATAATTTATTTCAGCAGTTTTGAAATGTTTTGAAAAATATTTTAATTTGTCTTTTGATGGTAATTCTTCAGGATAAAAAATTCCTTCCCAATGAGCGTAAACCCAACCAGAAGTCCCGATGAAGAGTTTTTTTCCCGTACCCCGTATATCAACTTCCAGAGCCAAACGCTCTTTTGTGACGTTTGTACTTCAGAAGTCTTAATCCTAGAAATCTTCGACCTTGAGTAGTTTTAAGATAATCTTCCCGGCGTTTGGCATCTTCTTGATTAAGACAACCTTCAAAATAGATAAGTTTAAAGGGTAGTCTGAATTTGGTGGCAAAAGATAAACCCTTCTTGTGTTCTTCTAGTCTTCTCTTCAGGTTATTGGTAGAGCCAATATAACAATCAGAATCTTTAAGACTCTCTAATACGTAAGCATAGAAGAACACACTGGAAGTTGTATTACGGGGCATAATTAACGGAGTTTATTTTCAAGAAAAGTTGCAATTTTTGGGCCAACATCAGGAGAGGACCAAATGTAATCATGACCGGGAGTGTGAAGAGCTTGAGAAAATGTTAAATTTTCTCCATTTATCTTTGAAAAAATCCATTTAAAAGGGGCTTTAACTAAAGCTGAGATTAGGGATTTGACATCTCCTTTGGCTAAACTATCTTTTCCATTATTATCTAACAAAAGAGTATTTTCTGATTCAAAATTATCATGCCAAAAGGGAATACCAGCAGCTATTGCGTAAACTTGGGTTTCCTGGGAAACTTTTTCCAGGGTTTCATCAACCAGAGCTCCCCCAGCTGAAAGGCCGGCTATAATAATTTTTTTATCTGGCAACTTTTTACTCAGAAAATCTAAATCCTTAGCTAAAATTTCAGAGGAAAAATTAAAAGAGTTTAGAAAATCTTTAGCTCCAGATATTTTCCCTAATAAAGTATTTTTTGTTCTACTATAAGGGATGACAATTGAATTGTATCCCCATTCATTCAGTGTTTCTTGAATTCCCGCAATAACTGGGGCGAAATCTTTTGCTTCCTTTAAAGGAGTATTTCCCCAACCACCAGAATTAAAAATGATAATGACCTCGGCGTTTTGAGCTAAACCCAGAATTTCTTGAGGCTGGAAATTCTCCGGAACAACCTCTGACCCAAAAAGAAAAAATAAACTCCCAACAATAATTAAAGAAATGGCGAGATATTTAAATTTTTTCATTTTTTAGTAGAATTTTCTTTCTATTTCTTTAAGAAATTTAAGTAAAATTGGGTTATCAATAATTTCTTTTATCCACCTCATCCAAAGTTTGTGCTGAATTTTTCCGTATTTTTTCCAGTAATCCATGCCCTGCAAAAAGTTTGCTATTTTATCGGCTTGCTGGACAAATCTTCCTTCTTTAGTTAACCCTTCTTCGAATTCTCTCCAAAGACTCCTCATTTCCATTTTGAGATTTTGAGGAAGTTTTTCGGTAAGCTTATTTAAAGCCGCCGTCTCCATTTTGTGTTTTTCTTTCTCTTTTTTAATTTTGAGGGCTAACGTAAATCTAGGCCATTTTTCCAAAACCTCCCTTATTTTCTTTTTATCTTTCGGCAAAAGAGGGTCGTAGGGAGTAAGGTCCGGTGCGTAAACCTCGCACAAATCATGGATAAGAGCTATTTTTATTACCCTCTCTGAATTTAATTTTTTACTTTTCCCTAAAACCCAGGCTAAAATGGCCAAATGAAAAATATGCTCGGCAGTAGTTTCTGGTTTTTTAATTTGATGAACTATCCAACCCCTTCGCTCTTTTCCTTTTAACTTTCCAACTTCAATTAAAAAATTAAGGAGATTTTTCATTTTATGTATATCCTAATTCAATTTATCATATTTTATTTAAATAAAAAAGAGAGGAAGGCAGTCCTCTCTAAAACAAAACAACCTAAAATTATTTCCTTAGCTAATTCTGTATTTTATTTTCCTAATTTTATAAATTGTTTTTATCGGCGAAGACACTAAAACTTCGTCTCCAGTTTTATGACCTAAAAGGGCTCTTCCCACAGGGGATTCATTTGAAATTCTTCCTAAGGCAGGGTCAGCCTCCAAGGTTCCGACTATTGTAAATTCGTCAGTTTGACCGTCAACTTTGACAAAGACCGTAGCTCCTAAATTTACAATGTTTTGTTTTTCTTTTGGAGGAGCTGTGATTAACTCAGTATTTTTTAAAATATTTTCTAACTCAATCATCCTTGTTTCTAAGAAACTCAAATCCTCTTGGAAGGAAAGGTATTCTGGATTCAGGTCTTCCGAATGCCAAATCTTAGGAATCTCTCCTTTGGTTTTAGAAAGTTTAAGATTTTTCAGACCCTGATATTCTTTTTTTATTCTTTCTAATCCTTCTTTAGTTAAATAAAAATTTTTTTCTTCCATTTTAGTTTTACAAAATCCCCTCTGATGAGGGGATTAGTAGAGTTTTTAAGTGAGTAATTTCTGCCAACCCCCTCACCTTTTTAATTTGCCATAAGTGAAAATTGAAACAGCAGAATAGACCCATTCGGCCTGGGCAGAAATTCTGAGGGGATGAATTTTTGTTTGACTGATTTCTAACATTTTTATAATGATTTTGTCTCTTCCCAATTTGGTATAGTTTAGTATAGTCCTTTAAGAATCTTTGTCAATAGGGTTAAAAAAACTTAGTAAAATGTTTTTTCCCCTTCATTTTCTAAAGTTTTCCACAGCTAATTAATTAGTTTATTATACCAAAATAATTTGTCAAGAGCAACCCAATGGGGGCAGAAAACAAAAACTGCCCAATGGCAGGTGCCTTTCAGGAGGGTGGTGGGTGGGTTGTAGTCTAACCGAAGCCGATAATTCGTAGGGTTTAGATAACTGGTGGATTCCAAGCCTCAGGAATTATTGGCAATTCTCCGATACTAAATTCGGTATGTTTCACGCCCGGCTCTATCATTATTTCTTTCGAGATAAATTCATCTACTCTCTTTAAATTTTGAGCCATAATCCCTACTATCAAATTATATCTTCCAGAGGTCTTCACTAATTGGTAAACTAAAGGAGAATTTTTTAATTTTTTAACCAACCAAGAAATAGCTTCGGGACTTCCCTCTATCATGATATGAGCTGAAACTGAATAAAATTTCTTAGAGTTTAGACATCCCCGAATTTTTAGAGCTCCTTTTTTGATTAATTTTTCTACTCTTTGTTTAATTCCGACCGGACTAAGACCAATTTTATCAGCCATATCTACAAAAGATTCTCTTCCATTTTCGGAAAGGATTTGGATAATCTTCCAATCTATTTCATCTAAGCCCTTTAGCTCTGGCTCGCGGAGCATTAAATCGCTAAATTTCTGGCTCAGTGCTCCTTGAAGAATATTGCTCAAATTTTTAATTTTCTCTTTTTTCCATTTGTTTCTTAATGCCTTTTTGCTAGCGATTAAAACCAGCGAGCTTTCTAAAATTGTTTCTAAAATTTTTAATCTATAAGCCCTCAAGACGTTCCCAGTTTTAGTGAATTCGACAATGGCGTCAGCTATATTGCCCACCTTTGATTCGTTGGCCGAGGTATCTGAAAATATTACTTCGGCTGAAACTTTGTTTTTTTTGAGAAACTTTTTAGTGATATTGGGAATTCGAGTGATAATTCTTTTCCCTTTAAGATCTTTTACCTTCTTTATTTTAGAATCCTCCGGAGCAGCTAAAACCACCTTAGTCTTCCCTAAGATATATTTCTTATCTTCGAGGACTATTAATTTTTCCGGTATAGCTCCCGCCTCAACAACTGAAGCCCGAGTTGACATACCCGCATCTAAAATTCCTTTCTTGACAAAGTCAACGATGGGTATGGGTCTAAGAGGAATGCATTCTATCTCCGGGTTATCGATTTCGACTTTCTCGATCTCTGGGAAAAACTCAATTTTATATCCAGCTCTTTCGAGAAGGTCAATAGTTTCGTCTTGAATTGCTCCAATTGGAAATCCAAATTTTAATTTTTTTTCTTTATTCATATCTTTTTTAAACTAGCATATAAAATAACCGAGGTATCCAACCCTCCACTATAAGCCAAAACTACTTTCTCTTTTGGCATCTTGTTTTAAGCTATTAGGGTATCTATTTTCTGATAAAATTTTTCTTTTTTGGAATTTACAAAGTTTTGTTCTTCTTTTACCTTTTTTTCTAGTTCATCCAGGCCTAGATTCCCAGTTGTCCCCTTGGATTTTCTTTTTTTAATGATTTCTTCGGGAGTGGTTAGTTTTACCTTTTGAAGATCTTGTTCGATTTCTTTGTAGGCATCTCTGAATGGAATCCCTTGTAAAACTAACTCAAGGGCTTTATCTGTGGCAAAAATTTCTGGTGAAAAAGATTCTCTCAACCTCTCTTTATTAACTATCAAATTATTTATCAGGGGAGCCATCATTTCTAGGCACGCACTGGTAGTTGTCAATCCTTTTAATATGGGTTCCTTTGTCTCTTGGAGATCCCTACTATATCCAGAAGGTAAATCTTTTATAATATTTATGGTCTGAGAATAATAAGAAATTACTCTATTTGTTCTGGCCCTGATTAACTCCAAAACGTCGGGATTTCTCTTTCTGGGCATTATACTCGAACCCGTTCTGAACTCATCTGGTATATTAAAGAATCCAAACTCCTCTGTAGAAAACAATATAAGGTCATTACTTAATTTAGATAAATCAATCATTATCTGAGATAGAGCTGCCAAAACCATTGATTCTATCTTTCCTCGGCTATTCTGAACATATAAAACATTGTTTTGGAGTTTTTCGAAACCAAGCAAATCGGTAGTTAGCTGCCGATCAAGATTGATCGACACGCCATAACCTGCTGCCGAACCCAAAGGATTCTGGTCGTTAAGTTCGTAAGCAGTTTTGAGAAAAGTTAAATCATCTAAGAGAGATTCAACAAAAGAAAGGGCCCAGAGATCAACTGATGAAGGCATTGCTTTTTGAAAATGAGTATAGCCAGGCATCGGCAGAGACTCATTTACCTTGCTGAAATTAACCAAAACATTACATAAATTCAAAAGATTTTTTTGGATTTTCAAAAGCTTCTCTTTGGTGTAAAGTCTTATATCCAGAAGAATTTGGTCATTCCTACTTCTACCAGTATGAATTTTTTTTCCAACTTCACCGAGTTTTGTTGTTAAATAATTTTCTGTTTTAGTATGAATATCTTCTTCCCACGTTTCTATCTCAAACTGTCCCTTTTTGTCTAATTCTATAATCTCTAGCAATGCCTTTTTTAATTCCATTAACTCCGGCTGACTTAAAATGCCAATTTTTTCTAGCATAACGGCATGGGCTATAGAACCAATCGCATCATGCTTCACCAACAGTTGATCAAGTAATATGTCTTCTCCTGTAGTAAAATCCTCAATTTGATGATCGAGATCACTATGATTATTATTGTTATTTTCCCAAAGTTTCATAATACAATCTTTTATTTTATTAATATTAAACAAAAATGTCAAATTTGTCCTCCACAGCTCCGGAAAAAGCTCTAATCACTTTTCTACATTAGCCAGCGATAATGCCAACAGACTGTCCTAGAAAGGTGTATAGGTAACGCTAAATGCTTATTTTATCTTTTCTATCATAGTTAGCGGTACCTCAATTCCTTTTTCTTTCCAATCCTTGTACCAACCAATTATTTTGTATTTCGAGCCCTGTTTTAAGTCTTGGGAGATCTTTTTTCTCCCAAATAAATCGTTGGATAGAATTAAATATTTTCCGGGAAATAATTGGGTCTCCTCATTTATTAATATTCCCTCATCGATGGGTGGCATTTTATATTTTTCTACTATAGACTCGGAATTTTTAGGGATATCGGTAATGGCCAATATACTATTTGAATGAGTGTGGTGAAATCCTATCGCTATCAATTCTAATGGATTGCCTTCGTTAGCAAGATGCAAGTAAAGAGCTATGGCATTGTTATCTAACTGGGTGGTGAGACTTATCCTTTTTTTATTTTTAGAGAACTCGCACTCCAATGCCAGAGTGGCCTTCCCAAAACCTCTCCCTTCATATTTTGGGTCAATTAAGAATGTCCACTCGTGAATAGAATCTTCTTCAAAATGCCTGATAAATCTCGTCATCGATATTGGCTCTCCTGCCGGATTGAGAAGCCCCAATGTAACCCCACAGGCAATCCCAAAATGGTGATCAACCCATTTATCGGTGGGCATTGATTTCGGTCCAAATACTTTTTTATTAAGCTCGGTTATTTTATCGTTATACCAGTCCCTATTTTCGGCTAAAAGGCAATCTAAGAATCGAATATGTGGCTTTAACTCCGGACTGATTGTCAATTCCTTAAAAATTGCTGGCTGAGTAGCTACATAAATTCTGTATCCTTCTTCAATTAGCCGTAAAAGGGCTGGCTTTTTATTCATTTTTTTCCTCCTCTTTTTATTTTTTTATTTCCACTGAATTTGCTAAGTTTACTCTGAAGTCCCCATAATTTAATAAATCCCTGGATATCTTTTGGCTCAAATGAATATCTTTGGCCATATAAAGCAATCTCTGGCCTAAACATCGAATATTTCGATTTCGTATTTAAAACGCTAGCGGTGCCTTTAAATAGCTCCATTGCTACTTCTCCGGTTACTCTTTCCTGGCAAGAATCTATAAAAGCCTCTAAATTTTTAATCACAGGGTCATAATAATGGGCGTGATAGACTAAAGACGTCCAGAATTCATCAACAAAATTCTTGGCTATGAACTGATTTCTAGTCAAGACCATTTGTTCTAAAGCCTTGTGGGCATTAATCAAAATAGTTGCCGCCGGTATCTCAAAAGCTAATCGTCCTTTAACGCCAATAGTGCAGTCAGCAATATAAAGCCCTCTTCCGATGCCATAAGTTCCACCAATTCTATTTAATTCTTTTACCGAAATCATGTGCTCAAATTTCTTTCCATTTATTTTTACCGGAACACCTTTTTCAAATGCAATTTTAAAATATTTTTGTTTATTAGGTGTTTTTTTAATTGGCTTTGTCCATTCGTAGGCTTCTTCTGGCACCGATTTTTCTGGTTTATCAATGTCACCGCCAGAAATAGTTCTACCCCATAAGCTTTCGTCAACACTATATCTAGATCTCTTTTTAGGCACGGCAATTCCTCTTTTTTCTAAATATTCTGTCTCTTTTTCTCTGGTAAATTTTGAATCGCGAACCGGAGCAATGATTTCTAAGTCGGGAGCTAAGCTCATAAAAGAGATATCAAACCTCACTTGGTCATTTCCTGCTCCAGTGCAACCATGAGCTACCGCTGTAGCATTTTCTTTCCTTGCTATATCAACTACCGCTTCACAAATGACATACCTATTCATAGAAGCGCAGAGCGGATACGATCCTTCATATAAAGCATTGGTCTTAATTGCTCTGGTTATCAATTTATTGAAAAGTTTTTCTGCTGCTGGAATAGTATAATGTTTTGTAGCCCCCGTTTCCTTTGCTCTTTTTTCTATTTTTTTTAATTCTTCTGGTACAAAACCACCCAAATCAGCAGTAACTGTTATCACGTCGTATCCTTGTTCTTTCAAATAAACCGCACAAAAACTTGTATCTAAACCACCAGAAAATGCTAAAATTACTTTTTTCATAAAAAGAAATTTTTAATAATTCCCTTATAAATTTCCTTGACCTTTCTTAATTGAGAAATTTCTATAAATTCATCAGGACCGTGAGCTTGCTTTAAAGAACCAGCGCCTAGAATAATTCCTGGTTTATCCACAAAGGCGAAATCAGAGACCGCAAGAAATCCTGCAATTTCTGCTTTTGGAGCAGCTTTTTTAGCTGCCTGGACAATTTTTTCTTTTATATTTGTCTCTTTGGGAAATATTCGATTACTTAGTATTTCGATTTCTGAGTTAACTTTCTTTTTTATTAAATTTAACAAATACTCATTTGAGTAAACGGGGGTTGAACGAATATCTAATATGAATTCACAAGAATCAGGAATCATATTAGAGGCTATCCCGCCATTAACCATTGTCACCTGAATTGATGGAAGACCTAAAAATTTATGTTTTTTTTCGAATTTTAAACCGTTTAAAATATTTATATCTTCGGCTGCCCTATAAATGGCATTAAATTCCTTTGACCCGAATGCGGCGTGAGTAGCCCTTCCTTTGCTTTTAATTTTTAATATCGCTAAGCCTTTTTCTGAAATACAAATATTTAAATTCGTTGGTTCTCCAATGATAATCGCGTCGTAATTAATTTTTTTAATCAATATTTCTAATCCGCTGGGTTTCCCTTTTTCCTCATTAGAGGTTGCTAAAAATATAACTTTCCCTTTTAATCTTTCTTTCCCCTTCTTCAAATCAATCATTGCTTCTATCATTGCTGCTAAATTTCCTTTTGTATCGGCAGCTCCTAGTCCGTATATTTTTCTATTTATCATTTTAGCCCTAAGGGGTTTCATTGTCCAAGAATTAGAGGGCGGAACGGTATCTAAATGGGAATTTAAAAGTAGGATTTTCTCTCCTTTCCCAATCTCACAATAAACATTATTGCCAAACAATAATTTTGATCTTAACCCATTGTTTTTGAGATAATCAAAAACGAAATTAGCTATTTTCTTTTCTTTTCCCGAAATAGATGGGATTTCGATTAGATTTCTTAATAATTTTTCCACCATTTTGGGTTATTTTAATTTCTTATAAAAGCAGGTTCATAATATAAATTTTACAATCTTTTTTGATTTTGTAAAGTTTTTAAACTAAAATAAATTAGAAGCTTAATTAAATGAAAACTTATATCATCCCAACTTCTGCTGCTGAATATTTAGCAAAAAATATTAAATTGAAAGCAAAAAATTTCGATGTTATTTTTCCTGATTTAAGTAGGGATGGAAAAAGATATTTTCCTGATGGGGAGATTTATATGAAGATTTTAAAAACAAATAATTTGAGAGGTAAAAGAGTTGTTGTTTTGCATTCGGGGGCGCCAAAGCCAAACGAAGGGCTGGGGGAATTAGAGCTAATTTTACAAATTTTGAGAGATAACCAAATAAAGCCTGAGGTCTTTTTCAGCTATTTCCCCTACGGAATGCAAGACAAAGTTTTTGAAAAAGGGGAAACCAATGTGGCTGAAAATTTAGTTGAAAAATTAGTCAATTATTACAAAGTTAAAAAAATTTATATTGTGGACCCGCATTTTGGTGGAAGAAAATGGGTGAAAAAATATCCAATTGTTAATATCTCAGCCGTACCTATTTTAATTAAGAGAGCTAAAGGGGATTTCAGCGAAAATATTTTGTTTTTCTCGCCAGATATTGGTGGGGAAAGACGAACTGGTTTCAAGGCAATGAAAAAAGAAAGGTTAAGTTCTTTTAATGTAAAAATGTTTCCGACGAAAGTAAATTTTAAAGGAAGAATAATTGGCGTAATTGATGATATGATTAAAACCGGGGGCACTCTCTTGAAATTCTGGGAAATTGCTAAAAAATCTGGAGCGAAAAAGATTATTGCTTTAGTAACCCATGGGGTAATACCTGCCGGTATTTTAAAAATTAAGAAAAAATATTCTAAACTTTATTTAACAAACACCATTAAACACCGAGTGAGGCGAAGCCGAGCGAGGTGGAAGATGAGGCGAAGCCTCAGCGACCAAAAGGAATCAAACATTGATATAACTAATTTAATTCTGAAAAATATTTCTAAAATATGATAGAGCTCGACGGTGCAACTTTGGAGGGTGGGGGGCAACTATTACGGACAGCTGTAGCTTTATCGGCAGTAACCAAGAAACCTTGCCATGTTTTTAATATTCGCAAGAATCGCCCCAAACTAGGGTTGATGCCTCAACATCTTTTTGGAATTCAAGCCTTGACTAAACTTTGTAATGGTCGCTTAGAAGGAGATTTTCTTGGCTCAGAAGAAATTAAATTCTATCCCGGAGAAATTCAACGAGCCCCGGCGACGTTGATGGTAAAGATTGAGACGGCAGGAAGCATCACTTTGGTTTTGCAGACTTTAATTCCACTGGCCTTATTTGCTCCGGGATCTATAAAAATTACCTTTGATGGTGGAGCAACTGATACTTTTTTTAGTCCAACAATTGATCATTTTCGCTATGTTTTTTTAAAAATTTTAGAGAAAATGAGTGGGAAAGTTGAAGTTAATATTTTAAGACGAGGCTATTATCCAGAAGGCGGAGCAAAAGTTGAAGTAAAAGTCTACCCTTCTAAATTAAAAAACCTAAATCTTACTGAGAGGGGTTCTCTCAAAAAGATTTTAGTGATTTCCGGAGCAGCAAATACTTTAAAAGATAAAAAAGTGGCGGAGCGTCAAGTTGCTGGGGTTAGAGAAATTTTAGGAAAATTGAAATTACCAACCGAAGAAAAAATTGAATATTATGATACTCGTTGCCCGGGAAGCCAAATCTGTTTAATTGCCGAATTTGAAAACGCTATCATTGGCACTGATAATTTAGGGAAATTAGGAAAGCGAGCCGAAGATGTTGGCAAAGAAGCGGCTTTGGAATTATTAAAAGAACAAAAATCTGGGGCTTGCCTGGATAAACACCTATCTGACCAAATTTTACCCTATCTGGCTTTGGCTTCGGGAAAAAGTCGGGTGACAGTTTCGGAAATCACAAATCATTGTAAAACCAATATCTGGGTAATTGAAAAATTTATTGAGGGGAAGTTTGAGATAAAAGGCAATTTAATTTTATGGACGCCGTGACCGTTTTCTTAACCTTGTTATCTATATGATTCTCAAGTAGAATTTAAGATAAAAATTCAGAAATAAATTATGCCTCGCTTTAGAATCATTAAATCTAAAAATATAGAAGAATCTTTATCAAAAACAAAAAGGCAATATCTCGTAGGTAATCTTTTGCTACCCCAAATTTTAGAACACATACATTCGGATGAGATAGAAATTGGGATCAGCAATTACAATGGTGGCGAATTTGAGAAAGCTCATTTTCATCCAAAGCAAACAGAATTTCAGTTAGTTCTTTGGGGCTCCACGGAATATTACGATATCTCGAACAACGAAATTCATAAATTTACTAAGGGGGATTTCTATTGCATTGAACCTGGGGTCAAATATGCACAGAAGATTCTTAAAAAGACTAGAATTCTTTTTGTGAAGATGCCAGCTATTGACGATAAGACTTTATGTGAGACCACAGAAGAAGCAAGAAATTGGTTAAATAACTATAGAAAAAATACGAAATAAAAAGTTCCACCTGAGACCATATTCTAACAAAACATCTATAGCTTTGTTTTAGAAGTCAAGAAATATCTCCGAGGTAAAAACATGAGTGCAATTTTAATTCAAGCTAATGCAAAATTAAATCTAGATTTGAAAATCTTGGGAAAGAGACCCGATGGTTTTCACCAAATCAAAAGTATATTTCAATCAATTGATCTCTCTGATTTTTTATTATTTAAAAAGTCTAAAAATGATTATTTTACTGGTGGGATTATTTGTCCCGATGCGCAGAATATTATTTTGAAAACCAAAAAAATCTTAGAGAAAGTTTTAAATAAAAATCTGCTTTGTGAAATCCATCTTCAAAAATCCATCCCAATTGCGGCGGGTCTCGGCGGAGGAAGTGCCGATGCCGCTGCGACCCTAGTTGGCTTAAATTTTCTTTATAATCTAAAATTATCTAAAAAAGAGCTGGTAAAAATCGGGGTAAAAATTGGGGCAGATGTACCATTTTTCTTTTATGGAGGAACCTGCAAAGTTGAAGAAATTGGAGAAAAAGTAACTCCAGTTAAACAAAAATTGCCAAAATTTTTTTTAATTTTTCGTCCCCATAAAAGACTCGAAACTAAAAAAATGTACGAATTTTACGATAAAACTGGCAAAAATTTTTTAACTTTGGTTAAAGAAATTTGTCCCGATATAGAAAAATTAGAAAAACATTTTTCTAAATTTGGCCTTAAACTCAAAATGTCTGGATCCGGACCAACTGTATTTTCGGGTGTAAACGATTATAATCTAGCTGAAGAAGTTATCAAAAGTTATCCAAATTTCAATGGCGACATTTTTATTTGTCATCCTCAAAAAGAAGCTTTAAAAATATGGAAAACATTGTAATCTTAGGCTCAACCGGCTCAATTGGAGAACAAACTATGGAAGTTTTAAGAAAAAAACCTGGTCATTTTAAGGTTTTCGGATTGGCAGCAAAAGATGAAATTAAAATTTTATCATCCCAAATAAAAGAATTCAAGCCGGAAATCTTAAGCGTTGCCGAAGAAGAAACAGCAAATAAATTAGCTAAATTATTTCCTAAATTAAAAATTTATTTTGGAAAAGAGGGTTTAATCAATCTTTCAACTAATCCTAAGGTTCACTCAATTGTCTTTGCCACCTCAGGAATTGTTTCTTTACGAGCTTTAATTGAGGCTATTAAA
>Ga0210057_1005225_pt1 | contig 16799 bp, 8 predicted proteins | sample CryGeyCG2114_010_2_FD_183968 | JGI IMG/M metagenome (GOLD analysis project Ga0210057, IMG submission 183968) | Groundwater microbial communities from aquifer - Crystal Geyser CG10_big_fil_rev_8/21/14_0.10 (SPAdes) (version 2) | ecosystem: Environmental > Aquatic > Deep subsurface > Groundwater ...
TAGAAATATATTTCCCACCAGCAGATGCCGCAACACTAGCCAGCGACAACAATTCCAATGTCTTGAACCAGGACTATAGCTTAAAATTGTTTTTAGTTGATAAAAATCATAATACTGTTGATAAAGAAATATTTTTAACAAATGCTAATTATTTTATTTCAGATGTTGATCTAAATACAAAGATAGATAATAATGAAATTGTTGAACAATATATAACTCCAACTACAATTAATTCAATTGAAGAATATAAGAATTTTGGTGATGCTTCTATTATCCCAGATGCTAGAAATGGTGGATCTTATAAAATCTATATGAAAGTTTTTTCTCCAAGTGATGAGAATAGATATACAAAAGAAGAATATTTTAATTTGTTATACGAAGAATATTCAAGCGATATTGAAGAGGGTGGAAAAGTAGCTTATGATGCTTGGCAAGAAATTAGAACACAAATGTCGGATTATGCTGATACAATCGGTTGGAATGATACTGATTTAAGAACTTTAACAAATAAATATAAAAAAATCAGTAAAACATGGCTTGGAGTAACAAAATATAATTTCGACAAACAAACTGGTATTTTTAATACTATCCCATGGGAAATAAAATATACATATCTGTTCGGCTATTCAGATGAAACTGTAAGATGGGGTTATAAAGTAAACAATCAATGGTTTTATCAAAATTTTAATCAAGATTTAGTTGTAACTAATCGACAAGATTATATTAATTCTCATATCCCAGAAGATGCATTAGTTAAAAGACAGGATAGGCATGAAATTTTTAATGATATAGATTTTGCTTTAAATGGAAATGTTTCATTTTTAGCACAAACATTTACTCCAGACTTTTTGAATGTTGCTAGAAGAGTAGATAAAATATCTCTTTACCTTTATCGTGTTGGAGAAATATCTTCTACAAATTTGGTTTTAACAATTTGTGAACTAGCTTCAAACAGACCAGATAAGATCATCTCTGTTAGTGATTTTGTTAATTCAAATGATGTCGAATTAGACGATTCACAAAATGGTAACTGGGTTGATTTTAATTTTAGCAAAGAGATTTATTTTCAAGAAGGGTTAAGATATGCAATGGTTTTGACAACATTAGAAAAAAATAATAATCTTAATTCAGAATCTAAAATTGTTTGGAGGTTTGCAGAAGATAATACATATTCATATGGGGTCACAAATACCTTCACCTTTTTGACACAAGATGTTTCTTCGGGGGACACTGTGGTCTATGTGGAAGATTTAACATCTTTCCCAGATACACCATTCTTTATATCTATAAACAATGATCTTTATTACATCACAAATGTTTCTTATGATTCAACTATGTCTGCATGGGCTTTATCTTTTTCTGATTATGAATATCCAGAATATGATAACACAGGATTAGAGTACCCAGAGTACACTTGGTACATCAACATTTTAACAGAATCTTATTCTTCTGGAACAATTGTTTATTTAGTTAATTTTTATCCATATGATCCTGAAAATAGATTTTATTCATCATTTGAAGATGAATATAAAATTATTATGAGTGATTGGGAGTTACCAGAATATTCTAACCATGATGCTTCTTATAGAATTTATATGTTAGCTGATACAATTAGCGATATTTACACTGTTGGTTATTCAGATTGGTTTGGTGATGATTTAGAATTGAACAATAATGCTTATGCTGATTCTTTTTATATCACAGGAGCTTCTGGTGAATATGATCCTTATCCAAATGATTCTTCTGAATATTTTAAAAAACTTTGGTTAAAAGAAAATTTCGGTTGGTATGTTAACCCAAGCAATACGGTTATTTATAGCTGGGCTCCTGGGATGAGAGGTATCCCGATCAATAACAGTAAAGTGCTTGGAGGGTTCAATGTTGCTGGGGTTGGTGATTTCCCAAAATCAAACAATTTTAGGGCTGGGACAATTAACAAAGTAGATAGTTTTTGGGCATGGTCAACAGATAAGTTAGAGGTCCCAGATCAAATAGTTATTCTGCCACAAGCAAACATAAGTACAAGTTCTATTAGTTATTTGCCAATTGTTACAAATACATTCTTAACAATTGGTTTAGTTAGATCAGATGGGACAAGAAAAGTTATTAATAAAATAATTTATGGAAAGAATCATGATTTTGGGACAATTGTTGATTACTCTGGTGGAGTTTTAACTTTGTCGTCAGATGTTTTGAATTCATCCGATCCTGATTATCTGGGCCAATGGACAACTGTTTCCACTGATCAATTTGTTAGAAAAGAACTTTGGATTATGGATGGTCAAGCAGCAACACTTCAAGGTTCTTCTGTTTATATCACTTCTACTTCTGATTCTTCCCCAGGTGACAATCAATATGAAGTCGAGTTGTTGACAGCATTTAATGTTGAGCCACAAGCTGGTGACCATTATGCAATTTTGCTTTCGACGGTCGAAGCTGTTGAGACAGGGACAATCACAAACAATCCGATCCCAGATACTGTTTCGGGGACAACAACAATCCAAGACACATCAAAAACATGGGATCCGGTTGGAAACACAGATGAGGATTTTACAGGATTAGATCTTTGGTTAATTGATGGAGATGCTTCAAACACAATTATTTCAATTGAATCAAATACATCAAATACGATCACATATACAACAACTACAAGAACTGCTAGTTCTGGATCTAAATATGCTATTTTAAAGACAAACGAAGATGCTATTGGTTTTTATGGGACAAAAGGGCCTATCGTGATTGATTCTGAAAAATTCATAGGTGTAGATCATATGTCAATTAGTTCAGAAAAATTCCCAAGTGATTATTGGGATGGTATGTCATACACAGATGCGTTTATTATAAGGGGGTCAATAGATGTCTCAGGATAGAAATGATTATTGGTGGTTGTTCATCAAAGAGGCAGAATCTCTTTTTAATCTTGCTTCATCAACATCAGATCAAACAGATGACAGCTATTTTTACAACCAACTTCGAAGATTGATGGATTATGTCTATGGTTATGACACTGATGCTTACACAAACGGGGTTGTTTTTGGTCACAAAGTCGCCCCGATGTCTCAATCACCTTATGGCCAAATTTCTTGGTTCCCATTTGTCTTCTCTCGTACTGATGAGTTTTTATTGATAACTGGTTTTGTGAATTATAACGCAGTTTGTATTAATCAAGAATATAAATCTTTGCCAAATGGTCCTCCAATTGCGACAGATGGATCTATGTTTTTTGGAAATAAAATTTATGGAACAAATTTTTCTGGTCTTTCATTAAACTTTTGGGAAATTGATAACTCCGAATCAAACTTGGTCCATGAAACTGTTATTCAACAAAGATTTATTGATATTCTTGCTATAGAGAGTATCTTTGCTGAAGAAAGAATTTTTCAGCAATCAGTTTCAACCCAAATTCTTCCACCAGATAACGAAACAGATTGTGTTATCAACTCTTCTCTTTTCTTTGACATAGAAAGCAAGAAATTCTTGCATAAAATCCTGAAAGGTTCAACAGGAGAATTTATCCGTCAACATCAAACGAAAGAAATGACAACAGATAATTTCGACGACAAAATTTATTTAAGAAATGCCCTAAATTCTGATTTCTTCCCACAGCCAGCTTCAAGTCAGATTGATGTTGCAAGAATTATTTGGAGGATTAGACAAACAACAGAATCAAATAGACTTGATCATGTTTATGAATATTTTATTATAGATATGAGAGAGATTTATGGTTATTACGGATGGAAACAATTAGAAGTTTTATCTTTTATAAAAACTATTTTTGATGGAATTCTTTTTAGTAAATATAATATAGAATTAAATATGGTTGAGTTGACAAAGGAAATTTTTAGTATAATTTTCAATAATATGAATTGGTCTCCAGATTTTATAACTTATTGGGAGAATCAAGGAGAAACAATTTCATCAACATTGCAAGATTTGTTTGATGAATTAGCAGAATAGAGAAATTAGCGAGGTTCTAATGTTTATAACAAACGAAAATATGCAAACTTTAACAGATATTCTTGGGAATATTTATCTTTCTTGGGAAAGTACTTTTGATAGTGATATTTCACTTGGAGGATATGAATTAAAACTTCAAAGAATTGCAAGTTTTTTAAATAATGATTATATTCCATACACTGTAAAACAATCAACTGATTTAATTGTTTCTAAAAAATCTGGGTCAGACAACATTCTAACAATAGGTGAGGGATATTTAATAAATTCAGCTAGTGAATATGTTAGAGTCTCTGAACATGATGTTTATGTTGATACTTTGTTTACATATAATTATGATTCTGATGGACACTATGGTGTTTTACTTGGTTTTTATTTTGATGATATAGAGGCATCATCTGAAATAGTAGTTACGGAAATTGATGCAGACATTGGGCCTGGATCTGCACAACAAACATTAGATAAAACAAGAATTCCAATCAAGGACACATTCGCAATCTCATCAATTGACACACCCGCTTATGCCCATGTCGATTCTGAAAAAATTCTTATTTCTAGCATTGACACGGTGAATAAAGAGTTGATAATAGATTCTAATTATAATGATAATGATCAATCACCAATTTCTTCTCACTCTTCTGGGGCTGGTGTTTTCTTTTATAAATCTTTGTTTGCTACACCAATTTATGGTCCCCCTGTTACATCAGAACATCAAAGCGGTGGTTTTGCTTCAAGTTTTAAATACTATCCTGTAATTCCAGATAATTATGTTTTGGTAGCCAAAGTTTTAGTCGAAAAACCATTAACACCAGAAAAAGTTTCTGCTTCAACCAATGATACAAATATCTTAGATATTTATGATGCTAGGACTATTGGTGATAAATCTTCTAGTATTCCATTTACAGATGATGAGAAATTAATGATTTTTGATTTTATAGGTAAAATGGAACAAACTAAAAATATTATTTCATTTAATCAAACATTAGTAGATATAATTAACAATTTATCTCAAATAACATTTGAAGATTCTACAAATCAAACTTCTGGATCGTTTTCTTCATATTGGAATGATAGACCAGTTCAAAGATCTGTTAATTATCAATATGGACCTGTTTTTAATGATTTTGAGAGAATTGAATTTTCAGATGGATTTAAAAAACTTTGGTACTATGCAAAAGAAGAACAATTATTAACAACAATGGGTATTTTTTCGGGGGGATTAATGGATAATGCTTATGGATCTTTTGAAACAGTCCCTGAAATAACTTCAATTTCATCTACTCAAAAAAGCAATTCAAGCGATGGTGGAATATCTCCTGGTGTTTGGAGTTATGCTGTAACTGCAATTTCATCGAATGGTGAAAGCTCATTGTCAACTTTTGAAAGTATTTCAATCCCAACCAGCAAACCATATAACACAGTCACTTTGAGATGGGAAAATATTTCTGGAATTGAATATTATCATGTTTATAGAAAAAATTCTAACTTTTCGACACTAATTGATTTGAGATTAACAGAAGAATCTTCAGTCACTTTTGCAACCCATGGAGTTTCAGTTGATGGAACTGATTATATAGATTTCACAGATGATGGATCTTATTCTGGCCTTTCAACAAAACGTGGAGTTATTTTAACAGAAAAAACAATTTTAGATACAAGTGGGACTTCTCTTTATGTTAAAGTCCCCGTTTTAGATGCATCAGGAAGTTTATATGGTGATGATTTATATCGATTGTCAGAAGAATTGACAGATCCTGCTCTTGTTAATCCAGATCCAACTTCTAATACAACACAAAACGGATTCATTTTAATTATGACATTAAAAAAACCAGATGATACAACAGAGATAATTGAACAAACAATTCCAAAGGGGACAGTTGCAGGAACATCATTTTTAATCAATAGTGGTCAAGATTATGTAGAATTAATTGATATGTCAGTTAAATTGATTTCTAATGCATCCCAATATACTAAAATAGGATCAAGAATTAATTGGAGTGCTCAAGATACAGCATTTGTCCAAAATATTTCTTAACAAAGAAGGAAGTTTGTTGCAATTCCGATAATTCTTTAAAAGATACATTAGATTTTTAAAAACAATTCTAATTACGGAGGAAAAAATGGCTATTATATCAGATACTAATTTAGAAATATTGTTGAACCATTTAAATGATTCCTATGCTGCTTTAAGCACGGGTTTTGGTGCAATAGATCAATCAGACAGTGGTTTGTCAGAAATAAATAAAGCCAAGGTTTTTGTTAGGGGCGGCGCAGATGTCGAGGATGGTGTAAAAGCTACAAGTATTAGTTCAACTGGAACAGTTTATGATTTATACCCATTTTCCCATGACACCGATAATTTAACTATCCAATCTGGATCTTTCTATTTAGAAGGTGTTGAGCACTCAATTGATAGAAATACAGTCTATGATTTTGGGACTATTTTAAATGCAATTTGGTGGTATGGCGCAGGCATAGACAGCGGTTCGATCACAACAATAGCTGGTGCGACAGGATGGGCGAACATTGATAGTGCAGACCAAAGAGCAAAAGCATTGGTTTACATCTCAAATGAGCCTGTTGATACCTCTTTTAATCCTGGTTCAGAAGATATGGCTTCTGGTGAGGTTTATGATACAACACATGCTGATTTTGCTTTAGATGGAACAACAGACTATATTGCAGCACCATTTTTAGCGCCAACTGCTAACACTTATCTTGATAAAGTCCAACTTTATGTTTCTGTCACTGGTTCGCCCAACACTGGACTTTATGCTTATGTTGTTGATGATGCTGTTACTCTCCCAGATATGACAGCAATTATTGCCACAAGTTTTAAAGTTAGTTCGAGTGACATACCGTCTGGCGGTGGATGGATTGATTTTATTTTTAACAACCCAACTGTTTTAACTGGTGGAGCAAATTATTGGTTGGTTCTTGGAATCGGGACACCAGAAGGCGGTGCAGCTTCTGTTATAGATGGAACCAATCTTTATTCATGGCATTATGACGATGGAACTGTTTGTAACGATGCTGGTGATGATGCTTTGGCTTTTTCAGATAATGCTGGTGTTGCTTGGACAAAAACAATCAACGCTGTTGACTCAGATTATCTTGCAGCTTGTAGATTTATTAGCCTTTTGAAAGTAAGATATTCTGGTGTTATGTCAATGTGGCAATCAGGGAAAGCAAGCTCTCTCGTCGGGACAGGAAACGCTCCTGCTTTGGCAGCAAATAAAAACTATCTAGCTGTTGAAGCACCTAGTTCTCCTTATGTTAAAATTTGTGAATGCGATCTTTTTTCAGCATATAATGCAGATTCAACAGCGGTCGCTGTTGCAGCTTGGGGAACAGCAGCAACAAATTCTATTTTGACAGACGTTAGAGAAATTGTTGGATATGTAGGATTAGAAGATGACGATCAGGTAGAAGATTTGTTCGGTGGTGTTAACACCACAGAAGACAGTTTGTTAGTTGCCTCCGCTGATGCAACAACTTCTGCTGTAGCTGGATATTTCTCTGCTACATCTAATGCTTTATCAACTCATGTAACTTCATTGGCTTCTGGATATACATTTAAGACATATCTCGCTAGTATAGATCTTTATCCAGGTCGTGATTTTAGAAGGTTCTGGAAAGTTAATAAGAGTGAAGAACTCAAAGCTGCTTTCGGCACGTTCACAAACGATGCAACACCAGCAGCCTTCCCAGATGCAACCTATGTTTCTGCTGATACATGGTGTGCTGATTTAAGTACTGGTGTTGATTTAGAACTTTATCTTCCTGTTGATGAAGGTGCTTGTACTGGTGATATTGATATAAATGTGATGGCTATTAGAAATTTGTATACAACATTAGACAATCATGTCGATGCTGGTGTTGATAGAATAACAATAGCATCTCACGCTAGTTTTACTGGTACAATTTATATCTTTATTGTTAGATCATTAAGTGATTTCACCTCATCCGAGTTGCTGAAAGGTACTGTTTCTGGAAACAGAATTGTTTTAGCAGCAGAGACTGCTGTTTGTGGTGCAACAGTTAATTATGAGCACCAAGCCGGTGAGAGAGTTTACATTGTTGAAAAGATTGCTCAAGCTGTGCCATCAGGGGCAGCAGAGGGGACAACCTACAATTTGACTCAAACTGGCAAGAAATACATTGGTACAGCATTTGTCCAAGGCGAATCAGGTGGAGACGCAGGAACAAATGGAGATGTGTTTGTAGTTAGAAATAGATAAATTGTTCAAATTAGAGTAATTTTGATTTAAAAAAAGAAAAAGTCTATGGATAGTTAGATTATCCATAGACTTTTTCTTTTTGGAGTTTTTATGTCATATATTACCCCTGAACAATTTGTAGCAGAATTAGGTTATTCTGAAATATTAATCTATTCAGATGAGTTTAGTGATTCACCAGATTTCTCAAGTTCTACAGCAAAACATATTATTAGAGCAAAAGAATATGATTTAATGCCAAAGCAAGAAGCAAATGTTGATCTTGATGTGATTGCTGGAATCCCAGATAGAAATGTTTTCTTTGCAGATAAAGTTGGGATAGAGGGAACGATAAAAATGGATTTAGCTGGGAATATTTATGGTGGATTAGAATATCCAACTGCTAGAATGTTTGATCATATGAGACAAGCATATGCAGGAATTAAAGATGATGGAGATTTAATTTCACCAAGAGAAGATTTATTAGCAGAACATCCTTGGTTTTCTTTGGGGTCTGCTTATCATGGAACTTTTATTAGATGCTTAGTAAATAATTTTAATCTTAATATCAACGAAGGTGATCAACCAGTCGAACTAGAATTTGGTGTTGTAGGAACAAGTTTTGATCCCACAAGTGCATTTACTTATCAAGGGATGCAAAGTTTATTGTCTGATCCTTTCTTTCTCGGAAGTTCAAGCCGTAGAGTAGCTTATGGCAGAGATTGTTCAATTGTATCATCTACAGATGATGTAATAGGTCATTTCGGGATTCCAGATGCAAAAAATAGTGTGTTCGCATCTGGTCCAAATAAACCAAAAGGTGATATAACATATATAACATCATTTAGTTTATCAATAGAGAATAATTTAGAAGCACAATATACTCTTAAAAGCCATGAATATGATGATCATAGGGCAAGATTTGCTGAAAATGTTTTTCCACATAGCTATGGTCAAACAGCCCCGAGAAAAATAAATGGCACATTGGAATGGTTTGGAAATATAAATCCAAAAACATTTTTAGAAAGAATTATGGGACCTTCAAGTATCCAAAATAGAAATGATTTAATTATAAACACAGAAATATTTAGGATAGAATTAAAACAACCAATTTGGCATTTATCTGAAAAACAAGTAGGATTAGATTTAGTTAAAAGAATGGCAAGATTTAGCGTTGCTTCAGATGGATTACTAATTGTTCCATATTATGAAACAAATTTTAGTAGCTAATTTGAAAGGAGAAATATGTCAGTTTTAGTTAATAATCAAGCAACATTTAAAATTTCTTTTTATTTCAGAGAAATAAAAAATAAAGAAAATGAAACAATTGGGATCGGATTTCCAAGGGTTGAATATCGTGATGACGATTTTAATATCACTGATTTTGAAGTTCACGAGGGGGAGGACAAAGAAGATTACAAAAATTTTACAGGTATATTTATTCCTGGCAACTTTGAACAAATGAGTTTAATTAGAGAAGAAGCCTCTGTTATAAATCACATTAATGAAAAATCTGTTCTTCTTCTTCGAATTTTTTGCCCTAAAATAATTCATCATCTTTGTAAAGAATGGAATCTAGTTAATGATAATGGTGAACCATTAAGAATTCACGAAGAGTGTGCTAAACAAATGCATGAACATTTTCTATCAAGAATTATTGAGGAATGGAGAACAAGAGTTGGTGATGGAGATTATTAAATGAGTCTTTTAAAATCAACTAATGGGATTGTAATTATGGATCTTTATGGGCCTTTACCCGAAGGATATAAATTGTTTAATGATCCATTCGGTAGCGTTGAAGAAGGTGGTGAGCTTGGAAAAAGATCTAATAGTTCCTTAAAATGTTTTAGTAAACAGGATTTGATTACCACTCCAACAAGAAAATCAAGAATTGCTTTACCATGTGATGATATAAGCTATTCTGTTAATAATTCTTGGGAGTTTTTTGAAACATATAGACAAAATGATTTTATTTCAAAAAGATTTTTGTTTAACAAACCGACTGATAGGGAAATCAGTATTTCAGGATCTTATTTGATGCCATCTACAGTTAGCACTCAAGAATCAACTACCCAATATATGTTTAAACCATTTTTTGATTTATTTAAAAATTTTTGTAACAATGCCTATGCTTTTGGATTTTTTATTCAAGATGAGTCTGATTCATCGGGAAATGATTACATAAATCTGGGGAAAGGTTATCTCCCATCATCGTTCTCCATCTCAATAATTGGTGGATCATTCCAAGACGCTTCATGGTCAGCAAGTTTTAATGGTCCATTCCATGAAGAAAAGAAAGAACAAGATCCTCCGACAAGTGACCTTGGTAAATCCTCAATAGCAGAATTACCATCATTAGAAGCAAGTAATTTAACAAATCCAATTTTTGAACAAAAAGGTCTTAGGACAATGAACACAAGAGATTTTAAATTATCTGGTGAATGGGCTCCTGATGATAAACTCCACCCATCTGATTCTGAAACACCGCCAGAAGATTTATCATTGCCTGGGAATTTAGTCGAAGCTAGAATCGATTTAAATATTGATTGGAAAAAAACAAATACATTTGGTTCATTTTATCCTGGCGGTTTTGCTACGTATACTCCATCACCACAATTTTGGTCTATGGAAAATATTTCTGGAAATATAAGTGCAAAATTTATAATTACAAAAAATTCTGGTGCTGAATTTAATAATGTCCAAAATCATTTAAGATTAATTCAAGGACAATCAAGATTTTCGAATGTCATTAAAGATATAGGGTTCACTTGTATCCCATCTGATGATGAGATTTCTTTTGATTTTGCTTATTTAAAATTTCCAAGTATAGATTTTGTTGTTGATGAAGCAATAGTTTATTCATTTGAAGGAGTTTTGTATGATGGAACAACAGATCAATTCATCTAAAAAAATAATTGATGATTTATATATTAAAGAATTTTATATGAAAGATAATGAATTAATATTTGAAGAACCAGATAAACCTTGGATTAAAATAAAAACAAGAGATTTACCTTGGTGGAAACATGATAATTTATTTAGAGAATGTTTTCAAAAAGTAGAGGTCACAGGAAAATGGACAATAAATAGAATTAAAGAATTAAGATTAATTTTAAAAGAATTTGTTATTTCAGTAAAAGATCACGAAGATAATAATTATTATGATCTTTTAACTTTAAAAGAAGCTGAAAAAATAATGGAATTTTATGATTTTAATGCATTTCTAACTGAAAAAGAAATGATTAGTTTAGATAAAGAACTAACTGCTTTTCTTGATCCAAAAGAAATAATAAAATTAAGACCACCTTATGACAGAATGATTATAGAACTTGATTTAATGAGAAAGATGGGTGGATATACTAGAGAGGATTTATTATCAATGTCTAAAAAAGACATTGATAAGATTTTCTATTTGTCAAGAAATGGATTAAGTATTCCTTTCAGCGCAGAAGAAGAAAGAATAAAAATGAATCCTAAACCTAAACAATCAAAAAATAAAGAAGATGAACTATCTAAATATATGGATATGTTCAATAAAAAACAAAAAGCAATAAACTCCAACAAGGAAGTTAAATTAAAAAAAGGTGATTAAATGAAAAATAATTTTTGGACAAGGCCATCTATGGAAAGGAACAAAGCTATTTCTACAGATAAAAAAGGACCAAATAAAGTTGGATTTTCTGAAGGTGGGACAAAAGAATTGTTTGGTCCAGGTTCAATAGGTACTATTTTAAGCACTTATGGGACAGCTTCATTCCCGTATGCTGTCCCGCTCGGCGGTTTGTCAGAAGATATGGGGATAGATGATGCTAAAAAAGAAATTTTTATGAATTTTATTTCACAAGAAATGTTCCCACAAAACCAAAATGAAAATCTGGATTTTGTTGGGGGATTAACAAATAGCTATTCTGGATTAGGAGATAACAATGAAGAGACATTTGAACAACAGAATGTTTCTCCTAAAACTGATAGCCCTAAAGCAATAAGAGAGAGTAAAGAAGCTCAAAAATTTGATAGAAAAGAAAAAATAAAAGAATTAGAAAAAATAAAAAATGAAACAAATCAAATAAATGAAACCAATCGAATCAATCAAACAAATGAAACAAATCGAACAAATGAAACAAATCAAACCAATCAAACAAATGAAACAAATGAAATTTTTGAGAGATATCCTATCCTTAATTCTATCTTACAATCTACTTCTGAAAATGATGATATAAATTTTATAGATCAAGTTGGTGCTACACCAACCTTGCCTTCAATTGAAAGATCTCCTGATCAGACAATTGAAAATCAAACAACAACAAATACAATCCCACCTCAATCAAATAAAATTTTTGAAAAAATCATAGAGAATTCTTTTAAAAATGAAAATTCTAATTTAATTAACAACATAACAAATAAATTATTTAATATTTCTAATACTTCAAACACCTCAAATAACACAAATTTTCTATCACAAATTAAACGAATAAAACAAGGTGATGAGATAAGAAATATATTTAAAAATTTAGATATTACAAATATTTCTGGTGATGAAATTCAAAATAATTTAGCGGGTGGATTTTCAACATTTATTGCAGAGACAGGACAGGAACAATCTCAGGAGGTTCTTCAAAGAGAAAGAAAATCTAATTTAAATGAAAATAATGACACTATCTCTCCTAATGGAATACATTTAGAATCAAATATAAAAGTTAAAGATCAAAAAAATGATTTTGTTAAATCTGCACTAACATCTGGGAATTTAGATAGAATAAAAGAAGCCTTTAAAATTTCAGAGGATCAGTCTGATTTGTCACAAAATTCATTTGCTGGTTCACTTGCTGGATCGTTAACTAATAATTCTAATGATCGAATAAAATTTGATGATGAGAAAGAATTAGGAGAAGCACAGGATTTAAAGATAGAATATGAAGTTGAAAACTTAACTGAAAAAAATATAAATGAGAATAAAACTGAAAACTTGACTGAAAATAATATAACAGTATCAGAAGGCGAAAAAAGGATAGAGGAAGCTGTTAAAAGTGGTGTCCCACGCCAAATAGCAGAAATAATAGAAGAAGAAAATAAAAAGAAAATAACCAGTAAAAGTATGATGAAAGTTAAAGAAAATAATGATTATCTTGATATTTATAATTCAGTTTTAGATTCCCACCCAGAATTAGAATCTGCTAATATTTCAAATGTTTCAAATGATAAAATATTAGAAATCATGAGAGATGAAATGTCACAAGGTTTTAATGATTTCGAGAGATTTTTCGATAATGTTTTAGGGGAATAAATGAGTTATAATTTTTGGCCACCAGAAGTCCCATATGGGATCATAACACGTCAGAATTATTTAGATGCGGCAGGTCTAATGAAAACTGGTGGTCCTGTCTATGTCTTTAAAACTCCTGATGGTTGGCCTTTTAATGGATCTTCTGATGAAGAAGCTCCTGTTATTCAAATCAATAATTTAGATTGGACTGGACATAGTGATGGATCTTCTTTTGAAGATCTAGAATTATCAAAAAAGAACTATAAAGATTCTGATATTGGTGTTTTAAACAAGTTTAGCATTTGGAATTCTATCCTTCAATCAATTGATGATATCTCTATCTATGGTGAAAGTTATTCAGAAATGGCATCTAATGCCACAAAAATATTGGGGAGAGGAACAATCCTTGGGCAGAATCAAGGATTTGTTATTTCACTAGAGGATAATCCTTTTGATTATGAATGGTTTTTACCAGGAGTAATGACAGATTATTTAATCACAAAAACTTATTCAAGAAATTCTCTTGGTGGGAATCTTGTGTCTTCCGATGATATCCTTGCTGCCTATCAAGATGCTTGGGAAGATGCCGTCTCATACCTGATGTCAGAAAGCCCTGGGACTTGGTTAGAGGGCTATCAATTCCCTTTGGCCTTTCAGTATTGGCAAATAATTGCTAACCCCTCTGACGTTAAATATCTAGAGAAAATTAGAGAGCTTCCTGTTAAATCTGATATCCTTTCAGATTATTGTGGTTTATCAAATAAAAATGGTTCAATATCTTGGAACGAAAATAAAGCTTCTTCTGCAACAGCTTCTAATTTTATAAATCCAAATCTTTCATCAGATTTAGATTCTCTTTGGTATCGGCTCGCAATTTCAGAAGGAGATAATTTCGCAACTGAAGAGGAAATCTCAACAAGAGGATGGCACCCATCAACTCGTGTTTGGGGATTAGAATCAACAGAAGGAAGACATGAAAATGGTTATGCTGGGACACTTTCAAATGGGAATATCTTTGCTTCAGAAGTCCCATCAATAAAATCTATTGCAATTGTCCCAACATTTGTTGCTTTCCCAGAAGTTTATCAATGTTTAATTCAACAAGGTCCAGCATGGGAATACGCAAAATCTAAATTGAGAGCCGACAAAGCAAGGCGTGTGGATATTAGAAAGTATGTTTTTGATATTTCATGTGTTAATCTTCAAATAAATAAATTGTTTTTACAAAAATTATCTATTGCTTCATCTGATACATATATGTCTCAAGCCATCCCAGCAGAAGTATTTCCGTCTTCTGGCCTTCAATATGGTTTAATTAATCAAGGGACAATTTCAAGTGGCTCTTTTTCAACAGGAGGCGGTGTAGCTCTTTATCCAATAAATAATTTGACAGAATCAACAACACCAACTGTCCATGTTAAATGCTACAACCCAATGGATCCTGGGATTGGATTCGCACATTCTTTTGCAACGAATGCAATGTGGGTCGGCCAAGATTGGGGATTAATGATGAGCATGATGGTTGGTGCTACCATGGGACTTGGTGGATTTGCAGCAGGAACCTCTGGGGGGTTAGGGCCAACCCTTTTCCAAATTACATTTGTTGGTTTAACACCAAGTTGGAAAACTGTTAACTCAAGACTCGTTTGGAATCCACATCAACCTCCTGGTGGATATTCAACATTAATCAATATCACAAATGATGGTGATATCAAAGGGAAAGTTTCAACAATTCCAGACAACGGTCAACAATTAGAGCCAAACGAGGAAGTTGTAATAACAGAATTAACATCTTCTGCTGGCAGATGGGGAGAAACAACCACAGATGATAGCATAGGGACATGGTGTTTATGGCCTGGATCTTTTACAAATGCAAGCGGCACAGATAATCTCAAGGTTATAAGCATTGGACAAATTGATATCAATGTTAAAGCAAAAACAGACGTTTCAACAGATGATGCTATGTGTTTTCTAGAATTTAGATTTTATGCTTTAGATATGATTAGATATGGACAAGAACAAACATCTGACATTCTAGATAAAATTTCAAGTTTGAATAATAATAGGAATTCTTCAGAAACAATTGATGAAGAATTAGGACAATATGAATTTTTAACAAGAGTTTATGCTACAAATAGTTCCGATGGGATTTCTAATCTAGATGGCCCAGGAAGAGAGTTTATTTGGAAGCAAAATGAAACCGATGAAGATTTTGAAGATATAAGATCAAAAAGCAATAGCATCTTAACAACTCCTCTAAATCAAAATATGCAAAACTATAGAATTTTAGCTTATATAGATGGATTTAGTGGAGATGTGACAACAATTTTAGATAAAGATTCAACAAGAATCTTTGATGATGATCCAGGAATCGGCGATAAATACTTTTCTGCTGAACAAGTTATGCTTTTTGTTAATATAAGAGCAAAATTTACCCCCAAATCTCAGGATTTCTTTGCGGGACAAAGACCATCAGTAACAGTTGATATTGATGACACATCCATCAAACTCCCAGCAAAAGTTTATGATAGTAGTTTCATAGGATTAGAACAAAGATTTTACAATACCTTTAAACCACCAGTCGGAGGAGAGGAAATCTTAAATGATCTTAATTTATTTGTTCCTCCTCTTTTAGCAGATGAAATAAATAATTCTGAATTTAAAAATTATGATTTTGGATGGCATGGAGAACCAGATTTTACAAAAATGATGCAATTGTCTCCGTATGGTGATAATTCTGGTGTGGATTATTTCCATGTTAGAGGAGTTTTGAAAACAGATTTATCTACATTTTCAGAAGCAAAAATAAAAGAAGCTATGGCATTAGAACAATTCACTCCATTTATTACAAGCCAATCTGTGATAGATTATTCTTTCTTATCTGGTGATCCTAATTTTTATTGGAATTTAGAATTTACTGTTGAAAAAATAATTTTCCCCGACTTTCAAGAAGACACACAAATAAAATCAGGTGCTTTAATAGCAGAAGCTTTTATTATAACAAGCACAGGGGAAGTTATAAATATTTTTGTTGATTCTGTATCAAAATTTGAAATAGCATCTGATGAAATTGATTTTAAATTAAAATTAGGCCCTATAATTTCTGATATAACATTCTTAAATTCTGGCAATATTGTATTTAGATTTAAATTCGTTGTTGATTCAACTGGTTCAACAGATGGCCCATGTAGAATAAGAATTAAAAAAGATAGTTTTAAATTAATTCACAATGGCACTATTGGCAAAATAAAGATGACAGGCCCAGGTGGATACGTCAAAGGAGGGAAACATATAGCTTGGTTCCGTGGTTTAAACGACTCCCCACCGAGCTATGTCGGAACACATGGTATGCAGAATTATATTAT
>Ga0210057_1005226_pt1 | contig 16799 bp, 15 predicted proteins | sample CryGeyCG2114_010_2_FD_183968 | JGI IMG/M metagenome (GOLD analysis project Ga0210057, IMG submission 183968) | Groundwater microbial communities from aquifer - Crystal Geyser CG10_big_fil_rev_8/21/14_0.10 (SPAdes) (version 2) | ecosystem: Environmental > Aquatic > Deep subsurface > Groundwater ...
GGAACCACCGTAATAATGTCAACCCATGACGTCGATTTGGTCAGGAATTTCCACTATCGACAAATCCACTTGTCCAAAGGTAAATTATTACAAGACACGAAGGCTGTAGAAGAGAAAGTTCCTGAAGTTAGTAAAGAAGAAACTGATGATGGTGAAAAGTCTAAGCCTAAAAAAAAGAGTTCTAAAAAGAAGAAAAAGAGTTCATGAGATCTTTATCGAAAGCATTACAGAATATACGTAGAACGCCCTACCAAGCAATTGCTGCGGTCTCTGTTTTAACTATTACTTTTTTTATTACCTACTTAATTGGATTCATTACCTTAAGCTTAACTCAGGCTCTTAACTATTTTGAAAGTAGACCTCAAGTACTTGTTTTCTTTGAGACCACCACGTCTGAAGATACAATACTGGCTTTAAAGAGTGAGTTAGAAACTCACGAGGAAGTCATGGAAGTTAAGTACATTGCACAAGATGAAGCCCTCGACATCTATCAAGATCTTAATAAGAATGATCCATTACTTTTGGAACTTGTTACTGCCGATATCCTACCAGCCAGTTTGGAGGTTTCAGCCACGAGTCTAGACGCCTTGAAGGATATTGAACTTAAAACCCAAGCTGCTCAAGGAGTTGAAGAAGTAATTTTACGGAGTGACGTCGTCGATACGCTTAATCAATGGCTTACCGGAATTAAAATGGCGGGATCTATTTTTGTTGGAATCATGCTTACCACTTCAATCTTGATATTAGTCGTGGTGGTGGGAATGAAGATATCTGGTAAAAACTATGAGATCAGAGTCTTGCGGCTTATGGGCGCTGGAAGTTGGTATATTCAAGCACCGTATCTGCTTGAGGGTGCTTTTTACGGTACTTTGGCAGCAAATTTAGCTTTTGCAATTGCTTTGAGCCTGATGCTGTATGCTTCTCCTATAATTCTAGACTTTGCGGGTGAAGTCCCCTTACTTCCAGAGTCGATATATTTAATTCTAGCTATGTACGCTAGTGCCACCATAGCAGGATTTGTTATCGGTATACTTGGTAGTTTTATCGCAGTCAAAAGATTTTTGAGATTATGACGCTACGGTTGAAGTTTCTTTTACCTATGTTGATTCTTGGGTTTTTTGTTGTGGCTAGTGCTAGCGTTCTCAGGGCCCAAGATACTGATGAAGAACTCGATAGTAAGAAAGAGGAGATCGAACAACTTGAGAAGAAGCTTGAAGAAGTTCAAGGCCAAAAACAAACCCTAGCAACTACTATTGGCTACTTGAATAAAAAGATAGATCTGACTGAAGCTCAAGTTGAACAGACCCAATCTCAACTGAGAAAAGTAAATCTAGAGATTTCTGCACTCTCGATTCAAATTGACCAGTTGAATGCTTCTTTAGATGCAGTTAGTAGTCTTCTTATAAACCGGATCAAACAAACTTATATTCGCAGTCGCATTAAACCGATGCAAAGTTTGCTGGCAACAGACAGTCTTTCCGAGCTGTTAACGCGCTACAAGTATTTGCAGCTAACACAGCGAAATGACCGTCAAGTTATGTATAAGATGGAAACTACTCGAGTCGATTTCAACAAACAAAAGGTACTTAAAGAAGTTAAGCAAGAAGAACTTGATCAGCTAAGCGAAACCTTAGAAGCCCAGCAAAGTAGCTTGGCACAACAACAGCAGGAAAAAGAAGTATTGCTCAATATAACTAAAAATGATGAAAAGAAATTTCAGTCACAGTTAGCTCAAAAAATTGCAGAACTTGAAGCTATCCAGTCTATTATTGCTGGTAATGGTGATGAAGATGAGGTGGGCGAAGTTTCGACTGGCGATAGAATTGCTACGGTTATAGCTGGTCCTTCTACTTGTTCTTCAGGAGCCCATCTTCATTTGGAGGTAGCGAAAGATGGCTCTCATAGAAACCCTGCTAGTTATCTGAGTAGTAAATCAGTTATCTGGGATAATGACCCTGACGGCCCATTTGACTTTACCGGCTCGTGGTCTTGGCCTCTCGAAGATTCCGTTCGTATTACTCAAGGATATGGCATGACCTTTTATGCTGCTACGATGAGGTACTACGGTGGCGCTCCTCATACAGGTATAGATATGGTTAATAATAACAACTACAGTGTAAAAGCAGTTGATAACGGAACCCTTTATCGGGGAGGAATTCCTTGTAGAGGTGGAACTTTGAGATATGTTCGAGTGGAGCATAATGATGGCCTTAGTTCTTACTACTTACACGTTAACTATTAAGTTTCAATTTCCCTAGACTATACCTTTGTTCATTGTTTCTTAATAACTTTGTTACATCTTTTATAGGTGTCAGTTATTATAGTTATCACACTACTTTTGTGGCTTCATCAAAGCTCAGTTGATGCAAGTATGGTTATCAATGAATTTTTACCAGATCTAGACTCAAGTCAAGATGAAAGTAAATCTGAGTGGGTTGAACTCGCCAATACCTCGGAAACAGAGACAATTGATATCTCTGGTTTCGTATTAGAAGACGAAAAAAACAACAGGCTGATAGTTTCGTCTGAATACACCGACCTCCTTGAAGTTCCTCCACAATCTTTTTCAGTTATATATAGAAATGGATCTACCTTTTCTTTGAACAACAGTTCAGATATCATTTTTCTTTTTGAGTCGACTAACTCGGCAACCCCACTTGACACCGTCGCGTACGAGAAAACAAAAGAAGGCGAAAGTCTCGGTAGATTTCCTGATTTAACGGGTGATTTTAGAGATGGACTTACTCCTACTCCAGGTGCTCCCAACCAACCAGTCGCTACCCCTAAACCTACTACTAAACCAACGATCACACCAATACCCATCAAAGTTTCTAAAGTTGAAGCCGTGACAACCAGCACTAAAGACGAACCTAATTATCAAGAACAGCTAGAGAATGAGTCCACCAAAATATCAAATAAAAAAACACCTGAAACAAAAGTTGAAACGCAAGATTTAGTCCAGGACAGAGTGATTGAATCAACTCAGTCAGCCAGTAGATCTTCTATCCTGGGAAGTATCGCTTTGGTTGCCAGTGAGTCTTCAAGAAGTGAACCAGATGAAACTATACCAAGTGATCAGTTAAAATCAAAGCCAAAGTTGTATCCATTCTTCTTTATTGCTTCAGGGTTGAGTTTTGTTATCGGCGCTGTTGTCAAATTTGTAAGAGAACACTCGCTGTTTGATTAATATGTCTTTGCAGTATTTCTTGGTAAAATATATAAATGAAAACAAACACATATATAACTTTGGCCAGATATCTGCCTGCTTTGACCTGGATGATACTCATTTTTACACTTTCTTCTATTCCCAAACTGCCATCACCAGCAAACCCTGTCTACGATTATGCTTTAAAGAAAATGGCCCATATGTTTGTGTATGGGATGCTTTACACACTACTCTGGTACGCTTCAAAAAATAGAACCAAAAGCTATGCCGTTTTAATTTTTGGTATATGTGTCATGTATGGTTTTAGCGATGAACTACACCAGAGCTTTGTTCCGGGAAGAACTCCTCACATAATGGATCTAGGCTATGACTCAGTCGGTGTCAGTATTATGAGAGTCATAACAACTTGGTTAAAGAAATGAAAACAGAAGTGACAGCCACACTTGAACAGACGCAAGCACTGGCGAGAGAACTTGCTAAAGAGATCGCTGGCAGACACACAGTGGTGACTTTAAAAGGTGAGTTGGGAAGTGGCAAAACAACCTTCGCTAAAGCCTTTGTAGAAGCGACTGGAGTACTTCAGCAGATAGTAAGTCCAACTTACGTCTTAATGAACCAGTATCAAACACCTACCCAGCAACAACTGTACCACCTCGACTTATATCGCTTAGAAGATTTGAAAGAAGTCTTGGATATTGGCATTAAAGAGATCCTATCTGAAGCCAACGCTATTGTTTTAATTGAGTGGCCAGAGAAAATTGAAACATTTTTGCCAGCTGAGACCATTTCTGTTCAGTTTGAAGTACTCAACGAAACTACAAGAAAGATCACTGTTAACTGATATGATTCTTACCATAGACACCACTAATAATCTCAAAACAACAATAAAACTTGATGCGAGGGTGTATACCAAAACCTATCAAAATCCTCGCGAACAAGACGTGTGGTCACTACTGCATGAGGCCTTGGAAAAGGAGTCTACGGCTTTAACCGAGCTTACAGCAATAGAAGTGAACACGGGCCCTGGATCTTTCACTGGTATTCGGGTAGGCGTTAGTATCGCACAAGCGTTAGCTTTTGTCTTACAGATACCTCTTAACGGTCAGACTGCAGTAGAGAATATAGAAGTAGATTACGGGGGTAAAGCCTCGATAACCTTGTCAGGCAAGATTAATTGACACGTTCTGATAAAAATTTAACATGAGCTTCTTTTGCCTTTTTATATCCACTAGCTTTGACTCCTAGTCTTTTAATCATTTTGGCCGCGTAATTGGCACCAATATAGTGAGGCATTACAACATATGAAGCACCCGCTTTATATAAATCTTCTGCTTGGAGGACATTGTTTGATTTAACAATTACTATGGCTTCTTTGTTTACACTTCGTGTTTGTCTGACTATCAGTAAATCCGTTTCATAGTCCGAAATGGTAGACACAACCACCTTAATTGTGGAAAGCGGTAACTCGGACATAAATTCAACATCTTCTGCATCTCCGTAGACAGTGAGAGTGTCTTCGGCTTCAAGCTTACTGATAACTTGAGGATCAAAATCAATAACCAGGTAGGTTGCGTTAATTTTCTCAAAGGCATCGGAATAGTCTTTACCTACTCGGCCATAGCCAAATAAAAGCGCATCTAAAGATTTAGTTATTTTGGGTAAATGGGCTTCCTTTGTATCTCGGATTGCAAGAAAACTCAGGAGCGGACGTAAATACTCATAGAGAGCATTTGAGTAAATAATCATGTAGCTTGAAAGCGCTATTGTGATTAAACCCACCAGTGTCACCAGTCCGACAGTCTTTTGGTCGACCATACCGTATTCAGAACCCAAAGCGATAAGGATCAAAGAGAATTCGCTTATTTGAGCAACAGTAAGCCCTGCAAGAAAACTAGTACGCTTGTGATACCCCATGATATTCATAAGATAAAAGACAATCAGCGGGTTACCTACCAGCACAAAGACAGACAGGAACAAGGCTGGAAGTATGATTGATGGCAGACTTTCAAGGACAATTTCTGATCCCAAGAGAATAAAGAACAGAACAATAAAGAAGTCTCGTAACGGTCGTAATCTCGAGGAAATTTCTGTGGCAAAGGCAGTAGTCGAAAGGGCTACACCAGCTACGAGGGCACCAATTTCTACAGAGAGTCCAGAGGCTACAAATAGTGAGGCAATTGACATTCCCCAAGCTAAACAGAATAAGAAGAGAGTTTCTTGTGAGCGAGCAGCCAGATTTACTAGGTGAGGTAGAACATATTTACTGATTGCAAATAAGCCCAATGTTAGTGCCAAGACTTTTAAGACAATAATTCCTATATAGGGTCCAATTGCAACAGAACCAGATTGAGCTACAACGGCTACTACAAGTAATATAATACTTGCTGCGATGTCTTGAACCAGTAAAAACCCAACTGAAATCTTACCGTAGAGCTTCTCTAGATCACCTTTATCGTGGAGCAGCTTCAAGATAATAATAGTACTGCTAAAGGTTATCGCTGTGCCAATAAAGATACTGTTAACTAAACTAAACCCAAGCAGCAAACTTATACCCGTGCCGATAAGTGAAGTAAAAACAATTTGACCAATACCTGTAATTAAAGAAACACCTCCAACTTCTCGAATTATTTTAGGGTTCAAGTGCAGTCCAATAATGAATAACAGAATTGTTATTCCAAGTTTGGAAAAGAGTGTTAGTGTTTCTGGGGATTGGATAATGTCCAAGACCAGTGGTCCAGCTATAAAACCGGCTAAGATATAGCCAATTATGAGAGGCTGTTTTAAGAACCTCATTATCATGGCTGTTGCAGTCGCAATTAAAATAATAAAACTTATTTCTGTAAAGATAGGCATTGGTAGTAGTATATAGAAGATTCATGAGAGAATGTAGTCAAAGATACATATGTTAAAAATTTACTGCGGCGATAATATAGTTAAATCAAGAGATGCCTTTGTGGGTCAGATTGAGGCTTACAAGCAGAAAGGCATAAAGGATATTGTTGCTTTTGATGGCAAAAAAATAACCTTACTTAATCTCCAAGAATCAACACAATCACCGAGTTTCTTTGAAGATGGTCGCTTAATTACGATTGAAAATTTGTTTTCACGGCCTCAATCTAAGCTTAAAACTGACATCCTTAACTATCTTGCTAATATAGAGTCGGACACAGATATTATTGTCTGGGAAAAGAAGGCGCTTACCCCAGCTCAAAGTAGGAAATTTTCGAAAGCGACGATTCAAGATTTTAAGGTAGACAAACTACTATTCAAATTTTTAGATGCCCTCCAACCGAATCGATCCAGTGATAACTATACCTTTCTTAAAAAAGTAGTTGCTAGTGAAAGTTACGAACTAGTCTTTGCCATGCTTATACGCCAAGTAAGATTGTTACTTCAAGTGAAAAGCAACGCACAGGTAAAATTAGCCCCTTGGCAAAAGCAAAGATTACTCAAACAAGCGGGTTTTTTTGAAGAAAAAGAGCTTCTTAAGATTCATGCAAAACTTCTAGAAATGGATATACATCAAAAAACAGGCCAGGGTTTATTGACTTTAGACCAGTCTATTGACAGACTTATGCTCAGCCTTTAAGATCTGAAATGGTATGAAAATATATGATAATAATTAAATAGTTGAGGTAGTATGAATGTTACTCCAGGAATTTTTAAAGCTTATGATATTAGAGGTACTTATCCAGATCAGCTTAATGAAGAAGTAGCCATCGGTGTCGCTAAAAGTTATGCTTCAATCCTAAAACCAGAAACGGTTATTATTGGCCGTGATGGTAGAACTTCAGGTCCATCACTTCATAATGCTATTGTCACAACTTTACTTGATCTGGGTATAAACATAATAGATATAGGAATGGTTTCCAGCGATATGTATTACTATGCCTGTGCTACCAAGAAACTACCAGGCATTATGATAACCGCAAGTCATAACCCAAAAGAGTACAACGGTTTTAAAATGGTAAAACAAATTCCATACTTCTTTACTGGTGATGATGAAATAGCCAGGATTAAAGACATGATCATGACTGACACCTATGATCTACCTGAATCAGAACAAGTAGGACAGAAAACTGATTGGGATGTTATGGATGGTTTTGTAGAAAAAACGCTAAGTTTAGTTAATCAAGATAGTTTCAAGAAGTTTACAGTAGTTGCTGATACAGCAAATGGAATGGTTGGTCCCACGCTTGAAAAACTAGAATCGCATATCGGTAACATCACGATGATTCCTATGTATTTTGAACCCGATGGTACTTTTCCTAACCACGGCGGAGATCCTTTAGAAGCTGAAAATAGACTGGATATTGAAGCAAAAATTAAAGAGACTGGTGCTGATTTTGGTGTTATGTTTGATCCTGACGGAGACCGCTACTTTGTTGTAGATAGTAAAGGTCGTTTTATCTCTGGTGATTTTTTAACAGCAATTTTAGCTAAACATTTTCTGTCAAAACATCCAGGCGCCAAGATTGTCTACGATATACGAGCCTCTAAAGTAGTTCCTGAATGGATTAAAGAGAGTGGGGGAATTGGACTATATAATCGAGTTGGACACTCATATATTAAAAAACGAATGATAGATGAAGATGCAGTGTTTGGAGGCGAAGTTACTGGACACTACTATTTTGCAGATTTTTTCCATTGCGATTCAGGCGTCCTAACTTTCTTAATCATGTTGGACTATTTATCTGAGACGGGGACCGATCTAACTAAACTTATTGATGAAATGGAAGAGAGTTATTTCATCTCTGGAGAGATAAATACAGAGGTAGAAGATATTGAAGCCAAGCTTAAGTCTATCGAAGAAAAATATGGTCCTGATGCAAATGAAATACTTCGGGTTGATGGGGTATCTTTTGAATTTGATGATTGGCGTTTTAATCTAAGATCCTCGAATACTCAGCCACTTATCCGTTTAAACCTGGAAGCTGACTCTAAAGCTCTGATGGAAGAAAAACGTGATGAAGTCGTCGCCTTTATCCGTTCTTGATGCTAAACATATGTATAGTATCAAACCGTACATTATTGTACCGACTCTGATTGAACAACCTACTTGGGGTGGTAGTTACATTACCTCGCTAAAAGGTCTTAGTGGCAAACAGTGGAACCATAAAAAAATAGGTCAGTCGTATGAGTTGTTTCGGGATTCACATCTATCGCTTAAAAACCACACCTTACACAATCCGTCTGTAGATCTGGCGCAAGCCGACGACCCAGGAGATCCAGAACGCTTTTACGATCAAGATACGCCTTTTTCAATTGGTGAGTTAATTGTTGAAGATCCTAAAAAAGTATTGGGCGAGAAAGTTCTTCAAGAACACGGTCATTCTGTAGAAATAATGATTAAGTTTACCCAAGCCAAAGGGAACTCATATCAAGTTCATAGTCAATCTGAAACAGAAAACTGGTTACCCAAACCAGAATCCTGGTATTTTTTCGAAAAAGGCCTGGCAACTTTGGGGCTAAACCCAAAAACTGACTGGCAAGAGTATAAGCGCATTTGTGGCCTAATTTATAAAGAAGCCCAGCTGATTAGCAAGGCTGTCGTTCAAGAAATACTGACGCTAGAAGAAGGTAAAAAAAGTTTGGCTGAGCTAATAGAGAAACATAACCCACAAGATTACGTCAATCTTATTCAAGTCTCAAAGAACTCAGCTATAGATCTATCCAGCGGTGGAATTCATCATTCCTGGGAAGAAAACCCTCAGACACATCCACACGGTAATATTCTCTACGAAGTCCAGAAAAACGTCTATGATCCAGACTGCACCATACGATCTTTCGATAAAGGTAAAATCAAAGAAAATGGTAGTATTCGTGAACTACATCTGGACGATTACTTCTTACACATTGATAAGCACGCTCAAGCAAATGATCCAGAAAAATACTATAAAAAAGGCCAGATTCTCAAGAAAACTTCTACCCAAACAATTAAACAAATTTTTGAGACACCAGACTATTCTTTACAAGAACTAACAATTTCTTCAACCGTATCAAATCAATTCACGACCACTTCTAGTTCCTTTCATCATCTATTTGTAAGACAAGGAACACTCGAACTAAAAGTCAAAGATTCTACTTGGAAAGTTTCACAAGGATTTAGCATATTTATCCCTGCCTCAATGGGGATATACCGTATTAGGCCCATAAACGGACGTGTAGCCACAGTTCTCAAAACATATTTATAGATCATCTAGTCAGAACTGTTTGATCGCGCTAATATAGGTATATAAACTGCCTATGTCTACAAGTGCTCATATTGTCCACCAGTCTCAGTACCATAATAAACCCCTATCTTTAATTGGATCAGTTGCTCAAAAATTAGAGGAATTACAGCAACACAAATTACCTCTACTAGAATCTTTTTGTATAACCAGTCAAGTTTCCAGAGTTTTTCTAAACCAACCAGAGCTTAAAGCCTATATTGACAGTAAAATTTCAGAGGCAAACTTGCTTCAATATAGCCAGCTAACTAAGCTGGCTTCCGATATACAAAAAGCTATATTGAAAGCACCACTTCAGACGGAGATCGCCTCAGAAATATCCAAAGCTCATGCCCAAGTCGGCGGTTCATCAGTAGTCCAGTTATCTATTTCTCCCACGGACTCAATGTTTCCTGAGCCTTTGATTTTGAGTAACACCGATGCGCCTCTAAGAGCTAAAGGTGATGCCCATCTGCTTGAAGTTCTAAAGCAAGTTTATGCAAGATTGTTCTCAGCCGAAGTACTGGCATACCGGCTACGAAAAGAACACTACCAACACTTCTACCATGTAGCCATAGTGGTACAAGTACTAGTACCAGTTGAAGCCTCGGGAGTAGTCACCACTTTAGACAGAGTTCATAACAATAAGAACTTAATTACGATTGAAGCCACTTCAGGTTTTGCCGATGCCTTACTTTCTGGACACGACAATGCCGATTTTTACCAAGTAGACAAGGGCAACTGGAAGATAACTCAACACATTGTAAAAAAACAAAATTATATAAAGAATATACAAAACTTTCATCGTCTAAAGAAAGTTAGACCTTGGAATACTGTTAAGCCAAAATTAACTCAAGAAGAGATTATCTCCTTAGCTAAATTAGCTACAAAAGTTCAAAAAGTAACCTACTATCATCAGAATATTACATGGCTTAAGAGCAAGTCTGATTTTTATATTACTGAAGTTGATAGCTTTGATAGTAGTCCAGAATTATATCCACTAACAGAATACATAGATAGTTTAGAAATGTTGGTTCAAGGAATACCTGCTTCTTCAGGAGTCGCTACTGGTGAGATTAAACATATACATAGTCAGAAGCAGCTACAGACTATTACTCATAAAGACATAGCTGTTATCACTGACTATGACCCAAAATTTAGAGGAGATTTAAAGCGAGCCGCTGGACTAATTTTTAAGTATGGTGGCCAGACAAGTCACAGTAGTGTCTATGCTCGAGAACAGAGTATCCCGTCTATTACAGGCCTCGGTGATTCTCTGCCGAAACTAGAAGACGGTACTCTGGTAAGTATTAATGGCACCACAGGAAAATTATTTAAAGGCAAATTGCAGAATCCTACCCACGGTGTTGTCGGTACAGAACAAGAGCAAACAAAAACGGCTACAAAGATTTTTGTAGATATCGATGATTGCACCGCTGTTTCTGACCTAACATCTGAGAATATAGATGGAGTTGGTTGGGTGAATGCCCGAGGTGTTTTAAATAAAATTGAAAAAACTCCAGTTCAAGTTCTAACTAACTCGACCACTATTTTTACTCAAACTTTGTATAAAGACATGCAGTCTTTGTGTGAACATCTAGGAAGCCGACCTATACACTATAGCTTATTGGACATAGATTCTCTTACTAGACCCAGTGGCCATGAAGAGGAAAGCTTTTGGGGTGGGGTAGAATGGTTACTCTCACACAAGGAATGGCTTAATCTTGAATTAGAAGTATTTTTTTCTCTGAGTAGTCAATTTCCAAACCTCAAACTTCAATTACCTTTTAGTCGCTACTATCAAGAAGTGATTGAAATCGAAAGGCTTATATCAGCTCATCATGCCAAGAGGTCTGTTGGTTTAGAGTTGTGGTTGGAAATAAAGAACACGGCAGCTATCCGTGAGCTTTCTCAATTAGAGAGGCTTAAACTCTCAGGAGTGCTTATTCATTTAGACGAACTTATTACTCGAGATCAAGGCTATCCTGGCTTTGATGAGGAAACAGAATCTCACATACGCTTTCAGCAAACTTCGGTTGCTTCACTGATAAAAGAGACTCTTAGAACTACGAGGAAGAATGATTTGAAAGCCTATGTTATTTCGAAAAAATCGAACCTCGTTTCAGCTAAAACTACAGATTTAGTAGAGTATGGTTTTGACGGAGTCGTCTGTGTTCCTTCTGATGTCCAAATTTGTAAGAATTCAACCGTATCCGCTGAGCATAAATTGGCGAATTCGTGATACTATTTACTAAGATTTACAATTCAATCAATAAGTTATTTTAGATTTATACATGGCAGTAATATCTCACACCTATGCAAGACAGATACTTGATTCTCGAGGAATTCCAACTTTAGAAGTCGAGATAACTTTGGATACAGGCAGTAAAGCCGTTTCCTCTGTTCCTTCTGGTACCTCCTTAGGAAAATACGAAGCTGTAGAATTGCGAGATGGAGATGAGTCACGTTATTTTGGAATGGAAGTTACCAAAGCCATTGCTAATGTAAACACTATTATTGGCCCCAAAATTGCAGGCATGGATCCTACCAACCAAACTGAAATAGATCAAACATTAACTAACTTAGATGGTACCACCAATAAATCTAATCTAGGAGCTAATGCTATTCTAGGTGTTTCTCAAGCTGTCTGCAAAGCTGGCTCGATGATCTATAATTTGCACTTATTTGACTATATTGGTCAAAAGTACGGTTTCAGATCTGATAAATTTGCTACTCCAATGGTCAATATGATTAATGGTGGCAAGCACGGGGCTGGTAATCTAGACTTTCAAGAATTTCAAATTATTCCGACTACGGTAAAACCCTACCCAGAAGCACTCAGACTGGCTGTTGAAATCTATCATCAATTAGAAATCTCTCTAACCCAGATGAATGCGATTCATTCAGTTGGGATTGAAGGTGGTTATGCTCCAAACTTATTTACTAATAAAGATGCCTTGGAGATAATTACTGAGACCATAAAGAGAACAGAGTATATTTTCGGTAAGGATGTCTTTCTTGGTTTAGATATCGCAGCAGCACATTTTTACAACGAAGGGAAATATCAAATTAAGGATAGACCCAGAGCAATTAGTCCAAGTGATCTGTTTCAGTTCTACAAAGAACTCAATGAAAATATAAACCTGTTTTCTATCGAAGATCCCTTTATTGAAGACGATTGGAAGTCTTGGTCTCAACTCACTTCAGATCTCTCTCAAAATACTGTAATAGTTGGCGATGATTTTCTGGCTGGTAACAAGGACAGAGTTCAGAAAGCTATTCAAGAAAAGTCTTGTACAGCCATTTTGCTCAAGCCAAACCAAATTGGTACCATAACTGAAGCTGTAGAAATTGTTAAACTCTCAAAAGACGCATCTTGGACCCTAATTATTTCTCACCGATCTGGCGAAACAAATGATGATTTTATTGCGGATTTTGCCATTGGTGTTGGAGCTGACTATACAAAATTTGGCGCTCCTAGTAGAGGTGAACGTACTTCAAAGTACAATAGACTCTTAGAAATCTATAAAATTCTTAATCCCCAGTAAGCAATACTCGATAGTTTGGTGTGTTAAAATCAGGCTATGAGATCAAGAATAACTATTACTATTTCTGAGGACCTTTTGGAACAAGTCGATGAGACTATCGATAATCGAACCATTCGAAACCGGTCTCAAGCGATTGAGTCCCTACTTAGACAAACGGTCTCTCCCAAGATCACTACTGCTGTCATCCTAGCTGGAGGCTCAACTACACCCCATCCTCAAACAGGAGAATTGATACCTAAGGCACTCGTACCAATCAAAGATAGTCCAGTTTTAGAGCATACTTTATTGCTACTCAAGCAATATAATTTTTCCGAGGTAATTATTTGTTCAAGTAGTGAGTCTATGGTGGCCATTAAGCAGGCGATACGTAAGATGGATGTCTCGTCACTTAAGATAAAGTTCTCTGAAGAGACTGAAAAACTTGGAACTGGAGGCGCACTTAAACATGCTATTCCATTGATTCCCGAAAAACCTTTCTTACTTCTACACGGAGACATCTTAACCAATATAAATCTGATTGAACTGATTAATTTCTATCTCAATAGTGATGTTAAAGCTGTCATTGCTACGAAACCCAGACCTGGTAGAGTTTCATATGGTCGAGTGTTTTTAGAAGGAAGCCATGTGATTAACTTTCAAGTCCCTGAGGAAGAAGCCCCTATTAGTTTGGTAAACACAGGCATTTACGTCTTTGATTACTCAGTCTTGGCGATGTTGTCTGATAAGAAAAACTTTAAGATTGAAGATACATTAATCCCTAATCTTGTCAAACAAGAGGAAGTTGCTGGTTCCGTTTTTCAAGGTATCTGGTTTGATGTCTCTGAAAGTGAAACCTACGACGAAGCCAATCAACGATGGAAGAGTTAGTTAGACTTTTTCCTTCACACTGTCAAATTTCAAGCTAATTTCCTAATACAAGTTTTATCAACGTGTTAATCTGTGCTAGATTAATAGTAATACCTGTTAATGTAGGAGTGCTATGAAATCACTAATCGAAGTTATTCAAGATGCTGAAAAAGAAAAAACTGCAGTTGGCCATTTTAACATTAGTACTGTCGATGCCTTATGGGCTATTTTCGACGCCGCTAAGGCTTTAGACAAGCCAGTTGTGATTGGCGTCTCCGAAGGTGAAAGAGATTTTATCGGCGTTGAGCAAACGGTGGCTCTGGTCAAGAGCATCCGCGATAAGTATGCCTATCCTATTTTCCTGAATGCAGATCATACCTATAGTATCGAGCGTGTTAAAGAAGCGGTAGAAGCTGGTTTTGATTCAGTTATTATTGATGGCGCAAAACTTTCAATGGATGAGAACATCAAACTAACAAAAGAAGGTGTTGAATTAACAAAAACAATCAATTGGAAAGTTTTGGTAGAAGCGGAAGTTGGTTATATTGGTTCATCTTCAAAAATGCTTGATGAAGTTCCTGAAGATGTGATGAAGGCTTCAATGCCTACAGGTTCAGATGTAAAAGAGTTTGTTAAAGCTACTAAAGTGGACTTAATCTCTCCCGCAGTTGGAAACGTTCATGGCATGGTAAAAAATGCCATGAACCCTGAACTACATATAGATCGAATTAAAGAAATCCGTGAGGAAGGTGGAGTACCTCTTGTCCTGCATGGTGGTTCTGGAATAAGCGACAGTAATTTCAAAGAGGCAATAGCAGCTGGTATTTCTATGATTCATATAAACACTGAAATACGTAAAGCCTGGAGGGAAGCCACCGATACTTTCCTTAGAGCTAATCCAGATGAAGTCGCTCCGTACAAGATCCTAAAACCAGCCAAAGAAGCTGTGCAGAAAGTAGTTGAAGACAGGCTCAAACTCTACAACGGCATGTAAGCAATTAGGCTCTGGTTCACATGAGCTTCAAGTAGAGAAAAACTATTAGTTAGCAAATCTTCGGATGACTCCAACGCACTTGCCTTGGATTCTAACATTACTTGCGTAGATCGGTCTCATTGTCGCGTTTGCTGGTTCTAGACGAATTCGAGTAGCCTCTCTGTAGAAGCGTTTTAAGGTAGCTAGTCCATTTTCCAAAAGAGCTACCACGATTTCGCCATCCCTTGCTTCGTTTTGCTCCTCAATAACGACAAAATCACCATCAAGAATACCGTCTTCAATCATAGAATCCCCTTTGACCTGGAGAACAAATGAACGTTTTTTGCCAGTTATCATTTGAGTTGAAACGGTAATAGTTGCGTCTGGATCTGTGATTGGTTCAATTGGTTTTCCGGCAGCAATAAAACCCATCACTGGTAGTTGGATGCCCTCTAAAGTACTGCCTATCTTTTTATCAATAAGCTCAATTCCACGGACAGCGCCTTCGAATTTTCTTAGTACACGTTTCTTTACTAAAGCGTTAAGATGTTCGTGTACTGTTGCAAGAGAAGAGACACCAATACAATCAGCAATCTCTTTCAGAGTAGGTGAGTAACCATTCTTTTGGGTGTATTGGGCAATAAAGTCAACTATTTGTCGTTGGCGTTTATATAAAGTAACTGGCATATATTTCCTTGCTTTTGTAATTTTTAAACCGAACTGCTTACGTAAGTTAAACTAACATTACCCTAAAGATACCCAAAGTTGAAGTGGTCGTCAACAACATCTTAGTAACATTATAGTAAACAAAGTCTATCACAAACTATCCCGAATACACACGGGCTGAATTTATGAGATAATTGTTTTTTGAACTCATATGAAATTTAAACTCGAATCAAATTTTAAACCAACAGGAGATCAACCGAAGGCAATTGAAAAACTTGTCAGTGGTATTGAAGAAAATAAGGCTCATCAAGTTCTGCTGGGAGTAACTGGGTCTGGAAAAACCTTTTCAATGGCAAATGTTATTGAGAAAGTTCAAAGGCCTACTTTGGTTATCTCTCACAACAAAACCTTGGCCGCTCAACTCTATCAAGAATTTAGGGATTTCTTTCCAAACAATGCCGTCACCTATTTTGTGTCCTACTATGACTATTACCAGCCTGAAGCCTATGTTCCCAGTACTGATACGTATATCGCCAAAGAAACAGATATTAATGAAGAGATAGATAAGCTGAGGCTTTCTGCTACCACCCATTTGCTTACCAGACCTGATGTAATTGTGGTGGCTTCAGTTTCGTGCATCTATAACTTAGGTTCTCCAGTTGAGTATGGCCAGTATATTTTGCGCTTAGTAGAAGGCCAGATTATTTCACGAGAGAGTGTCTTTCAAAGACTCATCGACTTGCAGTACGATCGAAGCGATGCAGAACTGAGACGAGGCTCTTTTAGAGTTAAAGGTGAGACGATTCAAATTTGGCCAGCTTATACCGATTATGCTCTAAAACTCAAAACTCTTGAGAACAAAATTGAGAAAATTACTCCAGTACAGCCAGTAAGTGGCAAGGCCCTTAGTTTAGAACAAAGACGAGATCAAGGTCTTAATTCTGAGATTAAACAGTATGTTTTATACCCAGCCAAGCACTATATCGCCGATCCAAAGTCTCAAAAGGAATCAATTGCTGAAATACGTCGGGACCTCGAAACCCAAGTCAAATGGTTAAAAGACAACGATAAACCACTTGAAGCTTATAGACTTCAGCAAAAAGTTTCATATGATATTGAAATGATTGAGGAGTTTGGTTTTGTAGGGGGTATAGAAAACTACTCAAGATATTTTGATGGCCGTAAGCCTGGCTCTCCTCCATATACCTTGATTGACTATTTTCATCATAATGCCGAACTTTTTGATAAAAAGAACTTCCTAACTATAGTCGATGAGTCGCATATTTCAGTACCACAAATAGGCGCCATGTATGCAGGGGATCAAAGTAGGAAAAAAACTTTAATAGACTTTGGTTTTCGTTTACCTTCTGCTTTGGATAATCGCCCTTTGA
>Ga0210057_1005228_pt1 | contig 16795 bp, 13 predicted proteins | sample CryGeyCG2114_010_2_FD_183968 | JGI IMG/M metagenome (GOLD analysis project Ga0210057, IMG submission 183968) | Groundwater microbial communities from aquifer - Crystal Geyser CG10_big_fil_rev_8/21/14_0.10 (SPAdes) (version 2) | ecosystem: Environmental > Aquatic > Deep subsurface > Groundwater ...
GTCCTTGAGAGTTATTTTGAATTTCACATTGACCCTGGTTTCTGCCCTCCTGGTTCAGATTCAAGCGTCTGCAGATCAGGAGCTGGTCTTCACAAAAAAATACTCGGCAAAGCCGGCGGGTTCGACTGCAACGAACTCATTTAATGTGTCCATTCCAGCAGGTCAGACGGTCAGTGGTGAGATCTCTCTTAAAAATGGAATCGGAGAGGATCTTCTTCTTGAGGACTGCTCAAGCAAGTCAGGCTCAAAAAAGACCATCTGTTTGGTATCTAACGCAGTCAGAAAGCTGTTATTGACATTTCTGTACCCTACCTCGGTTGAGGTCACTTTGAATGGTCAAAAAGTTGTCGCAAGTTCAGATTTTGAATGGGGCCAAGGGATCTTCCGTACAAATGTCACTTTGAAAAATACGAATACAATTGTGGTCTTTGTCAAAGGCTTCTCGACCGCATCAACCGAGCTTCGATTAACTCGCAATACGGCCCCGATCAATCTTCCGCCCACGGCGAATATGATTCTTTCCCCAAATATGGGATTTGCTCCTCTCACGGTGAGTTTCTCGGGCCTGGGAAGTGTGCCAGGTTCAAATCCGATTGCGAGTTATTTCTGGGAGTTTGGTAATGGAATGACTGCAACGGGCCCCATGCCGATTTATACCTACCCATCCGCAGGAGCTTTTCAAGTTCGCCTGACAGTGACTGATACAGGGGGACGATCGAATTCAACGACACAATCAATTGTCGTCAAACAGCCGTCGCCACCACAGGTCAATCTGAGTCTAAGATCGTCAGGTGATGGAGTGGCCCCGTTGATGGTTATCTTTGATACCACAGGGACGAGTGATCCGTCGGGTTTGCCGCTGAGCTACAGATTTGAATTTGGAGACGGAGCCAATTCCGATCAGCTGGGAACAGTCACGCATTTGTTCAAAGACATCGCAACGTATACGGTGCGTTTGACGGTGACTAATTCATTGGGGCTCAGTGCATACAAAGAAGTTCAGGTTATAGCTCGGCCGCCACTGGTTGCTCCGGATCCTTCGCCAATGGCTCCGGTTTTATCTGACAGCATTTCAGTTCCGATGAGCGACACTGTTAAGTTTTTATACAAAGGCCCTCAAGCAATCCAAAAAGACATGGTGACGGGCGTTATTGAAGAGCGCAGGACGGCTGTGATTCGGGGAAAGGTTTTGGATGAGGATGGCAATCCTGTTGGAGGAGTGCGTATCTTTGTCCCCACCGAATCTGAATATGGGTACACTCTGACCCGCGCCGATGGTTGGTTTGATTTTGTGGTCAACGGTGGTGGTGATATTGTGGTGGCCTATGAAAGAAACGGCTATCTGCTTGTTCAGAGAAAAGTGAATGCCAGCTATCAGAATTATTCGATGGCTCCGAATGTGGTGCTGACTCGTCTAGATTCCAAAGTGACCGTGGTTAAAATGGGTCTTGCGAGTTCACAAATTGCGAAGGGAAGTTTGGTCGAAGACAGCAGTGGAGCTCGAACAGCCGCTGTCATTATTCCATCAGGGACAACAGCAAAAATTCAGTTTCCCAATGGAACAGCACAAAATGTCTCTCAGTTATCTTTGAGGGCCACCGAGTACACCGTTGGTGAAAAAGGGCCTTCCAAGATGCCAGCGACCTTGCCGCAGCACTCGGCCTATACTTACGCAGCGGATATTACAGCTGATGAAGCCATAGCCCTGGGGGCAAATCATATTCAATTTTCCCAACCCGTTGCATTTTATGTCGATAATTTTTTAAATTTTCCTGCGGGAACCAATGTCCCAGTCGGTGTTTATAACTACGATCGCGGAATTTGGGAGCCCGGACAAAACGGAAAAGTGATTCGAATTCTTTCAATCGACAATGGAGTAGCTTCCCTTGATCTTGGTGGGGGTCAACCAGCGAACCCAAGTGATCTTGCAAAATATGGAATTACGAATGAAGAGCTGGCAACCTTGGCACAAAACTATGAGTCCGGTCGTACTTTATGGAGAGCTCAGCTGGATCGATTTTCTCCGGTTGATTTGAACTGGGGGACATTGACAGAAAATGGGATTGAACCCCATGTGCCTGAGGCAGGGACATCCTTTGAAAGTCAGGAATGTGTTAATAAAATAAAAGGTCGTTGTGTCATAGACGTGAGTTCCCAGTCGTTCACTGAAGAAATTAAAATGCCCGGGGTTCCGCTTTCATTGAATTATAACTCTCAATTTGCACCGGGGCGTGCGGCAGAAAGAACACTGAGTATTCCATTTACCTATTATCCGGATATCCCAGAGGGGATAGAGTCAATTTATGTCAAGGTCGATGTCGCTGGGCAATCTTGGACAAAGGAGTTTTTCTCGCCGATCCCACTGGTCACCGAATATACCTGGAATGGACTGGATGCTTACGGGAGAGAAGTCCAAGGTCCTGTGAAGGCTAAAATTACCATTGGTTATAAATTTTCACAGACTTATTATGATCAGATTCAAAATGCCTCGGCTATCGCAGTTTTTGGAATGCTTCCAATGGACCCGGTGAATCTTGGAATTCCTGGTCGGGAAAATGCGGCATTTGAAAGTTCATATGAGGTCGTCGTTGGATCCTCTCTGCCCCGAGGAGACATTGGCCAGTGGACCTTTGCAAATCATCATCGATATGACCCCGCCAGCAAGACTTTATTCATGGGAACCGGTGAGAAGCTTCAAGATGCTGCAAGTTTCAATGGAGTGGCTCCTCGATATGTCACAACGATCGCTGGGACAGGTGAATTTGGTTACAATGGAGACAATATTCCGGCAAAACAGGCACAGATGGATCTTCCCAGGTTTTTAACCATGGGCAAAGACGGATCTATTTATGTATGTGATGCATTTAACTATCGCCTTAGAAAAGTCAGGCCAGATGGATCGATTGTCACCATAGCAGGAACTGGAACAGCAGGATTTAGTGGAGACGGAGGCCCAGCGATTCAGGCTCAGATTGGATTTTGTGGTGGATCAACGCTTAAAGAGGGGCAAGACGAGTCGATATATTTTGCAGACACAACAAATGCAAGAATTCGAAGAATTGATAAAAATGGAATCATTACGACGATTGCTGGAAATGGCGGATACCAGGCGATACAAGATGGCATGGTCGCAACAGAAGGCGCCCTGGGCAGTATTCCATCGATTGCTCTTCTGGACGATAAAATCATTTTCGTGGATTCCTCGGGAAATAAGATTCAAGTGATCGGTGGAGATGGACGAATTTATACAATCGCGGGCAATGGAACGGAAGGTTTTGCCGGGGACAACGGTGCGGCGGTCAATGCTGTGCTAAATTCTCCATGGGATATTGCTGTCAGTAAAAATGGCGAAATTTATTTCTCGGATCGAGGCAATAACCGCATTCGTAAGATCGATAAAAATGGAATTATCGCTACCGTCGCTGGAACTGGCAACGGTGGGTACAATGGTGATGGAAAGCTGGCATTGGAAACGGACTTGAATCTGCCGGAGGCCCTGTTTATATTGCCGGATTCGACGCTCATTATCGCTGATTCTTATAATTTTAGAATACGCATGATGGACAAAGAAGGAATTGTCAAAACAATTGCTGGAACTGGCGAGGACGGAGAATCTCCGGATGGAAATAGGCCAGAGCTCACCGCGATGAGTGCGCCAATTGGTCTTTTTTATGGACCCGATGGCAGTATCTATTTCGCAGATGGATTTCATGCCAAAGTCAAAAAGATTGCCTCATCATTTCCGGTCTCTGTCTTAGGTTCAAACGCGGAAATCATGTTTCCATCACGGTCAGGCAAAGAGATCTATATTTTTTCGAGTCAGGGTTTGCACCTGAGGACTCTAAATGCCGACACCGGAGGGCTCCTGTGGAGATTTGGATATGACGGTTCAGATCACCTTATTTCCATAACGGATTCCGACAACAACGTTACGAGCATCGAGCGGGATGGCTCAGGAAATCCAACCGCCGTGACATCTCCCTATGGTCATACGTCGAGCTTGAATGTTGACGGCAACGGAGATCTGATCGGAGTCAATGGGCCTGGCCAAACAAACTATCAAATCAATTATCAATCAGGGGGCTTGCTGACTTCGTTTACCAAGCCCAATGGTGCGCAAACGAGTTATGCCTATGATGATACTGGTTTATTGATTAAAGATACGGACGCAAAGAGTGCAGTGGTAACTTTTTTGAAATCAATTTTAAACACCGGCCATGAGGTGACAACAACGTCAGCTGAAGGAGTTTCAAAGACAATGCGGCTTCAAAGAGGCGCCCAGTATGAGCGCCTCACTTATACAGTTGGTGGGACGATTGTCGGCAGTGATTACACGGGAAGTGTTTATCGCCAAAGCTTCTCTCCGAGTGGGGACTATGATTATAATGTGGTCAGTGGCGACAGTCGGCTCGGGCCCATGACCAGCTATATTTCGGAAAATATTTTTACGAGAGGCACGGTCCTTTATCAAGATGTGACCTATCGTGATTATGTGAGACAGAACAGTGCAAATTTATTTGATTTTGAAAGACAAGAAGTAACCTATCGAAACAATGCTTTACGATCTTGGATTGACTTTGATACGGCAACAAAGACCTACACAATTGTATCCGGTGAAAATCGCGTCAATCTGCTGATCGTGGATGATGTTGGTCGTCCAGTCTTTACTCAAGTTTCGAATTTTGAACCTAGCTTTATGAGCTATAATGCTAGGGGGCAATTGACACAAGTGAATCAAGGGGACCGAGTGACCCAGTATGCCTATAATTCGGATGGTCTTTTGGCTGCGGTCAAAAACCCGATGGGTCATATTTCAAGATATCAATATGACAGCAAGCTGGCTCTTTCCAAAGAGATACTCCCTGACGGAAGACAGATTGCATATGAGTTTAATCATGAGAACAATCTTGTTTCCTTAACTCCTCCGAATGGTCAAACCTTTATGCAGCAATATGACATTCTCGAGCTGCTGACTTTCACTATTCCACCGGCAATCGCGGGCGGAAATACCCAAACGCAATACCAGTATGATTTGGATGGGCGGGTAATTTCAATAACAAAACCCAGCGGAAAGAGTGCAAGCTATGGATATACTCAGACGCTTGGGTTTCTCTCGGGGATCACAACCTCTCAAGGGAATTATAGCTTTAGCTATGATCCCAGCTCGGCTCTTATGACATCCATGACTTCGCCAGACGGTGTTACTTTCAATTATGAATACATTGCCGGAGGCTTGTCCCGAATTCAACAATCATTCCCGTTTTTAAGTGATGTGGCCTACACCTACAAAGACAAAACTTTGGTCAATTTAATTTCAGCTCAGGGTCTTGTGACCAATCTTAGCTATGATCTGGATGATCTTTTGGTTCAGGTCGGAGAAATAGTTTACGGTCGCATTCCTCAGACGGGTAAAATTGGCGCCATTGCATTAGATCAGTCCCAAGAGATAATGTCCTATAGCCAATTCGGAGAGCTCTACACCAGAAATGTCATGCAAAGTGGACAGGTTATTTTTTATCAAGCTTTTGATCGAGATAAACTTGGACGTCTTCAAGGTAAATACGAGTCCAGTTTAGAGGGGGCAAATACCTATGACTATTCCTATGATCTTGCAGGCCGCCTGGTTCAAGTAAAAAAAAGCGGAGTGGTTATTTCCCAATACGGCTATGATGTGAACTCGAATCGGGTGTCGGCAACAGTGAACGGTGCCACTATACAAGCGGCTTACGATGCGCAAGATCGGCTTCTGAGTTATGGGGATAAAACCTATACCTACACACTGGATGGAGATCTAAACACGATCACTGATCCGAGTGGAGTTGCCCAGCTGAGCTATGATGTATTTGGTAACCTCAAGTCTTATCAGCGAACGGGCCAGAGAATCGATTATTTGATTGATGGAAATAACCGCAGAGTGGGTAAGAAGCTCAATGGATCATTGATCAAGGGCTATGTTTACGGCAAAGGTCTTGATCTTCTTGCAGAGGTAGATGGTCAAGGCAGCACGGTTGCACGATTTGTATATGGATCAAGAGCCAATGTTCCCGATTACATGATCCGAGACGGAGTCAAATACCGAATTGCAGCCGACGAGATCGGATCAGTGCGTCTAGTGATCAATGCGACAACGGGAGAAGTGGTTCAGAGAATGGACTATGATGAGTTTGGAGTGGTTCTTCGAGACACGAATCCAGGATTTCAGCCCTTCGGATTCGCCGGCGGCCTGTATGATAAGGATACGGGGCTTGTGAGGTTCGGTGCCAGGGATTATGATCCGGAGACTGGACGTTGGTTGAGTAAGGATCCGATTCTTTTTGGTGGACTGCAAGCCAACCTGTACGCATACAATTTCAACGATCCTGTTAACTTCATTGATCCAAAAGGAACAAATCCATTTTTGATTGCGATAGGAGGAGGAGCCCTTGTAGGAGCGGGAGCCTCATTTATAGGTACCTGGATAGCAACCGGTTCATTCAGTGAAAGCTTGAACTCAGTTCCAGGAGGAGCCGTAGCAGGCGCTGGAGCTGTGTTAGGAACACTAGGGGCTATCGCAGGAGGAGTCCCGACTGCTGCCGCAGTAGGAATCGGCGTTGCTGTCGATCTAGGAATTACTTTTGCCAATGCTCCTGGGGTCCTGCCTAACGGGACAGGAAAAGATTTTGGGAGTGGTATCAACGCTATATTTAAACGACCGAAACAGGACCCGAATTCTCAAAATAGCTGTCAGTAACAGGCTAAGACTCATATGATTTTTGAAAGGCGAACATAAGTTAGGCCATGAAAGGGAAAAGAATGGATGCGGAAGAAGCCGCGATATTAATGCAAAAAGCTTTTGGAGTCATCTCGCTGGTAATGTTCCCAATAATTCTTGCGATTGTTATCTACAGCGGAATTAAGGGATTTGGCACACAAGAGGAGCTGACCGCGCGAGAATGGGTTCTGGGTTTAGCTTTTTCAACTTCAGGGATAGCTTTTGGAGTTTGGGTTTGCAGAAAAGAATTTGGCTGGTTCAAACGCAAAGGTTGAACAGCACCGTTCATTTCGACCGTGCCTAAATCGTGCCAAACAAATTCAGAAAATCTGGAAAATTTGGACAAAAACAGCCATCGGGTCCTTACACTCCGACAAAAATCGCTGCAAAGTAGCAGTCGAGATCGGTGATATAGGATCCGATAAAAATTCTATAAAAAGAGGTGTGAAGAAAACCTCGCACCTCTTTCTGCCTCTAGAGATTCAGCCTTCGCTAATCGAGACTATTATAGTTTCAGTTTATTCGATCACATTCAGGGTGAGATAGACATTGACGGCGCAAAATACTTTCGCCTTGAAGGCTCCTGGTATATTGCCAGCGACGGCTTTATCGACGATGTTGATTCAGCCTGTCTAGAGCTTATGGAGCAAGTTACGACGACAGATCTCCTGCCTGAGGCATGGCCTTACGATCCGACTATAGGCAGATTCATAACTAAAGATCCAATCGGGTTCGCAGGGGGCTCTGCCAACCTTTATACTTATTGCGGTGGTGTCGAAAAAGGTATCGAAACAAATCTGTATGCCTACAGCTTCAACGACCCCATAAATTATATTGATCCAGATGGAAAATTTGGGGTTCTAATCGTTCGAGCAGCCATTGTAGGTGGCGCGGCATTGCTAACGTATATTTATGAAACTGATCCCTTTGCCCGCTTGAGAACTGATATATTTATTCAAGATGTAAAAGATTTCTTTGGTCCCCCTAAACCGCCTCGTGATGATCGGCCCGCTCGGCCATACGATCAACGGCAGAGGTTAGCTTGTGAGTAAAAATGGACGATAAAATAAAAGAAAAATCAAAATTACCTCGCTGGGAAGTACTAGTCTTGTTTGTCATTTTAATTCTATTGGCCCTCTTGGTCTTGGGTAAATTTTCGGACGGAAGTCTTTGGATAATTGCATCTGTTAATTCTGCCAAGGGAACATATCTATGACTTCAAGCCAAAGATCCTTCCTCGACTCCGATTTTTACTGTGCCTCTTTGATCCCCCAAAACAGTTTCTTCCGAAAGTTCAAAGAACTGATCGATCCTTTGATCACGGACCAAATGTTCTCGGAGATGTATTGCGGAAACAATGGCAGGCCTCCAATTTCCCCGGCTCTTTTGGCAAAAGCCATGCTCCTCCAGTACCACATGAATCTCTCAGACCGTGAAATCGAGCGAGCTTGCCAATTTGATCTTGAGGTCAAGTTTGCCCTGAGACTTCGTATTGACGAGAGACCTTTTGATCACTCTTCCTTAGGTGATTTTAGAGAGCGTCTTTTGAAATCTGGCAAAGAAAAGGAAATCTTTGATCGCGTGGTTCAGGTTCTCATCAAAAATAAGCTTATCAAACGAGACCAGGTCCAAAGAATTGATGCCACCCATGTTACGGCCGACATCGCATTACCGGGCATGGTAGCGATGGTAAAGAAAAGTACTCTTGGAGTCCTAAAGAAGTTAAAAGCCAAGTCTCCTGATCTCTACAGGCGCATCATCAATAAGATAGATATCACTGAATACACCAAGTCCTCAGTGGGTGATGAGCAGCCCGGCAGAATAGATATGCAAGTCAGAGCCAAAAGGCTTGTGCAGTTTGTGCGAGAAGCCAAAATAGTCATGTTTGAAGTTCAAGAAGCTGGCATGGAATCAGAAGTCCGAGAGGATTTAGAAGTCCGAGAGGATTTAGAAGTCTTAAAAACCATTCTTTCTGAAAACATCGATGAATTTGAGGACGGTGACATCAAGGAAAAAGATCTGAAAGACAAACCCACTAACCGCATTGTCTCTCCCACCGATCCGGACGCGAGGGCCGGAGCCAAATCTAAGTTTAAGAAATTCTACGGCTACAAAACCACCATTACCCAAGAAACAGAGAATCAATTTATAACGACGGTGGATGTTCTTCCCGGCAATCGGCCAGACGCAAAAGGCTTTGCTCCGACATTTAGGATGCTCAGTAATTTAAAGCTGAAACCTAAGAAAATCATCGGAGACACAGCTTATAGTGATGGTCTTGATCGAAAGCTCTTTTTCGATCAAGACATCCAGGTCGTCGCTCCCTTTAAAGAGAAGAACGACCGCACAAAGGCAGTGTTCCCCAAAAGACTGTTTAATCTGAAAAGAAATACGAACACCCTCACCTGCCCAGCAGGGGTTACGGCGCAGCCGCATTTTTATGACTCTGAGAAAGGAAGCATGAGTTTCCACTTCCCAATGACGGCCTGCAAAGTTTGTGATCTCAGAGAGCACTGCACTTCGGCCAAAGAAGGACGAAGAACAGTTCGCATCTTCGATTACCAGGAAATGCTATATGACGCTGAAGATTACAATCAGACCAAGAACTTTCGCCAGGACATGCGCCTCAGGCCTTTGATCGAAGGTAAGTTTTCAGAAATGAAACGCCTCCATGGACTTGCTCGCGCCAGATACCGTGGCCTTAGGAAGGTCAGACTGCAATCGGCATTTACTGCGGCAATCGTGAATATAAAGCGTTGGATCACAATTAAAAATCTGGAGTTGGCATAGGAAATTGACCAACTAGAAAATAACGGAAGCTAGCGAGGATAAGTCGGAGCTGAGCGAACTGAGTTTTTACATGATAATTTTTCCGAAAATTTATTTTTCGGACGAAATTTTTATATTTTTTCGAAAAACGCACACTCTGAATCTCAAAAAACATGGGTTTTCCGACGGTCCCACGTTTTCAATGATCCAATAAACTTCATAGATCCGAGCGGCCTTGCACCTGGGGATTCATTTCCAAGTGCTGGAGAAGCCGCAGGTGATGCTTTGAACTATATCAACCCAACTTCTATCACCAAAAACTTGGAATATGGGGGTCACGTTGTCAGAAATCCAGATGGGTCATATTCAGCAACTGGACCAATTCAAGGCGGTCCAGCTGGCGTGAATATCGGCGCACCTCCTGCTGGTGGGGTCGCAAGTTATCATACCCATGGAGCGTATGACAGAAGGTATGACAATGAAAACTTCTCGCCAGCGGACGTTCTATACAATGCGTTCAATGGAATTCCTGGATATTTGGGAACTCCAGCTGGATCAATTCAAAGAAATAGTGGCAGTAGGTTTAATAGGGGTTTAACATGTCCTCAATGAAGATAAATATATTCTCGATACTATTCGTCGCTTTGATCTCCTCTTCGGCATTCGCAACTAAGTGCCTGAAAGGTCAAACAATGGAGGAGCTGAAAAAAGATTTTCCTATCATTGTTCGAGGAAAAGTTACGGAAAGAACGAAATCGACCAAGGAAGAAGATCAGTTTGCTTTGAAGATTCAAATCCAGAATGTTCTTCATGGAAAAATAAAGACAAAGAACCTCAAAGCTAGCGAAATCCACTATGGAAAAGACTTTTGGCGCATCTACGAGGTGGGCAAAGAGTATACCTTCCTTATAACTCCAAAAGGAAAAGACTACGAGGTCACTTTGCCTATGGATGGATGCCCAGACTTGCCGTCATCAGATAAGTGAAGTGGCCGAAAGTTCCGTCATATGAACCGTGCCTGAATCGTGCCAAGTAATTCGGGAAAATATGAATCTGGATAGAAAAAGAGAAGCCAGAATTCCTTTGGGTTTATCAGAATAGGCACGCTTAACTAAGGAAATTTTTAACACAAAGGAAAACAGCAAGTGGTACTAAAGTCGGGGTCCAGGTCATCCTCAATTTCAAGGTTCTTTATTTCTAGTAGGATTTCAGTGGTTTCAATCTGTATTAAAGATTATTAAAGTGACTGACTTATTTATTCTTCCGATAACTGCGGGAGTGGCCAGCCTAATAATTGCGGCGATCTGTTATATTTATTCAAAAAAGAGATAATAAAAATACTAGAAATATTGTCCTAAAAAAGCTGTCCCATCATATCGACTGTGTCAAAACGTGCCAAGAAAAACTGGCACGGCTCTTTTCTAGCGGTGCCATTAATTTGGGCTCCACTGAAAAAATGAGCAGCATGTCACGGTATGGATGTCCTAGTTTGCCATCATTTGAATAAATTGACTGAGGACTCTATCGAAAGACCTTCGAACACTGACCTTTGAAAATTTGAGCTTTGTAGCCTTGGACTTGAAGGAGGCGAAATATTTCGTCTGGCGATTGCCCCGGTTGCCCATCCAAATACTGGTAGTTCTTGGGCCAAAGTTCAGGATCAAATACCATGGGGCGGGGAGCGATACCCAAAAGTTTGGCCACCAGTTCGGAGCAATAAATTTTGTCATCTTGCCATGAAAACTGGGGGTCATAAGGTTTGCCCAAATATTTATCGACTTGGTCCGGGCTGAGGGGCGCGAGTTCTGGCACAGTAACAATAGCACGAACGGCGCCGATTTTTTCAAGATCGGCTCTCGAGATAATTTCAACTCCGTGACGGGGATAAGCATGAAGCCAGTTTCCCTGAAATGAGATCGCCACATGCGCAAAACGACCATCTTTTTCGAGTTGCACGATTCGCCCCGCAGGGGTTCTAAGCTCAACAAACGCAATATCGACCGATGCCGGACAATAAAAGGGAATAAAAACAAACAACCCAATAATCAACCTAGTCATAAATGCTCCGGTTTTCGTTGGGACTGAAAAACAAAGGCTCCTAGCCATTCTCGGGATCCTCAATGTGCTTGTAGAGAAGATGTGATCGGCATTATGGATTCACGATGCAGATAAGGCGATAGTTATTCCCACAGCCGCCGTCAAGGCCCCATTTGTTGGTGGTATTGGAGCCGGGGGTTCCGTAGCGTCCCCTTGGGCCTCCGGCGCCGGCCGTCCAATTGCTGCAGTTGCCCCCAGTGCCGTAAGGTGTGAGAGGCCACCAGCTAGAGTCAGAGCCCACTTCGCGGCCAGTCCAATAATTGCCAGCGGTTGTGCCAAAATATGAAGCTGTGTTCCAGCTGACCGTGGTGCCCGGACCGCTGCCAGTCCCACTTGTTGTAAATGAAGATCCGCCATCTGTAGGGCTGCCGGCCTGACCCATATAGTAAGTGGTGCTGGCATTTAGATTGTTGCAAGTAGAGTCGTCACAGAGGAAAGCCTTCACGTGAGCTGCGTCCACCATCGCATAGCCTTTACCCATAAAATCATTGGCCTGCAGGTTGGTCAGGCAAACATTGTTGGCGCCGGAAAGACCGCCAAAGTTACCACCATAACCGTTGGAACTGATGTTGCTGGTCAATATAAAATATGGTTTCGCGGTCATCGTTGCTCGCCATTGATTGGTGTTGTCGCACCACTTCAGGTACCCTGCCTGCGAGTCAAAAATGATGGTGCCCGGGGTTGAGCTTGGGCAAGTGGTGCCGGTTAAGGCGCCGCTGACGCTCACCCAAAAGCTCCCATTGCAGTACTGCAAATCCGGCGAATTGTATTTAAGTACTCCCGATCCAGAGGCATTTGTACAAGGGGTTGCCGTTACTGAGACCGTCATCACCGTCCACTGGGTGCCACTACAGAATTGGAAATCCGAGCTGCCTGAGAACCATTGATAAGTTCCCGGTGAAGCAGCTGGCGACGTACAATCCGCCCAGGCCGCAAAGGAAAGTAAACTGACAAAACTGAAGGCAAAAATAAATAGTCTCATGATTATGATGATAACGCCGACCCACGGAGCAGCCAAGAGAGAACGCATCATAGCGATGTCTTACCGGACTTCAAACGTCGACACTTGAATTTTATGTTTAGGGTTTGTTAATTTGCGTCCGAACCTTTGTGATAGGATGCAGGGTCCTGACAATAGAACAGTTTGAGTTCATCATAGAGCTCAGGGTGTTTGCCCTTGAGCTGGACTGGTTTTTCAAAGAAAGTCTCCGTTGCAACTGCAAAAAACTCGGCTGGATTTGTTGCCCCGTATTTATCGAGTACTGACTTGCGGCCCAGTTGGGCATCACGATTGAGCAGACTAAATTCAGTGCTTAAAACCTGAGCCCATGCGGTGTATTGAGACCTTAACTCCAGGCGTGGCGCGCCATTTGTGCCGTCGCTCTCTGCATCCAATTGGTGGGCAAATTCATGCAAAACAACATTGCGACCGTCGTTACAATCTCGGGCGCCAGATAAAACATTGTCCCAGGCCAATACCACAGTGCCATAATGCCAGGATTCACCCACTCGAGCCTCAATCCTATCCTCGACAATACCACCGGGGAGCACTCGCTGTGTTTTGGCAACGTAAGGATGTGGGTAGATATAAATTGATCCTAACTGCGGAAAATAGTCAGACTTTCGATGGAGCAATAAAATACAGGCTTGGGCTGCGATCACGACGCGCATCTCTTCGGTCACGGTAAGGCCGCCGCAGCCGAGAAAAGATTTTTCAGCCAAAAATACCTGAATATGACCGCGGAGCTCAAGGCGATCGGTCGCGGACAGTGACTGATAATAGGGGACAAGCCGCTCAATGGTCTTTTCCCATGTCGGTGGAAAGGGCCTCATTTTAATTTTTTTTCGCCGCCAGTTTTTCCACATCCGAAAAAGCATCAAAGAGTACTCCTTAAAATAGAGCATTTACAAAATAGGATTCCGGATGAAACCGACGCCGGATCAATTGGTCTATGGAGGTATCTGCACGATACCCCGTGATTTCAATGGCTTAATACCTATCCGATGGTTTCTAAAGAAGCAATATTAGTTCTGACTAAGATGTTAATAGGCGCCTCTCTCCAGTATGCCGTTCGAGGGCTAAAACCTTGGCTACCTCTTTGCAATTGAAGAATTGAGAGTATTTGCGGAGGTATTATGGGTGCATGGCTGTTTAAATTTTTGACAATTGTTAGCGTCGTTGGGTCCTTCCATGTGGCCGAAGCTCAGCAATGTGCGCACAGAATTTTCTTCCTTCCACAGACCCATGAAGCAGATGTGATGGCAGGCCCTCAAAGCGACAGTGCCAATCTGGATGTTGTTGCGACTTCACAGCTCAAGGTCGCAGATTTTATCAGTCGATTTCCAGGCGTTCCGGTATTTTCTGAGCAAGCGGCTGAAAAAGACTATGTATGGGCCGGTTTCCCTGTGGAAAAAAGAATGGCCTTGATGCAAATGACGAATTCGGTCTTCCCCGCAGGTCTGCCCAGCAATCCCAATCTGCTCAGCCACGCTCAAAAGGAAAAGTTAAAAGGCAACGGCGGAGATTTTGTGGAAATGATGCGGGGACAATTGCCGGTGATTCACAAGGTGCTTGCTTCGCCCGAGGTGAAACAGCAAATTATGGCGCCGATTCAACAATGGTTTCAATACAACCCCGGCAACAATAACTATCCTGCGAATATCGGATATTTGGTGTATGGCGCTCGTGAAATCCAAGCTCTTGGCCAAGTCTCAAGTTTTTTTAAAAGTAACCCCGGTCAGCGAGACGCAATATTAATATTTGGCTCAAATCATAATTTCAATTTTTACGCGAATCATTTTCCACCCGAATGCATCATCATTCCACCTGAATTTAGACAGGATTGGAGTGGTCGTTGGAGGACTGGTCCCGAGGGTTTTGCAAACCAAAGCTACCAACAAAATTATTCTGGCAGTTTCTACGGCGGGGTCCGGTAATTGAGATTTGCTAGCTGCAAGTCTCATCGTCCGAATCGCAGTCCGTCAGGGACCTATCGGCCAAGGCCAGCAGATGGTGGAACTACAGCGGGCCTGGTCAAAAGCTGCGTCTACGTAGGTAACGAATAGCCTGATCCCGTTTGAGGTCTCTAAGGCTTTAAATTGTTTTTACTTTTTAATTTTGCTCGCGAAAACCAAGTCGTCGAATCCCTAAGTGATCTGGAAATTGGAGGTATCTGCACGACACCCCGTGATTTCAATAACTTGTATCTTTCCTTTGGCTACTTAAAAGCCAATATTAGCGTTGACTAATACATTAGTTATTGCTAATATTAGAAATTGAAAGATCGAGGGCTTGTGAAGGTTAAATTCTACTTATCAAACTCAGGACGCTCACCAGTTGAAGAGTTTTTAACTGAATTGCATAAAGATCTGAAGGCTGACTTTTTAGATGCCATTATTTTACTGGAGCAAGGTCAGAATCTTTCGATGCCTCTCAGTCGAAATCTTAGTTCGATTGCTAAAGGGCTGCATGAGTTGAGATTGAAAGACCGAACTGGAGCTTATCGATTTTTCTATTTTATCAAAAAGTCAGAGGGAATTTATTTCGTTCATGCCTTTAAGAAAAAAACTCAGGAACTGCCAAGTAAAGAGATCGGCTTGGTTTTGAAGAGAATAAGGGAGATTTAAATTATGGCTTACAAAGAAATGTCTGTAGATGAGTTAGCTAAATCATTAGGTGTTGATGTCGATGAAGCACGCGAAAAACATCGCTTGATTGAATTGATCAAAAAAGCTCGTAAAAATAAGCATATCTCGCAAGCGGCATTGGCTAAAAAGCTTGGTGTAACCCAAGGTCGAATTGCGCAAATTGAGTCTCGCATCGGTACGACTAAAGTCACCTTTGAAATCTTATTCGGAATCTTGCGCCATCTTGGTTATGAATATCGAATTGTAGCCAAACGGGCCGGTTAACCTAACAGATATGCCCTGAAAGATTGAAAAGCCAAACGCAAGCCATTCATAAGCCAAATCGAGGCTGTGAATGGCAGTGTCTCAAGCAGGTTTCAAAAGTTGAACCTGATCCCGTTTGAGGTCTCTAAATGGTCGGGAAATTGGAGGTGGGTGAGGGCTTCGCACCCCCGTAACAGCTTTTGCAGAGCCGTGCCTAACTCCTCGGCCAACCCACCAGTTCGAACTGAAGATCCTGAGAAATTAAACCTGAGCACCGACGATGTCAATGCAAGGTCATGTTGATTGCGCTCAAATATTGGGCTTTGTTGGGGCTTGTTTTGGTTTTGGAAGAGCTTCAATCTTAGGCTCTGATTGACGGAGTTCATATTTCCAAATTTTATTGTCTTTTTTTTCTCGCCACTGAATGGCAATTCCCTGGAATGGAGTATTGGGTTCGTTCAAATAGATGCGGTCAGAATCAAGCAGATGAAAAGAAGGATATTTCTCGTCCTGAATTTTGGTGGTTGTGAGCTGATAGCGAACTTGGGTCTCATCCCCATAAAGAAAAGGATAGATCGATTTTCCCTTTAGAGGACCTTGTGTGGAGCTTGAGTCACCAATGGTAATAATGTGCCCATTGATTTCGCCGGTATTGGGATTGAAAAGAATAGTTTCCACATAATAGTTATCGGGTTCAACGCATTTAGTTGAGCTCTGGGCGGTAATCACGATGCCCGAGGCCTGAATGCCAGTGATTGTCCAACGGATGCATTCCGCCACTTGGTTGTTGGCACTTCTCGTCCATTCAATCCATTGTCCTAGCTTGAACTGAGTTTCCACAAAAATTGGTGGCACGCCGAGTTTGGGTTTGTTCGGATTGTTGGGGTCTTCTTTGCCTTGGTCTTTGGCTGCCTCTACAGAGGTTTGTTGGTTGGTTCCACAGCCAGAAAGAGCTGAGAACGCAACCAGAGCCACAGACAGTGTCAGGATAGAAAAAGTGGGGCGATGAAACAAAGTAGATAACATCTCTTGATGGGAGCATGGATTAGGAAATGGGGCAATCGATGATAACGCATAAGGTCGCGTGGCATCAAAAAAGACAAACTACAACTTGAAATTGAGGGTTGAGAATGTTGTAAGTTGGCTCTTAAAACTTAGGGGGGAGCATGGCGTCTGAAAATCGTTGTTCAGGTCAAGGCACGGGTCTTTTTCTTTTGGGCTTGTTACTCACAATCGCAATGGCGATACCGGCTTCGGCCGCTCGTTACCTGGTGATTGTTAAAGATT
>Ga0210057_1005230_pt1 | contig 16787 bp, 14 predicted proteins | sample CryGeyCG2114_010_2_FD_183968 | JGI IMG/M metagenome (GOLD analysis project Ga0210057, IMG submission 183968) | Groundwater microbial communities from aquifer - Crystal Geyser CG10_big_fil_rev_8/21/14_0.10 (SPAdes) (version 2) | ecosystem: Environmental > Aquatic > Deep subsurface > Groundwater ...
AGTTAACTGGGAAGGTCTATGGCGCCGAGCCAAAATCCTGACCTACGTCGTTCTGGGGCTGTTATTGATGACCCTAGTCTTCTCACTACTGGCCATTGCCGGGTTGTTCTTTGGCTGGGTAACAACAACCAGCTGTAGTATTGTGTTTGCCTGCATTACCCTGTTTATTGTATTCGCAATATTCGGCTTTTGCAGTGAAACACTTTCCTGGGCCATTTTGGCGGTAATCATGGCCAAAAATTTGGTCATTGACCCGCATATCTGGCTGGTTGAACAGGCTCAACAGGCATTGGAAAAACTTTTCCAAATGGGCAGCCAAGCCGTGCAAACACTGGTACGGGTAATAGCGGCCCTTGTGCCCGGAGCGACCGTGGAAGAAATGGATAAAGCTTTTAAGAAAGCTCAAGAGCCGCAAAAAGAAATTGAGCCGCTTCTGAAAAGCGCCGAGCAGACCTTGCTGAAAATGCAGGCAAAGGCACAGGGGTATGCCAATGGCATTAAGACAGCCTTCGTTACCTACTTTATTTCGGCGACCTGCGTATTTTTTCTAAACCTGCTATTCAGGTTCGGAGCTCGTCAACCGGATAGCTTTTTGGGGTGGTTAAATGCGCCAGCGGTGATTAGTGGCATGCTGGTTCTGGTAGTAATCGCGGCTTACGCTGCCCTAGTCCCAGCATTAAAGATAGGAGGTAAATCATGAACCTTAGAAGAGCTAATAAGATATTGTTGATTCCGATAGTTTTTATCGTGATTGTGGCGACAGCTGTTAGCTTTATGGCTGGTTGGCTGCACTTTACCGATCGTGCCGCCATGAAAGGAGAAATTATCAAGTCCGGCAATGACCTGGGCGTTACCGAAGATTCGCTGACCCAAAAGGCGCAGCAGTATAAAAAGGCGGTGGTCCAGGATATACTGCACGAACGCTTTGTGGTCAGTGCTAAGGCCGACTTTGTTGGACGCTGGTCCGACGGCATGAAAATTGATTCGGCCAGCAGCCTAATCTCTTCACAAAGCTTCTACAGCTTGCCGAAAACCTATGACATTGAAGTCGGTAGCTGGTGGCGAGTATTAGATGATAGCTGTTGGACAGTAGATGGCCAGCGACTGTTACTGATCACAACGTATGACCCACACCGTCCAGGCGACATCAAAAACTGTTTTTCTTTACCCATATGGTTCGATGTCGTAGAAACGGCTGACTTTGATTCTTATGGGAAACAGCTGGCAACGTCTCACACCACTACCAAAGTGGTTACTCAAGCGGTTTCACCCTCATTCCCAATCCCCATAACCCCGCTGACTAAGGTGGATAATGGGGACGGATCTTACCGAATTACCCTGCCAGCCAATGTAATTGGCAATACCGGAATCCTAATTCCTCCCGGCGGTCAATATTATATTTATGCCGACGGGCTCATAAACGTTGGTAGTTCAGGAGATCTTATGGATCAGTGGACAGATGCCAACGGTTGGCTGGAGAACTATTCCTTCAACGACCAGAGGATAGGTTTTACTTCCTATCCCAGAAGGAATGGGTCTACGCCAGTGTGGGTGGGGTTATTGTGCTATAGCTTTAACCCGGCACAAGGGTGGAATGGGATTGGCAGGGAAGGCCCCATTGTCAATAATGGGACAGACTCTGCAACGCTCTACCTGGCCATCAACGACGATTTTGTTGATGAAACAGGAGAACCAAGAAAGGACTATATATCTAATAACCTTTCTGGTCCCAATCCTAATACAGGGATGGGATCAACGATCGGTTTAGATATAGAGTTGATCTCAATGTAGTGTTAGTGTCTTCCATCACAGTGAAGACACAAAGCGGGAACTTGTCAAAAAACAGGAACCCGCTTTTATTATTCCTTAAAAATGTTAAAATAATCAACATGAGAATCAATATTATAAAAACAGGAATTATTTTTATTATTATTTTTGCACTGTTCCTTGGGCTGCAGTTATCGTTTTCTACAGTACCAGACGCCGATCCCTTTTATCACTATGGCTTTTCTAAACTTCTTGCAAGCACAAGAATATCAACCAGTTTCCCTTGGGCGCATTTTACCAGCTTAAATCAGAACTTTTCCGATCAAGGATTTCTTTTTCATTATTTAATGATGCCTTTTACTTTAATAAAATTCCCCTGGGGGCTGAAAATTTTTACTGCGCTTTTTTCGTCCCTGATGCTGATGGTCTTTTACCAGTTGCTAAAAAAGCTTCAGATAAAACTTCCGCTAGTCTGGCTGATTATCCTGCTTGTTTCTTCCTCATCATTCCTCTTCCGGCTTCAGCTTGGGCGGCCGCTACTGGTAACAATAACTTTGTCTCTTTTGGGTTCTTATTGGTTAATAAAAGAAAAGAGTGTTTTGTTATTTTTTTGGTCGCTTATTTTTGTTCTTGTTTCTGATGTCAGTCTTTTTATAATAGCGGTTTTACTAGCTTCATTTCTGCTGGTTAGCATTATTAATAAATCCCACACCAAGCCGCTCGCGAGCGGCTTGGTGTGGGATGGAGAAAGATTAAAAATAATTCCCCTCCTCTCTTCCGGACTTGGCACGATAGGAGGGATTTTAGCGCACCCCCAGCCATTAAACTATTTAAATATTCTTTGGCAGAATTATCTGGTCTGCCCCTTAATTACCCTGGGCGTTGACCTAAATTCCGCAATTGAATTACAAAGCTTAGGACTAAATGATTTTCTCTCAAATTCAACAATTCTTTTTCTCTGCCTACTGTTCACCTTTATATTATTATTTCTTTTAAAGATTAACAGGAATAATCTTTTAACCAAAAAACAGCAAAACACTAAAAATTATCTGTTAATACTGACCATGGTATTCTTAATTTTAACTTTCCTCTACAATAGATTTATAGAATACCTTGCTCCATTGGCTGTGCTGTTGACCGGATATTGCTTTACTATTTTTTACAATTCGCCCAAATCGCCCGAACTGCAGATTTTGATTAGCAATCTGAAAAAGTACCTTAACAAAGTTCCCGTGAAAATCCTGTTGGTACTTACCGCTGTTTCTTTGCTATTTCTGCCAGTCAAAAAATTCTATACCGATATTAAAGATAATGATCCTGTTGACAGATATCAAACCACCGACGAATGGCTTAAAAATAACACCCCGAAAAGATCAATTATTTTTCACGCTTCCTGGGACTCTTTCCATAGATTGTTTTTCTATAACCAGCATAATTACTACATCGTCGGCTTTAATCCTTCTTTTTTATATCTTTACGACCAAAACCTATACTGGCTCTGGCGCAACATTACCGAAAAATCAATCGCCTGCGCCGCGCCAACGGACTCAATTGACTTAAAGGATTTAACGTCATTAAACGGCTGTACGGCCGAACAGCAAACCCCGGGCATCATTGCCCAAACCATCAAAACCAGATTCCAATCCGAATACATCTGGATCAACGATTACGAAATTTATCGGGATTTTAAAAAATTCCTGGAAAATAATCCGGAATTCTTTGAGAAAAAAATTGAAACCAGTGACAGCGCCGTCTTTAAAATTAATTAATTAAAGATAATCATCTATTTCCCGGCTGCGGCGCTTGGGCTTTTTAATAACGGCCATGGCGACGATGGGCAGAATAATCCAAACGAACCTGGCCGTTTCGGTGGCAAATATTTTGAAGGTGAAGCTGGAAAGTTCTTTGGAAAAAGCTTCCGGCAAAAACGACAGGGTGATGCTGATGATCAGACCGACTTGCAGGATGCTAAAAACAATGGTCTGCCACCAGCTGCGGGAAGCATTGCGGCTGGCAAAGGTATTGAGCAGGGCCGACTGGGCCAGAATAAAAAACAATGCCAAAAAAACGGCTACGAACGAAATCACCTTGAATAAAAAGAAAGTCTCCAGCGAAGTTCCGGAAATCAACTTTTCGGCAAAGGGCGCATAATCCACTACGGCCAGCGCCATGTAAATGGCCACTAAAATAACAATGATCCGATCGCGCCCTAAAGACAATCCGTAAATCAGAGCGGCGATTAAAAAAAACAGGATAATGAACAAATCCCAGCTGGGCGTAGACCAATCCAAATTACTGAAAAAACTGCCGGCTTCACCGGCCGTTTTTTGAATGGACGCAGTCAATGTCTGGCTGGTGCCGGTGGCTAATTGGATGGTGGAAGTTACCAACATATTAAAAAAGGTGGGGGTTACCACCTCTATTATACCAAAATTATCTCAATAAATAAATCTCGGAACACTGGGGCATGAAAACATTAGAGCATTAGAACATGAGATCATGAGAGCATGAGAGCATGAGAGCATGAGAGCATGAGAGCATGAGAGCATGAGAGTATGTGTTACTGTGCTCCCATGCTCCAATGTTCTAATGGTAACATGACGGTCTTTATAAACCTTCCTGACCAAGCTCCTCTAACAGCTTTTTCTGCTGGCGGGTAAGATGGCTGGGAATGGCCACTTCCACCGTTACCACCAAATCGCCGCGGCCTCGGCCCCTAAGCTTGTAGGCGCCTTTATTTTTTAGAATAAACTGTTTGCCCGAGGGCGTGCCTGCAGGAATTTTTAAATTCACTTCGCCGTCCAGCGTCTTAACCCTGACCTTGTCGCCCAAAGCGCTTTGAGAAAAAGCGATCCGTTTGACGGTATAGATATTATCGGCCAGCCGCTTAAATTCCGCATGAGGCAAAACTCTGATGTTGATATACAAATCGCCGCTGGCACCGGCGGTAATGGCTTCGCCTTTGCCCGAAAGCTTGATGGTGCCGCCATCGTCAATGCCGGCCGGGATTCTGACTTTTACCCGTTCTTGGCCCAGTATCAGACCGCTGCCCGAACAACGGTGGCATTTTTTTTCCGGAATTTTGCCTTGGCCCCGGCAAGCCGAACAAACGCTGGCCGATCTAAAAGCGCCGAAAAAAGTCTGCTGGGTCGTGATCACCTGACCGCTGCCGCCGCAAGTTTTACAGCCGGCGATTTTAGTGCCGGGTTCGGCGCCGTTGCCCAGGCAATGGTCGCAAACCACTTGCTTAGCCAGCTCCAGCACTTTTTCCGTGCCAAAGGCCGCTTCTTCAAAGCTGATGGTTAAACTGGCTTCCAGATCAACGCCCCGCTGGGCGCGTCTTGATCCCTGGCCGGCTGATCTTTGTCCGCCAAAAAAATTGCCGAAAATATCGCCCAAATCGTCAAAGTTGAAGTCAAAGCCGGAAGTTCTAAAACCGGAACTGTTAACACCGCCCTGCCGAAACAAATCAGACCAGTCAAAACCGGCGTCGTAAGCGGCCTGGCCGCCCATGCCTTCAAAAGTGGTGCCGAACTGATCATACTTCTTTCTTTTCTCCTGATTGCCCAGAACCTGATAAGCTTCGTTTACCTCTTTGAACTTTTCGGCATCGCCGTTGCCTTTGTCGGGATGATGCTCGTGGGCTCTTTTCCTGAAGGCCTGCTTTATTTCATCGTGGGTGGCACTTTTTTCCACCCCAAGTATTTTATAATAGTCCTTACCCATAATTGTCATTTCTTTGTCACTTCGACTGAAGTCAAGCAGAGATTGACACCCTCTTTGTCACTTCGACTGAAGTCAAGCAGAGATTGACACCCTCTTTGTCACTTCGACTGAAGTCAAGCAGAGATTGACACCCTCTTTGTCACTTCGACTGAAGTCAAGCGAAGCTTGACGAACGGAGAAGTCCCTTGATTATATACATAGGCGACGGGATGAATGAATCCCGAACCCCACGTTACTTAGGGGTGAGGGATAAACCCGTCGCCTATCTAACTATTATTCATTATTGATTATCGTTCTTCTTCCCATCGTCTTTAACATCCTCATACTCCGCTTCTACCGGGCCCTGGTCTTTCTGACTGCCGGACGATTGTTGTTCTTTGGATTGCTGATTGGCCTGATCGCCGGTTGGCGGAGTCTGCTGTTGATACATTGACTGGCCGATCTTCTGGACGGTCTCGTTCATGTCGGCCAAAGCTTTTTTAATGGCTTCGGCATCATCGCCGTCTTTGACCTTCTTTAAGGCCTCCATTTTATCGGTGACATCTTTTTTAACGTTTTCCGGTACCTTGTCGCCTGATTCTTTTAAGGTTTTTTCTGTCTGGAAAATAACGGAATCGGCATTGTTTCTGGCATCAACCAGTTCCCGCTTCTTTTTATCTTCCGCGGCATGGAGCTCGGCTTCCTTTTTCATTTTCTCCACTTCTTCTTTAGACAATCCGGAGGAAGCCGTAATGGTAATGGACTGCTCGCGACTGGTGGCCTTATCTACCGCTTTGACCTTCAGGATGCCGTTAACGTCTATGTCAAAAGTTACTTCAATTTGCGGCACGCCCCGCGGCGCCGGCGGTATGCCGGAAAGTATGAAACGACCCAGTGTTTTATTGTCTTCGGCCATCTCCCGCTCACCCTGCAATACATGGATCTCCACGGAGTTCTGACTGTCGGCAGCGGTGGAAAATATCTGGGTTTTGGCCGTGGGAATAGTGGTATTTCTTTCAATCAACGGAGTGCGCACGCCGCCCAAAGTTTCTATACCCAAAGTCAACGGCGTCACATCCAGCAGCAAAACATCTTTAACATCACCTTGAAGCACGCCGGCCTGCACCGCCGCGCCCAGGGCCACCACCTCGTCGGGATTGACACTGATGTTAAGATTTTTCCCAAAAAACTCTTTCACCTTTTGCTGAACCAAAGGCATGCGGGTCATGCCGCCAACCAAAACGATTTCATCAATTTCCTCTTTTTTAAAACCGGAATCGGCAATGGCTTTTTGCACGGCCGTAAAAGTTTTATCAATAAAATCAGCGACCAGCTCTTCTAATTTTGCGCGGGTCAATTTCTTGACCAAATGCTGGGGACCGCTGCTATTGGTGGTAATAAACGGCTGGTTGATTTCCGTTTCCGAGGCGGTGGAAAGCTCAATCTTGGCTTTTTCGGCCGCTTCCTTAACTCGTTGCATGGCCATGGCATCGCCCGATAAATCAATACCCTGATCCTTTTTAAATTCTTCCAGGATCCATTTAATTATCCGCTGGTCAAAATCATCACCGCCCAAATGAGTATCGCCGTTGGTGGATTTAACCTCCACCGTATCGGACGAAACGTCCAGAATGGAAATATCAAAAGTGCCGCCGCCTAAGTCATAAACGGCGATTTTCTGATTTTTTTTCTTATCAAAGCCGTAAGCCAAAGCCGCGGCCGTGGGTTCGTTAATGATGCGCTTAACTTTAAAACCGGCGATCTCTCCGGCGTCTTTGGTGGCCTGACGCTGCGAATCGTCAAAATAAGCCGGCACCGTAATAATCGCTTCTTCTATCTTTTCGCCCAACTTCTCTTCGGCGTCGGCTTTTAATTTTTGCAAAATCATGGCCGCAATTTCTTGAGGCGCGTATTCTTTGCCTTCCATTTGAACCTTAACGCCAGTGCCGGCCTGAATAATTTTATAAGACATGGTTTTAAGATCGTTTTGCACCTCCGGATCATCAAACTTCCTGCCAATCAAACGTTTGATGGAAAAAAGAGTATTGCTTGGATTGGTCACGGCCTGACGCTTGGCCAAAAGACCGACTAACCGTTCGCCCGTTTTAGAAACAGCCACGATGGAAGGGGTGGTTCTGTTTCCCTCTTTGTTTTCTAAAATTTTTGGCTGACCACCTTCCATAACGGCCATAGCGGTATTGGTGGTACCCAAATCTATTCCCAATATTTTTGGCATAATATTTTTAGATTAAGAATAATGAATTAGGAATGAAGAATAAAGAATTAAGAATCATGAATTTAGAAATTCACAACATTATTTCAATTTGTCCAGAAAAACTGCATCCTGACTTATTTCTTGATGCGCCGAGAGCACTTCATCGCCAGAAACCACTTCGGTGGAAGCAAATTTGGTCACCTCGCCGCTGTTAAGATCGGTGAGAATGGCATTACCCACCATGCCGTGCGGCAAGGTCATCACCCTGACGATGATGCTGGAATGACAATGACCGCAGGTCAGATAAGCCAAAAAACTGCTCTCGGCTTCCTCTAATATCTGAATCTTTCCCTCTAAAAAATCATGATTACAGACCGGGCATTTCTGAATTAACCGCAAACTAAATTGTCCTTTATTATTCATACGATTATTGATTATTGGTCATCTCGCTGATTAATATAAGTCCCGGATTAAGGGCGATGTCTTAATTGGCTGGTGGAACCACGCCAGACATCGTCCCCCTTATCCAATACCTATTTAAGTACGTTTCTTGACCTGAACTTTGATGGATTTTGCCTTGACCCGTTCTTCTTTGGGAATGGTCACTTTTAATACGCCATCATCGTATTCGGCCTTGGCTTTTTCGCCATTAACGGCCACCGGCAAAGCCACGCTGCGATGGAAAGAGCCGTAGCTGATTTCCTTGCGATAATAATTCTTTTCATCAACCTCGCTCTTTTTCTCCGACTTGCCTTCAATTGTTAAAACATCGTTCTCAATGGAAATTTTGACCTCTTCCGGATTAACACCGGCGACCGGCGCTTCTACCACCACATTGTCTTTATCTTGGTAGATATCCAAGGAAGGGACAAAACTTGTCATCTGCCTTGGCATTGGGAATCCCCTGAAAAAACTGTCCATTTCTTCAAAAGGATTCATAATGGGCGTCCATTTAATTAAAGCCATATAGTTATTCCCTTTTTATGGAGTTGTCAGTCGCCTGGCGGAGACTGATCCTCCTTATGATTATTATTGTCTTCTTGATCGGCCGCAACGGCCTGGCCGGGTTTGGCCACAATCACTTTAGCCGGACGGATAACCTTATTATCAAACAAATAGCCCGCCTGAACTTCTTTAATGATAACTTCGTCCGGCTGATGGCTGTCCTCGTAACCGACGGCTTCGTGATACTTGGGGTTGAACGGCTCACCAACGGACTCAATGGCCACAATGTTCAGTTGCTTTAAAAGATGTTCAAAACTTCTTTTTATGTGCCGAAAACCCTGAAGCCACTCGGTCTCGGACTGCCCCTTGGGGATATGATCAAGGGCTAATTGGTACTGGTCGTAAATTGGTAAAATGTTTAAAATCAGGCTGGCCGTGGCTAGTTCCATTATTTCCGCCATTTTCTTGGCGTTATCTTTTTTTAAATTTTCGTAATCGGCTTTGGCCCGCTGCCAGCCGCTTAAATATTCCTCGCATTTTTGCTTAAGCTCCGTCAGACTGGCTTGGTCCGATTCTGCCAGAGCGTCAATCTGCTTGCTGGTCATAAACGTTAAATATTCTGCTTAAAAAAATTAATTAGTCCTAAATTTTTCTCATAATCCATGCGCATCGGCCCTAATAAACCAATGATGCCTTTCTTTTTTTTACCCCAAGAAGTCAGGATGGCACTGCACTGCCGGTCAAAAGGATTATCAACGCCAATCTTGACCTCCACCCCCTGGTTTAGCTGGTGAAATAACTTAGCCATCACGCCGTCTAAATGGTCAATAATTAAACTGATGTCGTAAATCCTGCTCGGTGACTGAAACTCCGGCTGACAAAACAGATTGGCAATACCGGTGTAATAGACGTTATTTTCCGAAAAGCCCACCACCACGGTATTCTTGGACATCTCCACCATGGCCTTAGCTAAAATCTTTATCAATAGTTCGTGATTGCCCAACTTCAGTCTGGCCAGAATATTTTTTAAGCTTTTTTCTTCGGCGGCTGACAACTTCCCCTGCTGGATTGACTCCAAATAAAATTTATAGCCTTTGGCGGTGGGCACGCGGCCGGCCGAAGTATGGGGCTGGGCGATATAACCTTCATTTTCTAATTCAGCCATGTCGTTTCTGATGGTGGCGGAAGATACCTCTAACCTCCCGGCGTCGGCTAAAGACTTAGAACCAACAGGGCTGGCTGACTTAATATATTCTTTGATAATGAGATTAAGTAGAATTTTCTTTCGTTCATTCATAGACGAGTCCTCCGGTTAGCACTCTTTAATGGAGAGTGCTAATTTAGTATAACATATTTATTTACCGGGTCAAGTCCGTCTGATAATAATTATTTTTTATCTAACGTTAGCCAAATTTTAACAAAAGAAAAAATCTACCTAAAACAGTCGGGGTAGATTATTTCATTAGTATTCTTGACGTAAGGCCTCAATCGGGTCCAGTCTGGCCGCTCTTCTGGCCGGCAGCAACCCAAAAATCAAGCCGATCACCACGGCCGCACTTAACGAAACTATTATGGAAACGGGGGTTATGGCAAAACGCCAGTTAAAGCCCTGGCTTTTAGCGCCCAAAAAGGTGAGGAAAGATAACAACAATCCCAAGGCTACGCCCAGCACCCCGCCGACAAAGGTTAAAACAATCGCTTCCCATAAAAACTGGGCGAGAATTTTTCTGGGAGTGGCGCCGACCGCTTTTCTTAAACCAATTTCGTAAGTTCTTTCCGATACCGAAACCAGCATGATATTCATAATCCCCACCCCGCCGACAATTAAAGTAACGGCTACGATGGCCATTAACAGCAAAGTGACGCCGCCCATAATATTACTCCAAATGGCCATGGCTTCGTCCATCGTTGTAACGGCAAAGTCATCCTTATCCGGATCGGTGATGTTATGCCGGTCGCGCATTAATAAAGTAATATCTTCGGCAGTGGCGGCGGCTAAATTCTTATCCTGCATTTTAGCCATAATGAACATAACATGATCCACGCCCATCACCAGTTTCTGCAAAGATCTTAAAGGCAGATAAATCCATTCGTCCATATTGACGTACATCACCGTACCTTTTTCTTGCAAGATGCCGATAACTTTAAAATTATTCTTGCCTATTTTAATAGATTTGCCCAGCGCCTCTTGATCGCCAAAAAATTTTTTCTTAACTTCTTGCCCGATGACGGCCACGCGAGCCAAACTCCTGTCTTCTTCATCGGTAAAAAAACGGCCGGTGGCGATTTTAGAAGAATCAATATCCACAAACGAAGAGTTAACCCCCCAAAGCTGGGTCATCTCGGCCACATCTTCGTAAGACACCGTGTCTTGACCGATGATGGCCGAATAGACATTGGCAATGTTAGGCTGCTGCTCAATGGCCTGGGCGTCTGATTCTTTTAGGGTGGTAATACTCACCCCCATCACCATGCCGGTGGCGTTCTCCATGGAATTCTTACTGGTGCTGGGCACTTTTACTTCAACTTCAATAACATCCGAGCCCCAGCTTTCTATCTGATCCAGCACCAGGCCCTTGATGCCTTCACCGGCCGAAAACACCAAAATCACCGCCGTAATGCCGATGACAATACCCAAAATGGTCAGAAAACTTCTGAACTTATGAATGGCCAGGGCCTGCAGAGCGATTTTGGCTGAACTTAAAAATTTCATAAAATTATTCGTGCCGCAGGGCGATCATCGGATCCAGTTTAGCCGCTTTGCGGGCCGGGAAAAGACCAAACAAAATCCCAATGACGGCCGCCACCATTACCCCTAAAGCAACGGATAACGGCGTAACCACAAACTGCCAATTATAACCCAGGTAGTTAGCCAGCAGGGCGACTGCCCCGGCGATTAAAACTCCGGTCAAAATGCCCAATGTCCCGCCAATAACGGTGATGACGATGGCTTCAACCAAAAATTGACTTAATAAATCCTGCCTGCTTCCGCCAACCGCTTTTCTTAAACCAATTTCCCTGGTCCTTTCAGAAACGGCCACGTACATGATGTTCATGATACCGATGCCGCCAACAATTAAGGAAATGGCCGCGATGGCCGCCAAAAAATATTTTAAAGCGTTGGTAATGGAGGTTAGAATCTCCAAGGCCTCGGCCTGGTTCCTAATGTCAAAATCGTCACCGTTGGAGCTGTTGATGTTATGCCTTTCCCGAAGCAGCTGTTTAATGCCGGCAAGGGCCGAATTCACGTTTTGTTGGTCGGCCACTTTGGCTCTAATCAAGCTGACATGGTTAACGCCCAACAATAAACTCTGGGCGGCTTTTAAGGGAATGAAAATTTGCTCATCGGGGCTGTCGAAGGCCACCGAACCACGCTCCTTCATCACGCCAATGACTTCAAAGGTTTCCCGCCGGATTTTAATTTTTTGACCCAAGGGATCAAATTCGCCAAACAACTCCCCTGCCAGCTTTGAACCTAGGACTGCCAGCCGGGCGACGTTTTTTTCGTCCGACTGACTGAAAAAACTGCCTCGCTCCACCGCCGTATCTTCCACCTCCAGATAGCTCTGGGTGGTGCCGACAAAGGTGGCGTCTAACTTTTGATTCTGCCAGGAAACCGTTTCAACGCCTCGGATAAAAGAAGCGGCCGCGACCACTTCAGGTATATATTGCTCAATGGCCAAGCCGTCTTCGTATTTTAAAGTGGTGACGGTAATGCCAAAAACGGCTGCCGGCGGACCTTCTTCCGAGGCGCTGCCAGGCATAATACCAATTAAATTTGAACCCACTTTGGTCACCTGATCTAAAATCAAACTCTGGGCGCCGGCACCGACCGACATAATGATAATAACCGAGGCGATGCCAATAATAATTCCTAACATCGTTAGGGCGCTGCGAGTTTTATTGGTCTTTAAACCAACTAAAGAAATATTAATAATGGCTCTTAAATTCATATGGCTAATACTTCACCGCTAATCAAAACCGGCTGCCAAAAACCAACCGAGGCACCTGGGCAGAGAGGCAAGATGACTTTTTCCTTCAAACTCTATAATCATCAACAATCTGTCCGTCTTTTATCTGAACAATTCTTTGGGCATGATGGGCCGTTTCCTTCTCGTGAGTCACTAAAATGATGGTTTTGCCCGATTTGTTTAAATTACTTAAAATCTCCATCACCTGGGCGCCCGACTTGGAGTCCAAATTACCGGTGGGCTCATCAGCAAAAACTATCTCGGGGTCGTTGACTAAAGCCCGGGCAATGACCACCCGTTGCTTTTCGCCGCCGGAGAGCTGGCTGGAAAAGTGCCCTAAACGGTGGGCCAGCCCCACTGCTTTAAGCGCCTCTTTGGCTTTGTTTTCGTCGACCGGGCCATGACTGTAAATGAGCGGCAGTTTGACATTTTCCAGCACCGTGGTTTTGGGCAATAAAAAAAAGGCTTGAAAAACAAAACCTATCTCTCTGTTTCTGATTACTGCCAGTTGATCGTCATTAAAATCAGCGGTATCTTCACCTCTAAAAATATATTGACCGCTGCTGGGCCGATCTAAAAACCCCAATAGGTGCATCAAGGTGGATTTGCCGCTACCCGAGGGGCCCATGATGGCCACAAACTCGCCCTGGTGAATTTCTAAATTAATGCCCAAAAGCACTGAAGTGGTTATATCCTCCGTAGTAAACTCCCTTTTAAGATTGATTGCCTTAATCAGCGGCTTGGGCATGATTTTATTTGCCGTTATTTATGTAAGTCACTACCTCTTGCCCTTCGGCTAAACCGGAGATTACTTCTGCTAGGCCGCCGTCACCGCGCAAACCGATGGTGACGGGTTTTTCTTCCATGACCCCGTTGGCAATAACGCGAATAAATTTTTCTCCTGATTTTTCTATCACCGCTCGCAAAGGTATATATAAAACATCTTTTTTGATGTTGGTGGTAATTACGATATTGGCCGTCATGCCCGATTTTATCCCATCATCCGTTTCATCAAAAATAATCTTAACTTTATAATAAACCACATCGCTAATGATGGTTTCGGCCGGGTCAATAAAAACAATGTGGCCCTGAAACATTTTATCGTCGCCAAAAGCATCTAGGGTAATTTTGGCTTCGTCGTTCACATGAACTTTAGTAATATCCGATTCCGGCACGTCCACTTCTATTTCCAGCAAACCTTGGCCAATCATTGAGACGGTCGGTTCAGTCAAACTGACGTACTCACCGACTTCATAATTAACTTTGGTGATAACGCCGTCCAACGGAGCAACCAAACTATAATCAGCCAGATCGGCTAAAGCCGACTGCAAACTGGCCTCGGCCACTTTGATCCTGGCCTGCTGCAAATCTATTTCAAAACCCCTCGGGCCGGCCAGCTTTAAATTCAACTCGGCCTCGGCCAGCGACAAAGCGCTTTCGGCCTTAGCCACGTTTTCTTCCGCCTCTTCAATATTATTGTCATACTCCACCGAATTAACCTGCAGATTGGACTTTGCCGTTTGCGCGGCATCAATGGCCGTCGCCAAACCTGATTGATCGGTGTTGATCGTTGATTTCCAGGCATCAATATTGGCCTGAGTAACATTGCCGATGGGCTGGATAACGCTTAACAAAGCAAAGGTGCTGTTCAAGGCCGTATCAGTATAATCTAAAGTGGCATTAACTTCAGTCAGCAAATCTACTATTGCTTCGGCGCTGCTGTCAGGCGAATAATCGTCTATAATTTGTTGCAAGGCAACCAGCTGGACACCAGCGACGTCATCATCGCCAGACGCCTGATTATAACTAACTGAATAATTTTTCAAATCGTCCTCGTAAGAACCGTTGTGGATTATGTTGTCAATGTCTTCCAAGGCTTCCGTAGCGGTGAATGAAGCTCCGCTGGCTGTATCCAGCGCCACCTCTTTTAAAGATAAGATGTTTTGCTCCTTTTCTTCAAGACTATTGGCTAAGTCCGCTTGGCGGCTGGCCAAATCGGCCTGCACCTGCACCACCTTAGCTTGGGTAACGGCAATGTCCTCGTTGCTGGAGCCGGCCAGCGTTTTTTCTAAATCGGCTTTGGCCTCGGCCAGCTTGGCTTGGGCGTTAACCACCGCGCTCTCTTTTTGTCTGGACTCCATTTTTGCCAGCAGTTGCCCTCGCTTAACCTCGGCACCAGCCTTGGCGTAAATCGCCGCCAACTTACCCGTAATTTTAAAATTCAAGTCGGTCTCCGAAACAGACTCAACCTGTCCGGTAGCCGAAACGCTTTGCACTAAATCGCCCCGTTTGACCCAGTCGGTGACCAGTTCCTCTGGTTTATTATTCCGTTTCTGACTGATGATAATTCCCAAAACCACCAAGGCGATAATAAGGCATAGCCAAAAAATTTTCTTTTTAATAATTTTTTTGATGAAGACCATGCGACTTAGAATGATTAGTAATTGATTAATTAAAGGATGTTTGTAAACCCAGCACCACTTTTGTGCTACAAAAGTGGTGCTGGGTAAAAAAATCTCCCAATTTAAAGGAGTTTTTTACAGTAAGATTTTATAACTATAGCAACTTAGGAATTATTTGTCAATCAATACTGAAAAAAAATGTCTTACACCTGCCACAAACTATAAATAATGCCGCCAATAAATAGCAAGGATAAAAATATTATAATTGGTAAAGGAGCGGGAATTCGATATTCTGGATGCCTTTCTGTTCTGGGCAATGTCTTCAATTTAGAATAAATGGCTAAAATAAGCAAGCCGTCTAAACCGCCGACAACAGCTCCCACTAAAGATAAAATTAAAGCAAAATTGTTAAGCCCGGCTAAAAAAACAATCACTGGCGGCAAACAAGTCAGTAGCCAGGAAATTTTAGGTCCCAGGCCCAGGTCACAGCGGTAAGTTTCTTTAAGAGCCAGCCCTAAAGTTAAAAAACTGGTCGCCATCGTAAAAAAAGCAAACAGATTGCCAAAGATAATCATTGACTTGCCTAAAACCGCTCCTAAACCAATGGTGGCAATTTCGGTGGTGTTCAAACCGGTTACGCCAATAATCACCAAGGTGAAAATTAAATAAACGACAAAGGGAATGGTGACGCCGATGATAATGGCTTTTTTAACGGACTTTTCCTTGCCTCGCAGGGCTTGCCTAAGCTGGGGTATGGCCGAACTGCCAGCCATGGCAAAAAAAATCACTCCGTAAGGGATAAAAATTTTCGCTAAACTGAACTGAGTTAAATTTTCAAAATTAATCAAACCATAGCCAGATAAAACTATAATTAATACAATAGTTAAAACGCACAAAGTCATGATAAACTCGAATCGTTTAATCACCGTCAAACCTAAAAAAACCAGGCTGGCCCCAAAAGTAAAAAAGATGATGCTGTAAAAAACAGGCGACCCGCCGGTGAGAGCGGCCAGCACCTCGCCTTCGCCGATAATGTAAGCCAACAAGGCGCCGTAAAATCCCACAGCGGTCACCAATAACGTTAAGTATTTGGCCGGTTTGCCTAAATACTTCTGCGCATAACCGGTAAGCTGATGAGTGACATTGGTGCTTAAGACGATCTCGCCCAAAAAAAGGTTTATCATTACCATGGCAAAAGCGACGACCAGCAAAACCACCAGTCCGGTGATAAAACCGGCCTGGGCCACCACAAACGGCACGCCCAAAATGCCGGCGCCGATGATGGTGCCCACCAAAATAGCAATTGCTTCAAATAAAGAAATTTTTTCTGCCATAATTTCTGAATTTAGTCCTGCTAAAAAAATTAATTACTACGCCCTAGTTGTTCAGCCAACTGCCAAAGACTGGCATCGCCCTGACCGGCCAGCCAATACCACCACTCAACGCCCCATAAATAAACAGGAGACAGGCCGGTCCTTTTGACATAGTTGATGTTTTTCTGAAACTGATCAGCATTCATTGAGCGGTACTGCTCACTTATAGGCGCTTCTACAACCGGCCGGTCCAGCCACGGCTCCATTTGCATTTCGCTAATAAATACATCGTTAACGCCTGTTAATAATTTGACCAGTTGAGTCTTTAAATTATAAAAGGCCGGCGGCAACGGGTAATAAAAGTAGCCAAAGTATTTGTTCCAAGTGATGCGGTAAATGCTGGTGCCCACCCAGTCAGCTAAACGGCCGGCCCTAAGCCAAGTAGAAAGCTCGCCGCTTTCCGTTACCA
>Ga0210057_1005233_pt1 | contig 16779 bp, 22 predicted proteins | sample CryGeyCG2114_010_2_FD_183968 | JGI IMG/M metagenome (GOLD analysis project Ga0210057, IMG submission 183968) | Groundwater microbial communities from aquifer - Crystal Geyser CG10_big_fil_rev_8/21/14_0.10 (SPAdes) (version 2) | ecosystem: Environmental > Aquatic > Deep subsurface > Groundwater ...
CTACTGTGCCGCGATGTTAACTCTGCAAAAAATATACTTAATTACAGTAGGGCTGGGCAAGCCCAAACTAATACGCCTGTGGACAGAACTGCCTCTGTTTTTTCGTTTTCCGAGAAGACAAGCAGACTGAAAGAAGCAGGAACTACACGTGATGAGCTTTTAAAAGTAACAGACGCTGGAAGCCACACACTTTAGTGTGTGGAGGATGTCACAAATAACTCCTCTTAGATATGGCTAGGGTGGTAAAGCAAAAGCTTTATATGTTGTTAAGGTTTATTAACAATAAGTAAAAAATAATTAACAATAAATCCGCCTAAGGGATAACAAAATGAACAGGGCATTGAAGGCGGTATTGACAACAATGCTTAGTAGGAGATGTATAGGCAATAAGCATACTCCTGAAGATAAGCTCTTAAAGTCAAAGTTAAAGTGGCTTACGAAGGAGGAGCTAAAAAGCTTTAAAGAAGAATACAAACAAGTAATTAATAATCAGCTAGTACTAAGAGCAAAAAAGATGACTAGGAAAGGCTCGGACTGGCACATAAATTTGAACCCAAAAAAACTTAAGGAAATATACGAAGCATTAGGTGAAAAAAATGAATGAGCAAGGAGCATTCTGTATAATCTACGGCAATACAATAAGGAATAGGATTTTGGAATACCTACTTGAGAACAAAGGATTGGACTTTGCAGTAGGCGATATGGCAAGGGAATTGAAAGTCTCAAGACCGAAAGCTTACGAAGTAATAAAAGAATTTGAAAGTAAGCATTATATAATGAAATCCCGTGTAATAGGAAAGACACAGCTTTACATCCTTAATAAGGAAAGTAAGATAATACAATTCTTTCTAAAAAGTTTTAGTGAATGCCTCAAGCTTGTTGTAGAAGCATATGAAGGAAAGGGAATAAAAGCCATGTTAGGAAAAGCGCAAACAGTAAAAGTACATTGAATACTATAACAAGAGAAACAAACACATTAAAGCAGCCTCCAAAACATAAAAGAAAAATTGAATATTTGACATAGTTAAGTTTTTATAGGCTTAATTTCTAAGAATTCTTATGCAATTACCCTTTGAAAAGATTGAGAGAGAAATTTTAGTTAAAAAAGAAGCATTTCCTAATCCTGCTTTTGGAATAATCCCAGAAGAAAGAACTACAGAAGAAATGCTTAATTTTGGTTTAATAAATATTAACAAATATTCTGGTCCAACATCTCATCAAATTGTAGATTATGTTAAAGGAATATTGCATTTAAATAAAGCAGGCCATTCTGGGACATTAGATCCTAAAGTTACAGGTGTTTTGTTAGTTGCAACTGGCAGAGCTACTAGAATAGTACAATTTTTGCTGACAGCAGGTAAAGAATATGTTTGTTTAATGCATTTGCATAATCCTGCTTCTGAAGAAGATATTAAAAAAGTTGTTAAGAAATTTATTGGTGAAATTGAACAAATGCCTCCTGTTAGAAGTGCAGTTAAAAGGCAGTTAAGAAAGCGTAATATTTATTATTTTGAAATTTTAGAAATTGAAAATCAAGATATTCTTTTTAAAATTGGTTGTCAAGCTGGAACTTATGTTAGAAAGTTTGTGCATGATTTTGGTTTAGCATTAGGTACTAAAGCGCATATGGCAGAGTTAGTAAGAAGTAAGGTGGCTTCACATACATATGAAAATTGGGTTACTTTGCATGACCTTAAAGATGCTTACACTTTATGGAAAGAAGGTGATGAAACTGAATTAAGAAAATTGATAATGCCTATGGAAATGGCTATTGACCATATTCCCAAGATTTGGATTACAGACAATGCTGTTGATACAATTTGTCACGGGGCTTCATTGTCTATCCCTGGAATTGCTAAGTTACATTCTGGAATTGTTAAAGGAGAATTTGTTGGAGTGATGAGCTTGAAAGATGAATTAGTTTGTATGGGTGAAGCTATGATGAGTTCTGAAGAGATTAAGGATAATGATAAAGGCTTGGCTGTAAAGAACTGGAAAGTTTTTATGGAAAGAGATACTTATCCCAAATTTGTGAAAAAATGTTAGAAATAGATGGAAGTCATGATGAAGGTGGAGGGCAGATATTAAGAACTGCTATAGGTTTGTCTGCCTATACTGGTAAAGCTTTCAAAATTATTAATATTCGTTCTAAAAGAAAAAATCCAGGATTAAGAGCTCAACACTTGCAAGCTGTCAATGCTGTTGCTAAATTGTGTGATGCTTCGGTTGAAGGCAATAAATTACATTCTCAAGAATTAACTTTTAAACCTGGCATGATACAATCAGGTAGATTGAACATTAATATTCCTACTGCAGGTTCTTGTGGCTTAGTGTTACAAGCTTTAATGATTCCTAGTCTATTGACTACAATAAAAATTAAGATTGAAGGTGGCGCAACATATGGCTCTTGGGCGCCTCCAATTGATAATCAAGCTAATATTTTGTTTCCTTTGTTAAGAAAGATGGGTTATGATATTACATTGTTGAAAGTTAAAGATGGTTTTTATCCTAAAGGTGGTGCCTTAGTTGAAGTGCAAATCAAAAAGTCTTTATTAAAACCTATTGAATTAGTTGAGAAAGGTAAGTTAAAAGTTGTAAAAGGGATTTCAGTTGCTTCTGCTAATTTAGAAAAAGCTAATGTTGCTGTAAGGCAAGCTAAAGCTGCTCGTAAAGAATTGTTTGATGTGTTTGATTGTCCTATTAAGTTAGAAGCTTTTTATAGAAATTCTGTTTGTCCTGGTACTGGCATTACTTTGTGGGCTGAAACTGAGAATTCTGTTATAGGTGCGGATAGTTTAGGTAGTTTAGGTAAAAAGTCTGAACAAGTTGGTAAGGAGGCTGCTAAAACTTTGATTAAAGAATTTTCTAAAGGAGTCGTAGATAGTTATACAGCTGATCAATTACTACCTTACTTTGCTATGGCTGGTAAAGGTAAATTGAAAACTTCCAAAATTACTGGCCATATTAGAACTAATGCTTTTATTATTGAGAAATTTTTAAAAGTTAAGTTTAATATTAATGAAGAAGAAGCTATTGTTGAGTGTAAGTCTTATTGATTCTGTCCTTCTTCGGCTTGTGGGTATTTCTATTATCTAAATTAATTAAAAATCTTTTAGGTTCATCATATTTTTTTGTTAACTCTTTTACTTCTTCTAAAATATCTTTTGCTAAAGGAGTTTTCTTACCTTTTAATCTGTTAAAAATTCCAGGATCGAAAATAGCTGCTCTGCCAATCATTGCACCTTTTAATCCTAAATCTTTCAAGAAAGCAATATGTTCTTTAGTTTTAATATCTCCATTAGCTATAATTTCTTTACCTGTATCAACACATTCTTTGTATACTGAGAAATCTGCTAAGCTTTTGTAGCTTTGTTTACCATGCCTAGCATGTACAATATAATAATCTGCTTTTGTACCATTAATTAAATTCAAATAAACTTTTTTTTCTTTTTCACAAATATTCATTCCTAACCTTAACTTGATAGAAGTTTCATAGTCATAATCTTTTATTAATTTAACAATTTTTTGAGTTTTAGCAACTCTTTTTACCATTGCACAGCCTAAACCTAATTGTATAATCTTGTGGCTAGGGCAACCTAAGTTTAAGTTTATACCTTTAAAATTTTTTTCAGGCTCAAATTTTTTTAAGAATTTTTTAAAATTAGATTCTTTGATTCCTGTTAATTGTATTACAGTAGGGGTGTTGTCAATTAATTCTGAACGTTCCCAAGTAGCTTTATTATTTTTAGCTAAGCCTTCTGCTCTAATTTGTTCTGTGAAAGTTAAGTCAGCTCCGTATTTATGTGCAATATTCCTGAATGCAGGGCTTGTAATCCTTTCAATAGGAGCAAGCATGTAAGTGAATTTCATATTATTTCTTTATTTGTTCCAAGCTTTAAATTTTGTGATTACTTCATTATCTTTTAAAATCTTGTATTTTTTATGTTTAATGTTAAATGTTTCTTGAGCAATATCGACTAATAACCAATTATTTAATTTAACACCTGCACATGCATGGTGCACTTTTTTCCCTTTTTCATTATTTTGTACACTTACATAACTTGAAACTAAACCAGAACAACGGGCCATTGTAATGTACAAGACAGCTGACTCAGCACAAACACCATGCTTTTTTCTTAGAACTTCAGTAGATCTTTTGTAAAAATTTTCGTCTTTATATCTAATATTCTTTCTGAACCATTCAAATAACTGAAAAGCCTTATCATGTTCATTTGAAATATTTTTATACTGTTCAGCTATGCTAACCAATTCTTGATTAATTATAAAAGGGTTATAAATAGAAGAATCATTAATAGCTAAATAATATTCAAGCATTATTAACACCAATTCTTTTTATTAAACGATCCATGTTGTCTGTAGCTGTTGTAAAGAAATAGTCTGGAGAGTTTGCAATGTTCATTATTTCTTCCATTCCATCAGTTAATGTGTCTTGCAATTGTAATGTAAAATCTGTCATGGTTTCCATTGCTTTGTTTAATGATGAAGCTGTTTTATGTTGTATTCTTAACAATTGGTAAGTCCTTTTAGTATTATTTAAATGACGTTCTAATGTTGCTGTTTTTAATGCAATTCTTTCACAAGTATGTATAGAAGTTCTTAACAAATCTTCAAATTTGTCTAAAAATAATGCTTCTTTTGCTAAGTTACCTAATAATTCGTTTCTTAAGTTATATTCATGTAATTCTTCAAATAATCCTCTTTTGAATTTTTTTGCTTTAACTAATGCCTTGAAATAATTTTCATCTTTTTTGCTAACTTTTAATGAATGGCTCATTGTTTGATATTCTAAACTTTTATTTTTTAATTCATGCTCTTTATTTTTAGAATTTAACATAATGGCAACTTCACAGTTTACTTGTTCATAATATTCTTCTAACTCTTCTAATTCAAACCTAGAATCTCTTAACAGATTTTGTAAATTAACATTTAAACCACGAATATTTGTAAGTTGCACATCAAAAAGTTCTTCAAGAGTATATTGTTTTTTCTTTAAAACTTTTTCATAAAATCCTTTTCTTATTTGTAAATAAGATGATCTTTTTCTAACTAATTTTTTAAAAACTCTTTGCTGTTTAACTAATCGTTCAACATTATCTTTTATGACTAAATAACGAGAACTGAAATCTACATTATAAATTGTAAAAGTCAAGTTCTCAATAGAATCTTCACCTCTCATTATTTTTTTTACTAAATCACCCATGAAGTTTAAAATAAAAATCAGCTTTAAAACACTTACTCAAAAAAAACATAAGAATTTTCATAATTTTAGAAAATTTATTTAGATAATATCCAAATTTCTCTATCCATTTTACTTTTAGGAGCAGTATAAATTAAAGGCATACCTCTCATAGGTTTTAATTTAGATGCTTTTAATAATTTATCAAAATCTAATGATAATCTTTTTCCTGAATATAACCTAAAACGGGGAGCTATTATTACAATCTTCTTTCTAACAACTTTGCTTAACTCTTTTAAAACTCCTAAATACATTGGTTCTAATTCTCTAAGAATTTTTATTGCATCACCATGTGTTGGCAACTTCTTCATTAAAGGTCCCATGTAAGGTTCTGTTGCAGCATAATCAACTTTTCGAATAAACTTACTTAGTTCTTTACTATCTCCTCTGACAATTTTAGATTTTTTCTTTACATTATATTTTTTCTTTAACCATCTAATATTAATTTCAGATGCATTAACACAATCATAAGATTTATCGACTCCAAAAACATTTATTCCCATTAACATAGCTTCTTGTAATAAAATTCCATATCCACAAAATGGATCTAATAAAACTGAATCTTCAACAGCTCCTGATAAATTAATTAATATTTTGGCTAAACGAATTGAGATCATATGTTTAGGACGTTGTTTAGGTCTGTCTAAATCTCTTCTTTCAATTTCTTTTGGATTATAAACTGCGATAGTTTTACCAAAATATTTTTCAAAAACTATTAATTCAAAACCTTCTTCTAATAATTTAAAATTGATAACTTCTTTAGGTGATAAAAAAGGTAGGGGTCTTTGAGAATTTTTTTGCATTGCTTTTAATTTATATAATTTCATTTGTTTTTTAACTAAAGATCTTAATTCAGAAACATCTGTATCACTGTATACACTTATGGCATAATTAATTTTTTTATTTGCACCTGAATAAAATTCTTCATTTTTATCAATAATTTTGGCAATTTTTAATGTGCCTCCTAATTTGTTGATTATAGTTTTAAAATTTAATTCTGGTAATTCTAAAACTGCTGCTAATTCTGTAAAATCTATTAATTTAAATTTAATATTTCTTGAATTAAGGAAGATTTTAAGCTCTAATAGTGATAATTCAGGGTTTCTGCCGAAAGTAAAGATATATTGCATTTTTAAACTAAGAATGATAAAATTTATAAAGCTATTCTTATCTTCGATATAAGAAATTTGGTATAAAAATGGCAAAGAAAGAAAAAGTTGAAGCATTAATTGATGGCGGTAAAGCTACAGCAGCTCCACCATTAGGACAAGCATTAGGTCCATTAGGTGTAAATATTGGGCAAATTATCTCAGATATTAACGCAAAAACTGAAGCATTTAAGGGAATGAAAGTTCCAGTTACAATTCTAGTAGACCCTGAAACTAAAGAGTATGAAATTACTGTTGGTACTCCACCAGCATCAGCATTAATAAAAAAAGAGTTAGGTATTGACAAGGGTGCAGGTATTCCTAATAAAGATAAAGTTGGTAACCTAGCTATGGAACAAATTGTTAAAATAGTTAAAATGAAAGAAGATTCATTGTTATCTCAAGATATGAAATCTTCTGTTAAAACAATAATTGGTTCATGTAATTCTTTGGGAGTTTTAGTTGAAGGTAAGACTGCTCCTGAAATCAATAAAGATATTGAAGCTGGCAAATATGATGAGATTATTAATAATAAAAAATCAGAAATGCCTGAAGAAAAGAAAGCTGTTTTGAAAGAGCAACTTGAAGCTGTTAGAGCTACTTTCTCAAAAGACTTAGCAAAGATTAAATCTGATGCTGAAGAAGAAGCAACTAAGAAAGATGCTAAGAAAGAAGGCTCTGAAGCTAAACCTGCTGAGGCTGCTAAGAAAGAGCCTGCAAAGAAGAAATAGTTAGCTTTAAAAACTCTTTATCTTTTTAATTTTTAATCTTGGGATTGTGGGGTAGCTTGGTATCCTTTCCGGTTTGGGACCGGACGACCCAGGTTCGAATCCTGGCAGTCCCACTTTTTACATAACTTTTATAAGTAAGAGTAAGATTTCTAAAGCTAAAATGGTAACTGAAGATTATAAACCAATAAAACCTTCTAAAATAGGTTTTGCTCAAAAAGTATTGTTAGGTATTGCTGCTTTAGGAATAGCAGGAACTGTTGCATATCCTTTAATTGATAATTATAGAAACAGAACTGATGTTGAGGTTAAAAAAGAGTTTAGTAAATTAGAAGTTACTTTAGATAAATATACAGATGGAGATGTAGAAAGAAGAGTTTTTACACAATATAGAGAATGTTCGGATATGATAGTTGGAAAAGATAGAAAATACAAATATTTAGTTACTGTAAATAACGATTGGATCCATATTAGAGAAAGAAAAGGTAATTCTTTGGAAATAAGAGATGAGGAATATAGTTTTCAAACTGAAAATCAAACTGATTATCAAGATTATGATTGTGATGGTAAAGTAGATTCCATTACATTTAAGGGTCATTTTAAGGGTGTTGATAGATTTACTGGTAAACCTGAATTATTTCAAAAAGCAAATGAAGATTTAGCTAAGTTTAAAAAAGACATTCAAGAACATTTGGATTTAGAAAAAGTTACAAAAGAGTGGTTAGGAGAAAAATAAAATGAGTTTAAGAAAAAAATTGGGAGTTTTAGCAATGGGCTTAGGATTGTTAGGTTTAAGTGCAAATGTAAATGCTGAAGAAACAAAATTTTCTTCAAAAGCTACAAAACATTCTATATCCTTTATTAGTGTTAGCAAATATGTTGAACCTTTTGATTATAATGGTCAAATCTACAGATTAGAAACTAGGGAAGAAACTGCCTTTTGGAAAAATCCTAAATGTGCTAAAGGCGATAATAAATGGTATAATGGTGAACATCTTATGACTAATATTGCAAATGCTGTTAAAAATCATATGATTTATATGAATGATTTTGATTGTGATGGGGAAGTGGACCATATTTTTTCTCCAGATTTGGGGATAAATTTTTATCGTTCTAAGATTGATGAAGTTAAAGATATGGAAGAGAAAGAAAGAAGAAAAAATTTATTCATTTATGGAGATATACACTTAAAAAAGACTAAGCAAGAATTAGACCAAAATGGCCTAATGAAAAAAACTATAGATGCTTGGTTAAAATCGTTAAAATAGTAGATGAAAACGTTTATTAATCTTTAATTCTTTTATTTTATTAATGGTAAAAAAAGAGGATTTAATAATAGGTGATGCTACTGGTATTAAAATAAGCCATATAATAAAAACATCTATTGTAACTGCATTTACTATTGCAGCTGCTTTTATTTGGAAAGATGTAATTTTGGAATTTATTCAATTAATTTTGCCTTCAGCAAATGAATTATTGTATAATTTTATTGCGGCTATTTTAGCAACTATTGTTGTCATAGCTTTAATTTATTTGTTCTTAGAAACAGAATCGGAAGTTGAGTTTTTGATTACAAAAATGCGTAAACACAAGAGTAAATCAAAAAAGATAAAAGGTGTTAAAATTATCAAAGTTTAATTCTTACAATGGTTGAAGTAAAAGTACATAGACTGGATAAAGAAATAGATATGCCTAAATATGCTAGGCAAGGTGATGCAGCTTTTGATTTGAGAAGTGTAGAAGAAAAAGTGATTTCAGCTGGCAAGAAAGAATTAATTAAAACAGGATTAAGAGTAGCTATCCCTAAAAATCATTGTGGATTGATTTGGGATCGTTCTGGTTTGGCAGCAAAACATGGAATTCATTGTTTGGCTGGAGTCTTGGATTCTGGGTATAGGGGTGAAATAGTTGTTGTTTTGCATAACTTAGGCCATGAAGATTTTAAAGTTGAAAGAAGTATGCGTATTGCACAAATGTTAGTTCAGCCAGTAGTTAATGCTAAATTAGTAGAAGTTGATGAGTTAGATGATACTGAAAGAAGTGATAAAGGTTTTGGAAGTTCTGGATTAGTTTAAAATTACAATTGCAAAATTTAAAATCATAGCAAAGCTTACCCATAAGATATAAGGTAATAAAAAGTAAGCGGCTTTCTTTGAAACTTTATAAAATTCTTTTATAGTCAATAAAATAAATATTTCTAATACAAAAATTTCTATTAAAGCAAGTAAAGGAGATTGTAATCCGAAAAATAAAATTGACCATAATGTGTTTAATCCTAATTGAATTCCAAAAAATGTTATTGCTAATTTATTATCTTTTTTAATCCAAACTAAATATAATGCAATCCCCATTAAAATGAATAATAAAGTCCATACAGGGCCAAAAATCCAATTTGGCGGATTAAAACTTGGTTTGATAATTAATGAATACCATGAACTAATTTTTGGAGTTGTAAATAAAGAACCTATGAAACCTGCTAATTGTGGGAGTAATAAAGCTATGATTAATTTTTTCCAATAAATTTTCATGGATATTAATTAGTTTTTAATGTTTAAATGGATTTCTAAAATTTCTGGAAAATCTATTGAAAATTTCTAATTAGTTTTAAAAAGCATAAATCTCTTTTAAATAAAAAAGTATATAAAGAAGTATACTTTAAGTATACTTCATGAGAAAAGAAAATGTAAATAGGCCAAGTAAGTATAGTTCCAATAAATCATTATTTAATTTATCATCAGGATGTAGGATGGTGTTTGGTATTAACAACTATTTTATCGCCTACGAAAACTTTGAAGGATGTTAGATATGGCAAAGATAGATTAACTTACATAAAACAATTTAAAAAATATTTAATTAAAATTCATGTTAAATTTGATGATACAGAACAAATAATATATGTAATAAATGCATTCAAAACAAAAAAATGAAATGTCCACAATGTAAATCAAATCTTGAACAAATCAAATTTGATATAGGATATGGGATAAATGTTGAATCCAAGCATTGTAAAAAATGCGGGTTCAATGTTACAGATGACAAGCATATGAAAAAAGCTTTGATTGATTTTAAGAAACAGTCTTCCAAAGAAGTTAAAGTAGTGAGGATTGGAACAGGATTAGGCATAAGATTTCCTAATGAAGTAGTCAGAGGGTTGAAATTAAAAAAGGGAATGGATGTACTGCTTATGCCTGAAGAAAAAGGGTTAAAGATTGTTTGTGAAAGTTGAAAGCCTATTCTTTAGAATAATAATCTTTATTAATGAAAGCTTTATTTAAAGATTAGATTTTTTGAAAAGAGGTAGAATGCAGACAAAATTAGATACAGGTAAATCTGGCAACGGCAAAACTAGTGCAGAGAACATGGCCAAGCACCATAAAGAGATTTCTGTTTCCGAATTTTTTTTGAAAAACAGGCATTTGCTTGGTTTTGATAATCCTAGAAAAGCATTATTGACAACTGTAAAGGAAGCTGTTGATAATAGCTTGGATGCTGCTGAGGAAGCAGGAATTCTGCCGGTAATCACTGTCAACATGACTGCTGTAAAGGATGCAGTAGATAGATATACAATTATGATTGAAGATAATGGTCCGGGTATAGTAAAAGCAAATGTTCCAAGAGTTTTTGGCAAGTTATTATATGGCAGTAAGTTTCATAGATTAAAATGTTCTAGAGGTCAGCAAGGAATTGGTATTTCTAGTGCAGGAATGTATGGGCAGTTAACTACTGGTAAACCTGTTAGGGTTTGGTCAAGAATAGGTAAGAATAAACCTGCTGAATATTTTGAATTGGTTATTGATACTAAATCAAATGAACCTCAAGTTCTAAAACAAGAAGAAATCGAATGGGATAAAGATCATGGGACGAAAGTTATAATTGAATTAGAGGGTAAATATCTTAAAGGTCGTCAAAGTGTTGATGATTATTTAAAACAAGTTGCAATTGCTAACCCTCATGCACATATTATTTATGATTCTCCTTTAGAAAGAGTAGAGTTTCCTGCTGTTGTAAAACAATTGCCTAAAGAACCTAAAGAAATCAAGCCACACCCTTATGGTGTTGAGTTAGGTATATTAATGAAAATGTTAAAAGATACCAAAGCTAAAAATCTTTCTGCTTTTTTAAAAAATGATTTTTGTAGAGTTAGTTCAAAAGTTGCTAAAGAAATTTGTGAGAAAGCTAAACTTTATGTTAATGCTAGGCCTTCAAGAATAGCAATTCAAGAGGTTGATGCATTATATAGGGCTATTCAAGAAACTAAAATTATGGCACCACCAACTGATTGTGTTGTTCCAATTGGTGAAGATATTTTAGTAAAAGGTTTGAAAAAAGAAATTTCAGCTGAATTTTATGCTGCTGTCACTAGACCGCCTTCTGTTTACCGTGGGAATCCTTTTCAGATAGAGGTGGCCCTAGCTTACGGGGGGGATATTCCTGCGGATAATTTAGTTAAAATTTTAAGGTTTGCAAATAGGGTTCCTTTACTTTATCAGCAAAGTGCCTGCGCATCATATAATGCAGTGTTGAATACTGCTTGGAGAAATTATAATTTAAGTCAAAGTAAAGGTGCCTTGCCTGCCGGACCGGTTGTTATAATGATTCACATGTCTTCTGTTTGGGTGCCCTTTACTTCTGAAGCTAAGGAAGCTATTGCTTCTTATCCTGAGATTATAAAAGAAATGAGATTAGCTTTACAAGAATGTGGAAGAAAATTAGGAATTCATATAAGAAGTGTTAAAAGGAGTCAGCATGAAGCTAAAAAGAAAAGTTATATTGAAAAATATTTGCCTCATATTGGAATAGGATTAAAAGATATATTGGGATTTTCAGATAAAGAAGAGCAAGAATTATTAGAAATTTTAAAAGATGTATTGGAGAGAAGTAGACAATGACAACATTAATTAAAATTAAGGCTAGTGCAAAACAGGTTTATGATAAAATTTTGAAAAGAAAAAAACCTGACATGAAATTTCCATTAAGATCTTTGAGTAATGTAAATTATGATCCTAAGAAAGGTTATTTTGAATTGAAAGGTAATTATAAGGAAAGAACTTTAACTGTAAATACTGTAAAAACTTTTGCTCAAACCCTAAGATTGATGGCTTTGAGTAAAGAAATTTTAGAAAAAGATGATATTGCAACTAAAAGGGAGGCTTATTATGTTTCTAAAAATTGGGGAGATGCTAAATTTAGTGAACAACCAGAATCAGATTCTGTAATGGATGATGTTGAAGCAATGTTTGAAATTAACAGGGAACAGTTAGGATTTATTCCTGAAGAAAAAGGTGGAGATGTTGCTGGTGAATTAATTGTTATAGATAAAGATGATAAAGGTAAAGACTTGAAGATTGATTGTACTAAGTTTGGTTCTGGTGCTTATAGTATTCCTTCAAATGTTGAAGTTTTAAAATTTGATACTAAAGCTAAATTTATTTTGGCAATTGAAACTGCAGGTATGTTTCAAAGATTAGTAAAACATAATTATTGGAAAAAAGCAAATTGCATTTTAATTTCTATGGGTGGAGTTCCTACAAGGGCCTGCAGGAGATTTATTAGGCGTTTAAGTGATGATAAAAAATTGCCCGTATTTGTATTTGTAGATGGAGACCCTTATGGGATGGGAAATATTTATAGAACTTTGAAAGTAGGTTCAGGTAATGCTGCGCACATTAACGAGTTTTTTTGTGTACCTCAAGCTAAATTTATAGGAATAACTCCTCAAGATATTGTTGACTATAAATTGCCGACACATCCTTTGAAAGATGTTGATGTTAAAAAAATTAAAGACATGTTGAAGAATGACCCTTTTATCAAACATCACAAAGAATGGAGAAAGGCTTTAGAGCAGTTAGCTAAGATGAAAGTTAGGGCAGAACAACAAGCTTTAGCAGCTTGGGGTTTGAATTATGTAATTAGTGATTATTTACCTAAGAAATTAAAGGATCCTAAGACTTGGTTACCTTAAAAACTTTTAAATAGCTTAAGAATAATGGATTTATAATGGATAAAAATTCTATTCATATTGGAAAATTATTTGGTATAGAAGTTAACTTGCATTATACTTGGTTTTTTATATTAGCCTTATTGGCATGGTCTTTGGCTGTAAGTTATTTTCCGACAGAATATCCTGGATTAATTAATTATAATTATTGGGTTTTAGGTGTTATTGCTGCTATCTTATTGTTTGGTTCTGTATTATTTCATGAAATGAGTCATAGTTTAGTGGCTAAGCATTTTAAAATAAAAGTTGATTCAATAACCTTATTTTTCTTTGGTGGTGTTGCGCAATTGAAAGAGCAAGAATTTACACCTAAGAAAGAGTTTTGGATTTCTATTGTTGGTCCTGCTTCAAGTTTATCTTTAGCAGGCTTATGTTTTTTATTAGCTTACTTTATACCTAATTTTTATGTTCAAGCTATTTTTGGTTATTTAGCAAGATTAAATTTAATATTGGGCTTATTTAATTTAATACCTGGTTTTCCATTAGATGGTGGCAGAGTATTAAGAGCTGCTTTATGGAAGAAAACTAAAAGTTTACAAAGAGCCACTTATGTTGCTTCAGAAGCAGGTAAAGCTTTTGCAATATTTATGATTGTGTTTGGTGTTTTTAGATTTTTTGCTGGAGGGTTATGGTATATTTTGTTAGGTTTATTTTTATATACTCTTTCTAAAGCAACTTACAAACAAACTATTTTGAAAACAGTTTTAGAAAAAGTAAGAGTTAAAGAAGTTTTAAGTAAAAAATTTAAAAGTTTCCCTCATGATACTATAATTACTAGAATTAAAGTAAAAAGTTTATTAAAATTTCAACAAGATTACTTTCCTGTTCTTAAAGGCAAAAAAATCTTAGGTATTGTAAGTTATGTTAAGATAACAAAATTTCAAGAAGTTATGAAAAATGTTAAAGTTGAAAAGATCATGATTCCTATAAAGAAAATTAAAGTTTTAAGAATAAATGAAGATTGTTATAGTGCTGTTAAAAAAATGATGATCCAAAAGATAGGAGTTTTACCTGTTGTAGAAAATGGGAAAATAGTAGGAATTTTAAATGGTAATTCTCTAGTTAGTTTATTGGAATTAGATCCTGGTTCCAAAAAATAAAAAAGTTTAAATTAGTTTAAAAACTTAAAATAAAAATGGTTAAAGAAACTTGCTGGGAATATTGGGGTTGTCATGTTAAGAAAAAATGTAAAGTTTTTCAAGCTAGCCAATGCCTTCAATGTTGGGTTTATTTTGAAGGAAAGAATAATCCTAAAGGTTCTCCTTACAAAAGATGTAAACTTAAAAGTTGTGCTGAATGAAGATGTTTTTCTTTATAGAAAGTTAATTAGTTTTCAAAGATTTTAAATATCTTAAAATCAATTTAATATTTATGAAAAAGGTGATTGTAATCTCTTTAGGGGGTTCTAGAATTATTCCTGATAAGATAGATATTAATTTCTTAATTAAATTTAAAAAAGTTATTGATAAAATTTCTAAAAAACATAAAGTTGTAGTTGTAACAGGTGGCGGTAAGATTGCAAGGGATTATATCCAAGCTTTAAAAACTTTTAAAGTTGAACCTAAAAAACAAAGTTTAGTTGGAATATCTGCTACACGATTGAATGCTCGTTTAGTTTCTACAATATTAAATGCAAATGAAGAGATTCTTACTAAAATTAGTCAAGTTAAGAAACTTTTAAAGAAATATGATGTAGTAGTATGTGGAGGAATAAAACCAGGAGTTACATCTGATGGTGTTACTGCAGAAATTGCTAAATTTGTTAAGGCTGATGCTTTAGTAAATATTACTAATGTTAAAGGACTTTATGATAAAGATCCTAAGAAATTTAAAAATGCTAAATTTATCTCTGAAATTTCTCATAATGATTTTGCAAAGATTATTTCTAAAGTTAAAGAAGAACCTGGGCAGCATTTTGTTTTGGATTCCTTAGCTGCTAAAATAACTAGGAAGAATAAAATAAAAGTAATAATTTTGAAAGAGATTAAACAATTACAAAATTATTTAGAAAATAAAAAATTTATTGGAACAATAATTAAAAAATAAAAGTTTGTCCCGGAACTTTGGCAAATGGAGATATTTCTTTAATATGTTTTTTACCTGTTAAGTATCTTACAAATCTTTCTATTCCTAATCCTCCACCAGCACTTGGTTTTAATAAACCTTTTTGAGCTACTTTTAAGTAAGATTCATAATCTTTTAAGTGCATATCTCTTTCTTGCATTTTTTTAATAATTTCTTTAAATTCAAATTCTCTTTCTCCTCCAGATAAAGCTTCACCAAATCCTTCAGGCCAAATTAAATCATAATTATGGTAATAATCTTTAATTTTTTTATCTTCCATATCATAGAATTCTCTTTCATGGTTTAAAATCCAAAAAGGTTCAGTAGCTTCTTGGGACAATCTTTTTTCTTCATCTCTAATTGAGGTTGTAAAATTTTTAGAGTCATAAACTTTGAATGGCTTTTCTGGAACTCTTAATTCTCTTCCTAAATTTTTTAATTCTTCTGGATGTTTTTCTTTTACTTTGGAGATAGCATTAACAACCATATCTTCAGCTAATAACATAAAATCTCTTTTCTTTGCGTATTTCATTTCAATATCTAATTGGCTGAATTCAATCAAATGTCTTCCAGAAGTTTCACAGTTTTCATTTTCTAATCTTACGTTTGGAGACATAATATATATCTTTGAAATACCTTCATGGATTAAAGCCAATTGTTTATGCAAGATCATGCTTTTTGTCAATTGCAAATCTTGACCTAAGTAAGAAATTTTAGCATCATAGACAGAGTGGCATAAAGGGTCAGTTATTGGAGATAACATTACTGGCATCATTTGTGAGAATCCTTTTTCATACAAGAAATCTGTTAATGCTTTTATTGCAGTTGATTGTATCCTTAAGATTGGATGTAAATCCTTTGAGATTAGTGTTTCTAGTTCCATTTTTTATCACAAAATACTTTTATTCCTGCCGTTATATAAAGATATTCCGTAATTTATGGAAAATTTACCAAAAAAACACCAAAAAATTAATAAATAATGGAATAATTTTCCATTAGATGGATTCAAAAGATGAAAAAGTTTTAGAAATGTTAGAAAAAAATAGTAAATTAACTACTAGTCAAATAGCTAAAAAGACTGGAATTCCAATAACTACTATACATAATAGAATTAAAAAGTTAGAGAAACTAGGAATTATAAAGAATTATTCTGTAAACTTAGATTATAAGAAATTAAATTTACCAATAACTAGTTTTATTTCTGTTAATACAAAATACACTTTGCTTTCTGGGGAAACTTTAAAGCAAGAAGATATTGCTAAGGAGATTAGAATCTTGAAAGGCGTTGAAGAAGTTAACATAATGACTGGGGGGACAGATATATTGCTTAAAGTAAGGGTAAAGGATATTGATGGGTTAAATGAGTTTGTTATTAAAAAATTAAGAAGTATTAAAGGTGTTGATAAGACTCAGACTATGATTGTATTGTCTTCTTATTAAGTTGACCAGTCACTTATTAGTAACGGACAAAAATCGTTTGTTTTATATAGTAGTTAATCTTTTTATAATGTAGAGGTGATAATTTATGAAATCTGCACAAATTAAAGAACGAGAATTAATAATTAAATTATTTAGTGAAGGTAA
>Ga0210057_1005234_pt1 | contig 16777 bp, 16 predicted proteins | sample CryGeyCG2114_010_2_FD_183968 | JGI IMG/M metagenome (GOLD analysis project Ga0210057, IMG submission 183968) | Groundwater microbial communities from aquifer - Crystal Geyser CG10_big_fil_rev_8/21/14_0.10 (SPAdes) (version 2) | ecosystem: Environmental > Aquatic > Deep subsurface > Groundwater ...
ACCCCAATCCGCGCCACGAAAATGCCTTGGACACGCCCAAATTGTCCAGCAAATGCCGACTGGCAGTCTGCATCCCGCGTAACTGCGGGTATGTTCCGTGTGTCAACTCCCAATAATCTTCAAACGATGGCGGTCCTTTGTGCTTTGCTTTATTGTTTACATGAAGGTTCCACCGCAACACCGCCAGTTTAAGCGTTTTGCTGTTAAATATCTCATTAATGGTGGCGTCATCAAAATATCCGTACAATAGTTTTCGCGCGTGAGACGCGTCAAATGCGTCGTCTTTATTTGTCCAAAGCTGGGTAAACACTCTGTGCAAATCCGGCTTGCTTTTAATTGTCCTGTTTCCATGCACATTCGCATACGCGCTCCCTACGATACGATGCGCCTCCGCAAGCGGTATTTCGTGGGTATTGGCAGTCCGCAGCATCCACCATGTCAGAGTACATCGCAAGGCGCGTGCATCGTTGCATGCCGCCAATGACTCGCTTTCCAGTAACGTTTCTAAATCTTGTCGCAACTTATTGGTTGTCTCCGCACCAAGCACATCAACAGCCACCGGCTGAACCGGCTGATACCGAGGCTTCTGCACCGGCTGAGGAATTGAAAAGCGATCTTTGTATGCCGTGTCCAAAGCTGTTTTAAGCGCATTGTAATCAAGTTCTTCCCCGGCTCCAAACCGTACCCGCCATGCCGGTTCAATTTGTATCAGACTGGACTTTCTTCCCGAAGGGGTTTGTTTAAGGTGTTTACCGTCGGCAAGAGCAGTCACCAGTACCGCAAAATCAGTTAACCGGGACGCAGGATAGGGTTCTTCATTGCCATCCGCAATCGAAACAACTCCTATGTTATCTTCCCGGATGATCTCTCGCATCTGCTCGTCAAAGTTAGTTCCAGTCCGTTTTGCAAAAAAAGGCCTCAGCTCGCGGATAGAAACGTACTCTCCGACTACCCGAAATTTTTGGTAAGAACCAAATCCGTTGTACCGAGTATATCCCGGTTCTAGCAGGCCTTTGAGTCCCTGCGACATCCACGGCAGTTGATCAAACAACCACTTAACCCGCTGGTTCTCTTTGCGGTCTTTGTCCACTCTCAACGGAGAAAACTCTGTCTCAAGCATAGGTGCTGAGGACGCGTCCGGCGCAAAAAATTGTTGTGGTTGGGTATCGACATTACGCGGCCCGCGCTCAACGGCCATTGTGGGCAATAGTATATACTATATCACTTGTTACTTCACATCTTTGTCCTGAAGGCGATCATAGGGATCTGTAACCGTAGGTTTTTCTCCGTCTATTTCTTCTTCATCTGTCTCCCGCCTGTCCTCGTCGTCATCATCGTCGGTTAAATAATCATCCACGGGCTTCATTACTTGCGCTTCCTCGTCCTTCTCCACATCCTTTGCAATATCCATCTCATCATCCCCATGCTCTTCTCCGGTCACTTTCTCCATTGCCTCATCCAAATCATCGTCGCTCTCAGGGTCGGGCGCGGAGCCCGAAATAGTTCCCTCTCCGTAATTGTCATCCTGCTGCTTCTTTATTTGTTTGTTTATCTCGTCAGGCGTCGGCCTTGGCATGAGTTTATTTTATTTTATATGCGGGCCTGTGCAAGAGGGAAAATCAGAAACTACAATGCTTTCTGTCGAGAGATTGGAATGGAATAATTTTTGGCGCTGAGCGGGATACCAGAGTTGAACTGGCGCCTTCTCCTTGGAAGGGAGATATACTACCACTATACTAATCCCGCATAGGACTATTATATCTAAAAACAACAAAAAACGAGAATACGGCAAGTACTGTTGAGATAAGAGCAGATGCCATGCAATAGACGCATATCGCCTCAATTACAAAAATTTGAAGATAAACGAGCCACAAGGAGAAGAAAAATCCAAAAAAAGGCAAAAAAACGAATATCGAAGAAAAAGCGCCCCGCCCTGTTTCTTTGTATGCCGCGGCTGACAAAAAAATTATTGAATAGTAAAGCATTCCCAAAAGCGCAAGGGGAACGGGGCCAACAGTTGAGTACTTGCTGGTGGTTACCAAATCACAACCGTGAACAGCTCCGCAAACTAATGCTTCCCCCGAATAGTGTGAAACAGTCAGATATGTAGTATCAATAACCCCAGCAAATCCGAAAATAACATAGAGCCAACCAAGTTTTTTACTCGGTCTGTGAGAGCGCGGAGTTGACAGCATTTTTCAGAGAGTCATAATCCGCACCGAAGGCCCCTGCGTCTCCATTAATAAAGAGAGACGGCGTGCTGTTCAAGCCTATCGAGGTGGCCTCTGCCGCATCTTCACGCACCCGTGATGACACTTCGTCAGACTCAAAATCTACCCTGTATTGCTCCAAGTCCAACCCAATCTCCCGAGCAAACCCTTCAAAAAACGGCTCAGGGGCAAGAGCGTCCGACCACTCTTCCTGGCGTTCAAATAAGATGTCGTGCATTTCCCAAAACTTACCCTGATTGGCCGCCGCCTCACTTGCAAAAGCCGCCTTTTGGGAATTTGGGTGAATTGTGCTCAAAGGAAAGTGCCTGTATATGACCACCACTTCATTCGGAAAATCTTTGGTCAGCTGTTCAAGGTGGGGAGCATATTGAGCGCAAAAAGGACATTGAAAATCGCTGTACTCTATTACGACAACCCGAGGATTTTCAGCCCCTTTCTTATTGTCGGCATCCGATACTTCAGACGGGCTCCCCACAGAAACGCTGGGTGTGTCACCGCGAGGCGCCTGAGCCCCTTCGGGCAGTTTCGAAACAGCCACTATAAAAACGATTACAGAAACAAGGATCGCCGGCCAAAAGAGCACTTTTTTCATCTTAGCCAAATCTATCAAAAATTGATAAAATACACAATACACAGTTGGCCGAGGTGGCGGAACTGGCAGACGCGCACGCCTTAAGAGCGTGTGGGCATTATGCCCGTGTGGGTTCGAGCCCCTCCCTCGGCACCGGGGATTAGCTCAGTTGGTAGAGTGCGCGCTTTGGGAGCGCGAGGTCGGCAGTTCGAGTCTGCCATCCCCGACAAATGAAGAAAATAATAATAGCCGGAGGGGGATTTGCCGGAGTAAGGGCGGCACTTGATCTTGAAAAGAAAAGGCCGCCGAATACGAAGATCACCCTTATTAGTAAACTACCTCATCTTGAGTACCACGCGGCGCTTTATCGCGTAGTGACCGGCAGAAATCCGCTCGAAGTGTGCATTCCTCTTGCAGAAATATTTAAAAATAAAGACGTAGAAATTGTCGAGGACGAAATTGTAAAACTTGATCTTGCGGACAAACAGCTTGTTGGCAAAAACGAGGCAAAATACAAGTACGACTATCTTGTCTTAGCTTTGGGCAGTCAAACAAGCTATTATGGCATCCCGGGCTTGAAAAACATGTCTTATGGTCTAAAGTCAGTGAACGAGGCTCTTCGACTCCGCGAGCACCTTCACGAATTATTCGAAAAGGCCGCCAAAAGCCCCGACACGGACAAAAAGGTGACAAATGCTCACTTTGTAGTAGTGGGCGGCGGCGCTACCGGCACCGAAACCGCGGGAGAGCTTGCGAGCTATACCGATAAACTTTCCAAAAACCACGGGCTACCAAGGGAGTTTATAACGATAGATCTGATTCACTCGCGCGAGCATCTGGTGCCGAACTTGCCCGAAGATTTCTCTGAAAAAATTGAACACAGACTGAGACACTTGGGGGTTAATTTGTTCATGAACAGACGCGTGATAAAAGAGGACATAGAGAAAGTGTACTTGAAAGATATGCAACTTAAAACAAAAACAGTCATCTGGACCGCGGGAGTCACTTTGAATTCTTTATATAAAGACACGAAGGAGTTGAAAAAAGACAAGGACGGCAGGCCCTTCGTAAATACTCTTCTGGAAGCCCGAGGAAATAGAAATGTTTTTATTGTGGGGGATGCGGCCTCGGTGAAGCATCCGGGTATGGCCCAGTCGGCAATAAGTGACGGCCGCTTCGTTGCCGAAGTCATTGCAAACGGAATTAAAAACAAAAAGCCTCCAAGGTACAGGGCCGCAAGACTCTCCTACTCTATTCCGGTTGGTGAAGGCTGGGCGGCGACGCTTTGGCACGGAGTGGCCTTCCATGGCAAAACCGGCTGGATTTTAAGGCGCCTTGCAGATTTCAAATTTTTCCTCTCAATTCTTCCGCCGAAAAAGGCATATCTTGCTTTCAAAAGCGGCCGCACGCTTTGTGAATACTGCTCGGTCTGTTCGCAAAGCGGAGCGTATTGACAATACAAACGGAAAAGCGTACAAGTAATTAAAGTGTCATTTGTACGACAAAATGTTTGGTCCTTGATCAGAATATCCCTCGGGTGGGTGTTCCTCTGGTCCTTTTTTGACAAAGTATTCGGTCTTGGATTTGCCACCACGACCGATAGGGCATGGATAAACGGGGGCTCGCCAACATTCGGTTTTTTGAACTTTGCAACGAAAGGCCCTTTTGCCGGATTTTATCAAGGCATAGCGGGAAACACGGTAGTGGACTGGCTTTTTATGCTTGGATTGCTAGGTGTTGGAGCGGGACTCATACTCGGAGTATTTATAAAGTTTTCAGCCTCCGTCGGAGCGCTGATGCTGTTTTTCATGTACACGGCAGGTTTTCTTCCCCCTGAAAACAATCCGTTTATGGATGAGCATATAGTTTACATATTGGTTCTACTGGCCATTGCGCTTTCCCCCGAAGCAAAAAAGTTAAGCCTCCAAAAACACTTTCCTTTTTAGTCCTCAGAGCGAGGAGGAGGGTCGATTGGAACTGTGAAGTGCCGCCTTCACAAATTCCACAAAAATAGGGTGAGGCGATAGAGGGCGGCTTTGATATTCCGGATGGAACTGCGTGCCGACAAAAAACGGGTGATCAGAAATTTCAATAGCCTCAACCAGCTTTCCGTCCGGTGAAACTCCCGAAACTTTCATCCCCGCCTTTTCAAGGCGCGAGCGGTAACTATTATTAAATTCGTAACGGTGGCGATGACGCTCGGAGATAGTGGCCGGTAACAAGTGCTCGGTATTCTGTGAACTTTTGCCGTCCTTGTAAATTGCATTTAGTTTAGAGCCCGGAACCAGCTTGCACGGCCAAGCCCCCAAACGAATGGTGCCGCCGTATTGATTTTTCTTAAGGTATTTCTGCTGGCTTGGCATAATGTGAATCACCTTATGCTTTGCTCTCGGGTTTATTTCCTCGGAAACCGCGTGAGGAAGGCCTGCCACATTTCTGGCATACTCAATCACGGCCATTTGCATGCCATAGCACAACCCCAAAAAGGGAACTTTATTTTCCCGAGCATACTTTATCGCTTTGATTTTGCCCTCGGATCCTCTCGAACCCCAACCCTGAGGGATGATGATGCCATCAAGAAGAGTCAAAATTTTCTCTCCGCCATCTCCGCTTTTTTTCTCCAACCCCTCGGCATCTATCCAGACCAGCTCCGGAGCCACTCCCAGTTTCCAAGAAGCGTGCTTGAGGGACTCCACAACACATACATAGCTGTCCTCAAGGGTATAATCGCCGGTTTTTTGGTATTTGCCAACAAGTCCAATTCGCACTTTTCTTTTTGCCCTCTGGGTTTTGTATAACATTTCTTTCCAAGCCGCAAGATCATGCCTTCTAAGTTTAAGATCGAGCTTTTCGGCCACCATTTCGGCCATTTTTTGGTCCTGAAGTATTAAGGGGATTTCATATATGCTGTCCACATCCGGGTTTGCAATAATTTTCGCAATAGGCACCCCTGAGGCAAGAGAAATTTTCTCTTTCCTTTTAGTGTCTATTTTTTTCTCGGCGCGGGCCACGATAAAATCAGGATGCAGTCCAAGAGAATTGAGGCTCGTAACGGCCTGCTGAAGGGGTTTTGATTTGAGCTCACCAATAGAAGCCGGAGTAGGTAAATACCCCACCAATATCAAAACCACGTCATTTGGTTTTTTTAGTCTTAGCCTTCTTACTGCCTCGTAAAACAGGAGGCCTTCATATTCACCCACGGTCCCTCCCAGTTCTATGATTGCCAAGTCGGCGTTTGTGGCCCGCCCCGCCGCGTCCCATCTTTTTGTTATTTCAGGCGGGAGGCTGTGATATGGCTCAACACAACGACCCCCATAGGCGAGCGCTCTCTCGTTGTTCAAGACCGTTTGGTATATTTGCCCATTTGTCATGTAATTAACCCTGCTCAAGCTCGTCCCCAGAAAACGCTCATAGTGGCCAATGTCCTGATCCGTTTCCAATCCGTCCTCTGTGACAAAAACTTCGCCGTGCTCAACGGGATTCATGGTTCCCGCGTCAATGTTAAGGTACATGTCGCACTTAACTAGGGTGGTTTTGACTCCTCGACTTTGAAGTAGAAGCCCCAGCGAGGCAGAAGTTATGCCCTTACCAAGTCCCGAGAGGACTCCGCCGGCTACTATTACATACTTCACAAGTGTTTTGTAGAGGGTATCACAAAAAAGCCGTAAGGAGTCAAGGGGGAAATGTTTCTTACTGTGGGAGTAGAAGATTTTAAAAATGAGTTATAATTAGCATTAGAAAGTGTTTATGAAAGGGAAGGAAAAAACCAAAAACAGTGAAGGAAACAGGAAGATAGACAGTATATTTCCAAGGACTAGAAGGATCCTCGAAGATAAACTTCAAACCACAATGAGTAAGCTCACGGATATGTACCAACAAGGTGTTCCTTGGCAGCATGATGCTGGAGGCTTTCATTTCGACCTTCGAAATTTAGAAGCCGAGCGTTCTAGGTTAGAAGCAATGCTTCGAAATTCAGAGGTAGTTATGCCACCCAAGTACCCTTCAGTTGTAGCTTTGGGAGTAAAAGTTGCGTTGGAGATAGATGGGGAAGGGGAAATCTATATGTTTGGATCTCAACTTGATGCATTATCGCTAAACAACAGAGCATCAGGAGGGCAATGGTTGTCAACAGAAAGTCCACTTGGAAGCTATTTGCTTGGAAAAGAAGTGGGTGCGACATCAACATTTAAAACACCTGACGGAAACAAGTTGAATATAAAAGTAGTCTCCATCAGTAGCATCCCAGAAGAGGAAATTACATAATTTGTTTTTCTGCCTCATTTAGCCTACAATTCAGTTTGATATGGATAAAAAATCATTGGTTGAGTGCGAGTTGCGTGGCCCGATTACATGGAGCGACTTCAACGATATTAGGTCGTCCGTTGAAGAAAAGTGGGGCACCTTAACACATTTCATAGAGCTGGTTGTGTTTTTTAAAGGCGAACACGACTTGAGGTTAAAAATCAACAATAATGGTGTTGAACTGGTTTTAAAAAAGACTGTAAAGAAAGGCGAGGCAAAATCTGAAGTGGTCTTCAAATCTGGAATTGATCAGTTAGAAAATGCTGTTGCACTCATTCATAATCTCGGTTTTACAGAAGGATTATTGTCTTATGTAGAGAAATATGAAGCAACTAAAAACAATAAATCCATGTCTTTTAAGTTTGGTTCGCAAATAGGCGATTTTTTTGAAATAGAGGAGCTGGTTGAGGATAACGAAAAAGTTGATGATGCGTTAGACAGAATAAGAAAGACAGCCGAACAATATGATCTTTTGATTTGGGATGCTGAGGTGTATCAGAATTTGATTAAAGACTCATGGAAAGATGTAAAACCTCAAAAATTAGTTGAAGGTGACAAAATTCATTCAAGAATAAGTCAAGTTTATTCACGGATACAGAAACTCAAAAATAAAAAACAATCAAAAACGATAACCCTTCTACATTTGCTTAAATCTCATTCCAATGATTACGCAAATTTGGAAAAGAGGTATAAAAACAAGACTAAACACAATTTATTGACTAAAAAATTTATTCCAAGAAGTTTGGAGTTTAACAAAAAAGTTTCAGTTGTTGTACCAACATATAATTCTGCCACTACTTTACAGCTAACTCTTGAATCTATAAAAAACCAAGAACTTACGACTAAAGAAAGAAAGCTATCTGAAATTATTGTTGTTGACGATGGTTCTACGGACAATACTCTTAATGTTATTAATAAATATGCTAAGTTTTATCAATTGAAATATTTCAAGCAAAATAACATGGGTAGGGCACAGACAAGAAATACGGGGGCGATGCTTGCAGATGGTGAGGTTCTTATCTTTATTGACTCGGACATAATATTGGAGAAACATTTTATTAGAGAACACGCCATTAGGCACGAATTTTTGGATAAAGTTGTACTTATTGGCTTCAAAGAGAATATCAACTCGGATGATAAGAGGCTGCAAACTGAGGATTTTTTCAAGGAACTTCCTAGACCGGATATCTCAAGAGACTTTCGATTTGAAAAGGAAGTTAAACCCGAGTGGCTAAGGATGCACAGGCATGTTAGAAACGTAGAAGTGAGGAAAGTCAAAATTATGGAAGAAACAAATTATTTAAAGAGTTTTGGCAAAGACAAGGTCGTCGGAGTTTGGGATTTGCCTTCAGTCGTGGCAACAAATGCTGTATCTATGAAAACTAAAGAATTCAATGAAATTGGTGGTTTTAACTTGCAATTTAAAGGTTGGGGAATGGAAGATACTTTTCTGGGTGCATGCTTAATATCTCAGGGGAACTGCATAATTCCCATTGTTAGTACTGGGGCATATCATGTTGAACACCCACCTCGCTCAGGCACCAAAAAAACCATGATGCAAGAATTTAACAGAAATGTTTTGGTGTACCTTGATCTCGTGCATCTTCCACTGGATGGAGTAATCAAGAATCCTAAGAATGAATGAGCGGAAGGAGAATTTTGTTCGTGAGTTCAAATATCCTAAGCTTTTCACTGTTGAATCCGAAAAAAGAGGAGATCTTTTGACATCTCCTGGTTTAGGAAAGGTGGCGATAGTTTCTGGGTTTGTTGGTGTTGGCAAAGATACTATTGCTAATAATCTAACTGCTGGGCACAATGACATAGCGCGGATAGTTACTTTCACTACACGAAGCCCCAGGTTAATAAACGATGAAAAAGATGGAGTCAGCTACCACTTTGTTGATCCAATGAATTTCCGACTATTGTCGGAGAGTGATATCTTAGTTGAGCAAACTCATATATTTGGTAATTTTTACGGAGTTCCAATCTCCGAATTTAAAAAAAGAGAAAGCTCATCGGGGGTCATGGCTTGTTTAACTCCTGAAGGGGCAAATACACTGGATGGAATAGGAGTACCAAATGAAAGATTTGTTATAGTCCCTGATTCTTGGGAAGAATTAATCGCCAGAATAACCAAAAGAGACAGAATAACTTCAGATATTATGATTCAAAGGCTCAACATTGAAATACAAGAGCACTTTAGAGATTTAATGCCCAGTATCACTAGGCTGATTGATAGCGATGAAATTTATTTAGGAGATGGGCAAATTCATTACGTAAAAAGTGTTACTGGAATGGAAGGTATTCAAAACGCAGCCGAAATAATTAGAGATATCACTTTTTCAAGCTAAAATGGTAGAAAGCAAAAACACTGGTGATGAATTAACAATAAAGGAAGTGCAGGCTTTGGCACATGAGACAATGGAGCAGTTAAAAGCGAAATTTGTGTTTGATAGGTCTTCTAAACTGAACGTTGGTGGAGAAGTTGATGGCGATGGTTTAAATTGTCTCACTAGCTCGATTATCTATTCCGATAGGCTAAAAGTCGAGGGTGTTACCGCCTTTCCAGTGTATTTACCCAAAAGACACTTTAGTAGTGGGCAAGCGTTTCACTTTGGGGTTGTGGTTCATGGGGAAGATAATATCTTTATTGCCGATCCAACGCTCCTTAAGGAAGGCTACGGCTATTGCCAAATCGGTACTCCCACACATCGAGACGGATGGGTCAAAGAGGGTAATATCTGGATGACAAGTAACTCTAGCGGGGCAAATATGGACGCAATTATCTATCCATATTTCGTTGTAACAGATGTATCATTCTTGGGTGAACTAAACAATCTGATGAGCGATGTTTTGTTGGCGATAAGGGGAAAAATCGAGTTTCAAAAAGGACAAGTTGCGGTAGAGCGGATGTTGGATCTCCCTGTATCAGGTGATTTTTCCCCAATTAAAGCGGAGATTTATCACACAGTTGGTAAGCTAATGCATGTAGGAGGATTAGCTGAAGAAGCATTTCGATTTTATATTCAAGCTCATAAAGTTGGAGTGCTTACTGAAAGACCATTGAAAAAAGCTTTGGAGTTGCAGCTTAACGATCAAGATAGAGTCTGGGTGGAGGGCGAGTTGAGATCGGTACTGCAATTGAAAAGTGAAGAGATCGGCGTGGCTATTTCGATTTGGTTTTCAAAAGCGGAAGAAGCGAATCAAACAACCAAAGATCGGGGATATTATTTATCTCTTGTGAGATTCTACAAAAAAAAACTGGAAGATTATAAAAAGTTTCTGGGAGTTATTTAAAATTTGTATAATGTTAGAAAAGGAAAAGCCAAAAGTGATTACAGACGGGCAAGGATTATTGCTTATTCAGGATTTGAAAAAAATGTTTCCTGAGAGTGATTTGCATGTACCGATTCAGACGAAAGACAAGCACTCATTTGCAATGTTATATAGAAATCAAGGAGGGGAATTTGTAGCAAAAATATATTCGGGTAGAAATGATAGGTTTAGAGTAAAAAATGAGGTTGCTGCTGTTGAGATAGCCAGGTCAGTTGGAGTTCCAACTCCTAGAGTGAAGCCTCTGGAAACCAGCTTTGGAAGAGTGGGTATTATTACGAGTAGAGCTACCGGCAGCGGTAAAGATTATGCATCATACTCACTTTCAGATTTGGAGGCCACACTGGCCATCATTGAAGCAACTCATGATGTGCTTGGTAATTCTTTTGGATTTCCGGCCGGAGATTTGTTGCAGGGCAAATCAGATCAGGCATCATTTTTTGGCAATTTATATTTGTACGGTTTAAGCAAATTTAGACTTGACCAAGAAACCTTTCGTTACTGGGATTTAGTTAGAGATCTTGACCAAAGTAGTGAATTTGTTTTTTCTCATAGAGACTTAAAACCTCAACACACTTTTTTTGATGGCCCAGACCTTGCAGGAGTTATTGATTGGGAGCATTCAACTTTTGTCGATCCTGTTCTAGACTACACGATCCTTTACTCTAATTTGTGTGTCGGAGGCAGAACAGATCTTGCTGAAGTGGTTAAAGAAAACGGTCTTGAGAAATTTGGAGAACAAAGGTTTAACCTTTTTTCTGGCAGGGAGTTTCTTATGATAGCTACTTTTGTAACGAAGGATGAAAAAAACCAAAGCCAAGTAATTAATATGGCCCGAGAACACCTTATCCGCGGCCAAAATCGCGCGTGAGAAAAAAATGGCAAATTGTTTTAAACAACTTACTAAAAAGTCGGCTCGAACTTCTATTTAAAGTATCCAGCTTTCAGCTAATACAGTATCTGCTTTGCCATGAGCGCCAGCATGGCGAGAACTTCCCGCTTTGTACGCCCGGCAGGATTCGAACTTGCACTATGTAATAAGGTATGTCATTGTGGTGCGTCCAGAGGGAGTCGAACCCCCAACCTCGTGGTCCGAAGCCACGCGCTCTGTCCAGTTGAGCTATGGACGCTTTGAGGATATTATACTACAAATGAGTGATATTGCGGCTCAAATAGAAAGCGTAGAAAAGGAAATTCGAGAGACTCCCTACCACAAAGGAACAGAGCATCATATAGGTAAATTGAGAGCAAGGCTCGCGAGGCTTCGTGATAGGGCAGGAGAGCAGGAGAGTAGAAGAGCGGGAGGAAAAGGAGGAGGGTACGCAGTGCGCAAACAGGGGGACGCGACGGTTGTTTTGGTCGGACCGCCCTCGGCGGGAAAATCGACACTTCTAAATGCCCTTACAAATGCCACAAGCCGCATTGCGCCATATGCATTCACCACGATGACCGTTATTCCGGGCATGATGGAATACAAAAACGCCAAGATTCAAATCCTTGACGTTCCGGGGCTCATAGAGGGGGCGGAGGAAGGGAAAGGTAGGGGCAGAGAAGTGCTCTCCGTTGTACGAGCGGCTGATTTAATTATTATCATGAGCGATGTTTCCCGGCCGGAAGCACTCGATAGGATTACCGGGATCTTAGAGAAAAACGGCATCAGGCTTAACAAAAAGCCGCCGATGGTGAGAACGGAAAAAAAACTCTCCGGAGGAATAATTGTTCACTCAAATGTTGTCCAAGAGCTTGGCAGGCAGACAATAAAAGAGGTGGCGACTGAAATGGGAATAAAAAATGCCGAAATTTTTATAAATGAAAGGCTTGACCTTGAGCGATTAATTGATGCCTTTGCCAGAAACAGAGTTTATCCGCCGGCCGTTTACGTTATCAATAAAGTCGATGAAGCTCCCCGTGCTCACGCACGAGACATGGGCCTCGACTTCGATGACTCGAGTCATCGAAGTTTTCTCATTGGCGCCGAGAAAGGCACCGGGCTGGAAGAGCTCAAAAACGAGATCTGGCGGCGACTGGGGTTTATTGTCATTTACTTAACTCGAACTGGTGAACGACCAAACCATGACAGTCCTATGATTGTTAAAAGAGAAATGACGCTTTCCCGTATTGCTCGACAAGTAGGCGAAGAGTTCGCCGAGAACAAAAAGAGAGCTAAAATCTGGGGAAGCGGCGCCAAATTCCCCGGTCAGGAAGTTTCTTTATCTCTCCCGGCCAAAGAGGGGATGATGGTAAGGTTTGTGTGAGTGGTCGCACCAGGGCTCGAACCTGGGACCTTCCGGATGTAAGCCGGATGCTCTACCAACTGAGCTATGCGACCATAATCTGCACTCCTCGAGTCGCGGCTCAAGCGAATCGTAGCTGGCGATGAGTGCCAGAGGTGGGACTCGGCGATCCCGATAATTCGGGAGCGATATCGAGAACCGCCTTTGGCACGAGTTTCAATGAGTGCCAGAGGTGGGACTCGAACCCACACGTCCGTATGGACACACGCTTCTGAGGCGTGCCTGTCTGCCAATTTCAGCACTCTGGCTCGCACGGGTGTATTGTACCTCATCCGTGAGCTTATCACCAAAACCATTTTCTGATATAATTCACGTACGCCGGCTGAGGTAGCCAAGTTGGTCACGGCGGGCGCCTGAAGAGCGTCAAATGCAGGTTCGATTCCTGCCCTCAGCACCCTTGGGTTTTACCTCAGGGCAAGCTGGCAAAAATTAATTTAGTTTACAGTTTACACTGAGGAGCATGAGCGATGAAGTGCGGGAGTAGCTCAGCGGTAAGCAAAGCTTGGCCACTGGCAACTCCGCTCATTAAAATTCGCGGGAGTAGCTCAGCGGTAAGCAAAGCTTGGCCACTGGCAACTCCGCTCATTAAAATTCGCGGGAGTAGCTCAGTGGTAGAGCGTCTCGTTGCCAACGAGAAGGTCGCGGGTTCAAATCCCGTCTCCCGCTCAAACTAGGCCCAGTAAGCATAGCTTGGCTGGGACCAGTTAAAACTAGGCCCAGTAAGCATAGCTTGGCTGGGACCAGTTAAAACTAGGCCCAGTAGCTCAATCGGATAGAGCAACTCCCTTCTAAGGAGTAGGTTGGAAGTTCGAGTCTTCCCTGGGTCACTTGGGGTCCCGTAGCTCAATTTGCGGAGCAATCCCGTAGAATGGGCCGCTAGCTCAACGGTAGAGCAACCGGCTCTTAACCGGTAGGTTACAGGTTCGAATCCTGTGCGGCTCACTAATTGCGGGATAGGTTGAAGGTTCGAGTCCTTCCGGGATCACCAGAAAAATAGACATTAAATTTGCCGAGGTGTCGGAACTGGCAGACGAGCACGCTTGAGGGGCGTGTGGGTTCACACCCGTGGAGGTTCGAGTCCTCTCCTCGGCACAAATGCCTCACGAGTCCTCGATTTCCCCGCCGCTGGCGTTGCCGAGTCCTCTCCTCGGCACAAAAAATCCCACTAACATGGACCTCAACCGAATTATGGTATCATGGTGAGTAGCAGATGCTCGAAACCAAGTATCCGGCCAAAAGAAGTATCATTTTTATAGTTGGGTTTCTGGTGACTGCCCCGGCTGTGATTTTGTTTACTTTGATATCTCTCTTTAGCCTGTCTTCCTCAATACCCCAGGGGAGAGTGCTTGCGGCTGAAAGCGTCCATACACGGAGACCCTCATCTCAAAAAATTGAAGGTTTTCCCACAGTCTCAGTTGAATTACGCTCCGAAGATGCAAGAGTTGAAATAATACGACAGTATTTAAGCCGTTATTCCTCTCCCTTGGTTGACTATGCAGATCTCATCGTAGAGGAAGCGGACAAAAACGAGCTGGACTTTAGGCTCATCACCGCTATCGCCCAACAGGAAAGTAATCTCTGCAAGAAAATACCGGAAAACACCTATAATTGCTGGGGTTGGGGCGTACATAGCAGTGGCACGCTCGGCTTCGGCTCTTTTGAGGAGGGGGTAAAAAAAGTAACGGCCGGATTAAGAAATAATTACGTAAACAACGGATTTCAGACCGTTGAGGAGATAATGTCACGGTATACGCCTCATTCTCCAAATGGCGCGTGGGCAAAAGGAGTGAGGTCATTCATGCAGGAAATGCAATAACATTTGACAGCCCATAGCTATTCTGCTATAGTACTCCTCACGTTTTGAGGCTTTGCCAATATCTGTTGTCAGGGCGTCAGAATTTCGAGGATTCCCTCCCCGTCTAACGGGGAGGGTTTTTTCTTTTAAAGTCAATATACTCCGGTCGATGATACAATGGAAGTGTTAATTTATCCGGCCGAGATGCTGAAATAGGTAGACAGGCACGGCTTAGGACCGTGTGCCCTTTACGGGCGTGTGGGTTCGATTCCCGCTCTCGGCACCAAGACAAAACTGGACGGCTTTTTGAGAGCCAATTCGTGGGCGGCACAAAGTGCCGCCCATTGATTTTGCCCTGATGAATCCTCGCCGCTCGGCGCGCGCAGGCGTGCCTCGCGGTTGGCCAAAACGAGGTTCGAGCCGAACAAAGTTCGGCAAGCAACCTTTTTCTCAAAAAGGTTGCTCTCTTGTGCGATTTTAGGCAGGTTTTCTGCCTCTTTTATCCATTCCTCAAGCGGTTCGAGCCAGCCAGTCCGCTTTTGTTCAAGACTGGTGGATTGCTCCTCCAGCGACTTCTTTTCACTCAACAATTTTGCCTTTTCTACACGATAGATTTCTTGCTCAATATCTTGCTCTAAGTAGCCGTCAAGAAGTCGCTGGAGTTTGAGCGAGATAGTTTTGATTCTCTCTCGCGACTCTTGAACAAAAGCGGTGGATGATTGGGCGGCTTCCTTTTTGTCTTTTGCAAGTATGGTGCGTAATTCCGCCGCCCAATCCGGTCCCAAAGAAAATTTTTGAAGCAAAGAGGAAAGCTGTTTGTCTAATTCCTCTTGGCGAATACAAGGTTCGTGACACTTCATATCCTTACGCTTTTTGGTGCAACGATAGTAAGTGTAATTATGAACATTGCCATTTTTCTGCTTCTTAATCTTGTATTCGCCGGTAATCATCATGTTGCAGGTTGCGCAACTCAATAATCTGCAAAATGGTTGCGGTTTATTCTTTGCTTTTTGCGGCTTTCCTCTTTGTTTTAGGATTTCCTGAACTTTATCAAAAATTTTCTTTGAGACGACTGGCTGATGTTTGCCCTCGTGGATTTCGCCAGCGTATCGGAAATGGCCATAGTAAAAAGGATTGGAAAGGATAAAAGAAATTCTGTCTCGTTTGATTCGCTTGCCGCCGGAAGAAAAGATATTGTGTTGCGCCAAAAAGGTTGAGATGTCGTCGAGACGAGAGCCGTTTTGCGCGTATAGTTCAAAAGCGCGGCGAATAATCGCGGACTTCTTTTTATCCACGATGATAGTTTTGGTACGAACATCATTTATGTATCCAATCGGAGCAAGTGAGGAATATTCACCGCGTCTCACTTTTTGGCGCAACCCCCTCTTTGTATTTTCGGCAAGCGAATCAACATAGTATTTGCTTTGCCCAAAGGCGATACTCAGCATAAATTTTCCCTGCGAGGTATTTTCCGCCCAAAATGTCGGGAATTTGAGTATCGCCAAATGCCCGCAGTCCAAAAGATAGATAACTCGCCCGCCGTCAACAGAATTGCGCGCCAGTCGGTCAGGATGCCACGCCAAAATTCCATTTGCTTCGCCACTCTCAACTCTTTTTATCATTTCGCCAAAAATCGGACGACCCGGAATTTTGGCGGATTGCTTTTCAATAAACTCCTCAACAATGTTTAGTCCCTCGGTTTTCGCAAAGACGCGCAATTCTGTAATCTGGTCCTCAATAGAGCGTACTTGCTTATCTTCCACATCCGTGGACTTGCGGGCATACAAAAAGAATTTTTGTGTCGTTGATTGTGAAATAATGTTGTTCATAGTTTTGGAAACTTAAATGGCCGCCCCGGTTGTATCCAACTCAAGTCTCCTTGAATTGACCGAGACGGCCATTAAAAAAGAAGACTTGCACGAGTTGGATACACATACAGTATAACAAAAATTCTTTTTGTTTAGCAAAGCAAATCCGAGACAGAATTAAAATCGCACAAGAGCGAACCTCGTTTTGGCCAACCGCGAGGCGCGCCCGCGCGCCGAGCGGCAAGGATTCATCAGGGCAAAATCAATGGGCGGCACTTTGTGCCGCCCACGACTTGGCTCTCAAAAAGCCGAAAAGTTTTGTCTTGGTGTATCTATACAACCACGCTCGAACCTGTTTTAGCAAGAATGTCTGAAACTTTCCACGCGCCGCGCGCGTGGTGGCTCTGAACGAAATCCTACGCTCTCGCCCCGCCGCCGCTCGC
>Ga0210057_1005238_pt1 | contig 16769 bp, 19 predicted proteins | sample CryGeyCG2114_010_2_FD_183968 | JGI IMG/M metagenome (GOLD analysis project Ga0210057, IMG submission 183968) | Groundwater microbial communities from aquifer - Crystal Geyser CG10_big_fil_rev_8/21/14_0.10 (SPAdes) (version 2) | ecosystem: Environmental > Aquatic > Deep subsurface > Groundwater ...
ATTTACACACATAAAAACGAAGCTAAATTCACACAGAGGATTATCTAATAAACGTAGAGAATACTTTGTAAACTGGTATTGGTATTTGAAGTCAATCTATTACAAAAAACATTAAAAAATCCACACAAAATGTCTATTAAACCGATACTTCTATATATAAAGCTCATTTTCGAGATTATGGAGAGATAGAAAAATTAATAATTACTAAGTCATATATAAATGGCAGATTGTTTGTGGACAAGGAATATACTATTATCCCTGTGAATACTGAAAATTTTATTTCTAGTAAGGATTATTGGGAGAAATATATTAAAAGCAAGGATATTGTGCCTACATATAACAATTTTGATATATACGAAAATCGCCTGCCCTACGCAGGTTGTTTTGGTGATATTAACTGGGAGTTGCCTCCTTCTTTAAATATTATAGAAATACCTGATATACCAGACCAACCTAACCAGCAAATGTTTTTGTACTATGATTTTGGAAAGCCATTTCTTTTATATCATGAAGAAAATCAAGGAGCTTGCGGTTGGGAGTTAGCACCTTATATAAAATCTTTAAATAATTTAGGAACCTACCAAAACAACTAACAATAGTCAATAACATTCCGCAAAATTCTTGCGTTTTATGATCGTAGCCATTTGATTGAGGTGATTAATTTATAGAGGTATATAAAGCTCCCCGAGTTTCACCGATTTTTTTTATAAAATTCTCATCTTCAAGTTTTTTTAAATCGTAATGGAGTGTGCTATTAGGAACATTTAAAAATCTTCTTTTAATAAAATTAAATGAAACTAACTTATGATCTTCTATTAATTCAAGTATTTCTCTTCTTCTTGGTAAAAGAGTGTCTTCTTCTGTTTCATATTTAGTTTTTTTAAGTTCTTCGAGAACTTTTTCAGATTGTATGACTAAGCCCTGTAAAAAAAATTCCACAAATTGTGTAATATCTCTCTTTTCTATGTTTAGAAGATCATAATAGGTTTGTTTATTAGTATCCATGTATTCTTCAAGTGATATTAATCCTCTAAAGTCGTATCCTTTTTGTTTTAATATGAAGGTAGAAAGCAATCTTCCTACTCTACCATTACCATCTAAAAAAGGATGTATTTTTTCAAAAGTAAAGTGAAACACTGCTGATTTTGTAGGTGTTGAAGAATGCTTTTTGTTTGTTGTATTAATAAGTTCTAAAATTAAATTTGGGACCTCGTTTGGAGGTGGAGCAAAATAAACAACATTGCCTGCTGAATTGAAAACTCCAGAAAATTCATTTCTAAATTTCCCAGATTTTGTTATACCGCTCATTACCTTTGTATGTAAATTAAGTATAAGATTTTTGTTTAAAGTTTTTTGCGAATTTTTAGAATATAACCATTGTAATGCCGTTAAAATGTTTTGTATCTCTTTTTTTTCTAGATCTTTCGAATTTAAATTACTATGTTTTACTTTGTCATACGTTAATTTGTTTCCTTCTATTCTTGCTGAAAAAACAGAACTTTTTAATAACGACTTTCTTCTTAAGTTGTTTTCTACGTGGGTTAGTTGAGGTATGTATTCTAAAATACCTTTAGCAACTTCTATTTTTTTAAGTAATTCTTCGATTTTTCTTGTATTATTATAAAAATAATTTAGTTTCATAATTTATAACTATTATATACTAAAATTCCTTAGAAAATGTTAGAAGATATTGTAAGTTATTAGAATATAACAAGATGGCTTTGATTTTATACGATGTACTTATATTATAAAATTTATGGAATAAACACATTTAATAAACATAAACACCTGTTCATATTTTTTACCATAAAATGTTTATTACATATAAAATCTAAATATAGTAAAATCTAAATAAATGAAACTGCCCAAACAAATATCAGCAGTGACTACTTTTTCTAAAATCCTTGCACTTGTTCTGTTTATCACTCTCCCTATTGTTGGATTCTATTTGGGTATGATGTATGAGAAAGTTCAATTGGATATCGGCAATTCAAGTGAAACCCCTTCTTTAGATCTTGGAATTCCTATGATGGAAAATACTTCTTTAGTCTGTGATGTAGATAGAAACAACATCTGTGACCAAAAAGACATTGATTTTATTAAAAACAGAATAGAATCCAGTCGGCAAGATAGCAACTATCACCCAGAAGCTGATATGGATGTAAATGGTTGTATTACTGCAACTGACCTAACCTACACTACTAATTTGATTGAAAAGGTTAATTTTCTCTCTTGGAAAACGTATAGAAATGACGAGTATGGGTTTGAGTTTGAGTATCCTGAATCTTTTAAACAGATAACACCTGATCTTAATCTACCTGCAAGTAATATTACGAACATTATAGAATTTGGAACAGATGATGGTATAACGCTCGTAGTATTTTTAGAAGCATCCACTTTCACAGTAGAAGGTCTTAAAAAATATTCACCAACAGGTAATGAAAAATCTCCTGAAACCAAGGTGTTTAATACAAGCACATTTTACTACTATGGTCCTGGAGGCGGCGGCGTTTGTTATCCGGACCAATACTTTACCAATATTGATGGACAGATATTAAGTTTCAAATTCTCGGGATGCAAAAATGATAAAACGCCCTCTGAAGAGACAAAAGTCATCGAAAACCACATCCTCTCCACCTTCAGGTTTGTGAATGCAAAATTAGATGCAGAAACTCCTTCGTGTCGGGATATTCCAAAAACAACCGATTCTATAGCAGGGATGACATATCTGGAATCGTACTGTTTGGGAAACTATTGTTATCCGAAAACTACTAAGGACGCATGCGAAACGGTTGATGTGGTTACCATCAAAGATCGGAAACTAAATGATTCATGGGGTCAGGATGGGACTGCTGACTGTATTTGGATAGAGGATACTACTTCTATAAACTGCCAGGTTAGGTATAAATAAAAGTATTGTTCCAATATAAGGGATCCTCCTCTCGAAGAGGAGGATCCTTACTTATGCTTGTTACGAAAGGTTTTTAAGATATAATTTCTAAAATGTCTTTGAACTTTTTAATTACAAAATCTGCTTTCCAGCTTTTTACTTCTTTGCTACTGTGATACTTTTCGTTACGGTTAGGGTAATAGGCAACTGTAGTAATTTTAGCATTTTTTCCAGCTTCAATATCACTATATGTATCTCCAATAATTATAACTTCTTCTTTTTTTGCATGTAAAATTTTTATTGCTTTGTTAATCATTTCAGGATTTGGTTTAATATAATTAATATCATCTCTTCCAATTTTTACATCAAATAAGCTTTCTATACTTTCTTTTTTTAAAACAGGATCAATAGCGGTCTTTATAGGAGAATTACTCACTATAGCTATTTTACAATTTTTATCTTTTAGGTTTTTGAGAGTTTTTTTTACATTCTCATCAAATTTAGTGTTTTTATTATATTCTAAAAAGATATTGAGTGCCTTATTAAAATAACCTTTAGATGTTATTATTTTTAGTACCTCTTTATTTTTGTATTTATTCGATAAAATAAGGTCCGACAATTCTTTTTTAGTTAAGATGTAATTATAACTTCTAAGCAATTCTCCATTAGTATTTATCCAGTATTCCAGTGTGTTTACTAAACACCCATCCCAATCAAGTAAGATATAATTGTACTTATTCATAATTTTAATAGACTATATGTGTATGAGAAAAATTGCAACAATATTTACCATAGTTTTGATTTCTTTTTCTATTCTATATTATATGGTTAATGGTCTTTCTTCTAAAGAAGTTAACAGTGTTGGTGTAGAAAAACCTGTTGAAACTTACGATTTAAGGGATAAAACCGTAAATATAGCACCATTATCTATAGAACAAATATTAAATTTTTCATTAGATGTTCCAAACAATGCTAACCCTAACGATTTAATAACATTAATTGCAACAGGAGATTATGGGGTAGTTAGGGAGGTAAATTACAAAACAGTTACATACAATGACTTTAACTGGGCGGTAGAGGATTTTGCTCCTTTGTTGAAATCATCGGATATTACTTTAATAAACCTAGAAGGTCCTATTATATATAACTGTCCTATACAACATAGTGGATTTACGTTTTGTGGAGACTATAGGCATGTACAAGGTTTAAATTATGCAGGTATTGATGTTGTGAATGTAGCAAACAATCATGCAGGAAATTACGGTATAGATGGAGTTAATCAGACAAAAGAAATATTAAATGACAATAATATATTAATTAGTGGGGTTGAAAATAAAAACATTGTTTATAAAAGAGTAAAAAATATTAATTTTGCTTTTTTAGGATATAATGACATTGGTTCTCAGGTTGGAATATCTGGTGCTGATATACTGCAAATTAAAAGGGATATTATAGAAGCAAAGAAAAACGCAGATGTAGTAGTTGTTAGTTTTCATTGGGGAGTTGAATATACAACTGAAATTACCAACAGGCAGGTGGAATTAGCTCATAACGCTGTTGATAATGGTGCTGATTTAATAATAGGAAACCACTCACATTGGATACAACCTATGGAGATATACAAAAATAAGTTAATTATGTTTGCCCATGGTAACTTTATTTTTGACCAAATGTGGAGTGAAGAAACAAAGGAAGGTATAATTGGAGAATATGTTTTTTACAAAAATAATTTAGTTGATGCCGTTTTTTACCCTGTATACATAAAAGATTATGGCAAAGCCACCATTCCTTCAAAAGAAGAGGGAGATTATATACTAAATAGATTTAAAGATATGACTAATATATATAATAAAAAGTCTATTTAAAAAGGTACATATTGTAGTTTCTACACTCAGTATTATGTTCTAAAATTACATGTTCTAAACTACTTATATCTGTACTAAATAGCCTTACATACTCATAATAAAAACTCGCGGAATTAGGTATAGTTTGGTTAGTTTCTGCCGTGTTTAGACAGACACCAAAATTTTTTATTATCTTAAAATTATGTTGACAATATACGTCTCCAGATTGTCCCCTTGGTATATCCTCAAGAACGCTCCTAAATGTTTTAGTACTCAAGTAGTTATCAATACATATATCTACAGCATGTTTAGTTGGTAAAAAAGCTGTTATAACGTAGTAAGATATAATCCCTAAAACGAGCAGTATTAGAATATTCTTCATTACATGTACATTATATAAAGAATTTTAACAAATCAAAAGCCTTCGAATTAGAAAGTTAGAAAGTACTGGACTCTTGCTCCTTTTTTAAGATTTTCTAAAAACGTTTGACTCTCCGAACTCATTTTTTGATTTTTTAACTGTTCTTTTGTTTGGTCCCTTAAGTCTTTATTTGTATTATCTTGCCCCTCTTGGGAATTTTGTTCTAAATAGGTAGTTATTTCGTCTTCAGTTACATTCACTTTTTCTGCTAGTAGTTTATTTAACATTACTCTTAAAGATAACTCTTCATTTAATTGCTCTTCTGTTAAATTTTGGTATTGCAAAAACTGTTCCCACGTTTGACCAGAGCTTTCTATATTTTTCTTTAAAGAATCCTTTTCTTTATCTAAATCTTCTTTAGAAACAACAATGCCTTTTTTGACGGCTTCTTGTCTTAAAAGACTTTTAGTGACCATTGTATCTAAGGTTTGTTTTCCACCCTGCTTTTCTAATTCTTTTATAAGATCTAGTCTTGTAATTGGTTTTCCATTTACAGTTGCTGCTACAAATAATTCCTTTTTATTGTATACAAATAAGGCAATCAAGCCTACTATAGCCACAACCAATACTAAATTGGCCACAAACTTTTTTGATATTTTAGGCTTGCGTGTTATTTTTTTAACTTCGTCTTTTACAACTTTGGAAGCTACACTTTTATTTGTTTTTTTACTGGAAGTTTTTTTAGTTTTCAAATTTTCCTCGAGGGATTTTACTTTTTTATTATGAGTTTTTTTGTTTTTATTTTCCACCTTTGAAGTATATCACATTGCAAATAAATAAAAAGAAACAATACCTAATTTACTGTCGAAAATTGTTATTATTTCTAGGTACTCTATTTTGTGGATTCGATTCATTAAAATTAAATTGTCTGGCCTGGTTGTCACCAAAATTTCTATATACTCTCCGTGCGTATTTTATTTCATAATATCTCCCTATGTAAAATCCTATTACTAGAGAGAAAATTATAGAGAATGCAATTGAGACAACATGCTTTTGATCGTACTTTTTGGTGAAGCTAAATTTTGGTAATTTCATATTATCAATGCTAAATTTAATATCTGAAGATAACCTGAAAATTTAAGTTTACAATAATTACTCATATCTTAATGCTTCAATAGGTGGTAGTTTAGATGCTTTGTTAGCTGGATACCATCCAAATAAAATTCCTATACATGTAGAAACACCTACTGCTAATGTTATTGAACTTACAGAAATTGTTTGCGGAAGTGACATATATTTAGTTAAACCAAAAGATACTCCCAAACCAACTATTACACCTATCAAACCCCCAACAAATGTTAACACAATAGATTCAATTAAAAATTGTTTAACTATAGTACTTTTTTTTGCACCTAGTGCTTTTCTAAGGCCTATCTCGCGTGTACGTTCGGTGACTGTTACAAGCATAATATTCATAATACCAATGCCTCCTACTACAAGTGAAATTGCAGATATACCTGTAAGTAAGGCTGTAAATGTTTGAGTTACATCGGTTGCTGTTTGAAGTAAATCTTCTTGGGAGCTAATGGAAAAATCTGCGTCTTCCACATTTTTTATATTATGCCTTTCCATTAAAAAAAATCCCAGTTGATTTTGTGCTGCATTCATTTGATCTTCTGATTTAGCACTAACATATATATTATTTACATAATCAATCCCAAATACAGTTTTTTGTCCTGTGGTTAGTGGTATGTATACTACCTCATCGTTTGAACCTCCTTTTGATTTTGTAACACCAATTATTGTAAATGTGGAATTACCAATACGCATTTTTTGGCCAATTGGGTTTGTATTTGTGCCAAATAAGTCTTCGATTATGGTTGGACCAATAACTGCAACTTTTGTTAAATTTGTTAAATCTTGGTCTGTGATCTTGTTTCCATATTCAACTTGAACATTTCGTATATCAAAATAATTAGAAGTAACCGCTAAAATTTGTACATTTGCATTATTTCTTTCGTACGAGATTTGTTCCCTTGAAGAGTAATCTGCCCCAACATCTTTTATAGTAGTTATTCTATTTGAATTTCCAATTGCTTTGGCGTCTTCGTAAGTTAAGGTGCTTCCACTTCCTGAGGATTCCCGTATAAAACCTTGATTTGAGGACCCAGGTCTTATAATAAGTAAGTTAGAACCCAAACTTTGTATTCTTTCTTTTATACTTAACTGGCTTGCATTACCTAGGTTCATTAAAGAAATAACTGACCCAATACCTATTATAATGCCCAGCGCAGATAAACTGGTTCTAAGTTTGTTGGTTTTGAGAACCGATATACTTTCTGTAAATAGTTCAAATATATTCATATTATCTTTTCTTATCACTTACTATTTTTCCGTCTACCAAAGTTATTACTCTATGTGCTCTTTTAGCAATATCCTCTTCATGTGTAATTAAAATTATTGTATGTCCTTCTTTATTTAAATCTTTAAAAATATTTAATATTTCATGACTTTGGCTTGTTGGTAAATTTCCAGTAGGTTCATCTGCTAAAAGTATGCTTGGTTTCATAACTAGTGCCCTTGCAATCGCAACTCTCTGTTTTTGACCTCCTGATAATTGATTTGGAGCATTATTTAATTTATCTTCTAAATCCACAATCCCTAAAACTTTTTTAGCTCTTTCTACCCTTTCTTTTTTAGGAACTCCTGCATAAGACATTGGTAGAATCACATTTTTTAACGCACTTGTTCTAGCAAGAAGATTATATGATTGAAATATAAATCCAATTTCTTTATTTCTAATTTCTGCTAGATCATCATCTTTCATGTTTTCTACATTTTTTTCATTCAATACATACTCACCCGATGTTGGAATATCTAAAGCACCCAGTATATGCATTAATGTAGACTTTCCGGAACCTGATGGCCCTACTATGGCTAGAAATTCTCCTTTTTTTACCGAAAATGACACATTATCTAGCGCTTTTGTTTTAACATCCCCCGTAGTATATATTTTAGAAACATTTTTTACCTTAATTAGCATATTTTTATCTTAGTCTTATAAAATTACCCCCACCCCCTGTAAAACCTCCAAAACTATTTCCGTTTGCAGAATTACTGTCTGTAAAGCCTGAAGTAGGAAGAGATGGTATAGAAACCATATCTCCTTCACTTAAACCTTCAACTACTTCTGTATTTTCATTATCTGAAATCCCCGTTTTTATTGTTACAAATTCACTATTACCATTTTTTATTAAGTTCACCCCGGTTTTGTTATTATTCGTGACAATAGAGGATGTAGGAACATATAAAACATTATCTTTTTCTTGTATTACTATTTCTGCATCTACACCCATGTTAGGTAGTATTTGATCTGATTCTTTGTCAAATTTTATAATTACAGGATAATTTGATACCCCGCTCGTAACCGATCCAATTTTGTCAATTCCTGTAATGATTCCAGTAAATAATTCTCCAGGAATACTATTTAAACTAAGCTCTACTTTTTGACCAACTTTTATTTTATTAATATCAACTTCACTTACATTTAGCATTGCAATAGGGGAACCGGGCTGCTTAATAGAAGCAACCGTTTGTATAGATCTTTCTGAAACCGAGTTTTGTATTTGAGTGCCTTCCACATATATAATATTAGCTACTACACCGTCAGATGGAGCATTTATAGTAGGTGATTGTACCAAATAATCAAGCCAGGTGTTGTTTAGCGCAATTTTTAGTTGATTTATAGAATCTTGCTGATTTTCTAAATCACCTTTTGCCTTTAAGTAATTATCTTGTGCTAGGTCGAATGCTAGTTTTTCCTCTCTAGTTTGATAGCTAGTTGTTCTTTTTATCGTGTCTAAGTCGCTTTCTTTTTGAGTTAATGTTGATTGTGCTGAATAAAGGCTGTTATTTGCACTATCTAGACTGTTTTTTGCCTTTAAATAAGCAGCGTATGCACTAGATTTGCTTTTTTCTCCTTCTGAATCTAGTGTTACTTCCATAATTTTATCTCCTTTTTTAACTTCATCACCTTCTTTTACATAAACAGTTTTTACAATACCGCTTACACTTGTTGTAACTGGAAGATAATTTGCATTTTGTACTTGCCCCGACGTGGAAACAGTTGACTTTACATTTCCTTTTTTAACTTTTTCCTCAGAAACCGAAATGTTACTTGTTTGAATTGTACTTTTATTTAAAAATTTATTTCCTGCAAAAACTATTGCTGTTAGTACTATAAGCGCTATAAAAATATACTTATACTTTATAATTTTTTGTTTCATATATAGATATATAACTTAATAACCTGAGAACCAACTGAATTAGTTTGTTTTAGGTAGCGATACTATGAAGGTAGACCCCCTATTTAGTTTACTTTTAACTACTATGGTACCTTGATGTTCTTCTATTATTTCTTTGGCAATAGATAAACCCAACCCATAACCCTCTATTTTTGAATTTGTGCGTGCTTTATCGGATCTATAAAAGGGATCGAATATTCTTTCTATATCTTCTTTAGAAATTCCCTTTCCGTGATCTACTATTTTAATTTTTACTTCATTGTTTTTTACACTTGTTCTAATAGATATATTTTTATTATTTTCACTATACTTTATTGCATTATCTATTATGTTTATAAAAACCTCTTTCAGTCTGTTTTTATTACCATAAACTAATTCATTCCCTATGTATTTTGTTATTTTTATATTTTTTTCTTCTGTCTTTGTTTTTAATTTGCTTATTGCCTCTTCAATTATTGCTTTTAGTTGTATTTTTTTATTGTCCTTTTCACTTATGTTTTGATATTTGCTTTTTTGTAACAAGTAATTGGTTAAATCATTCATTGCATCTATTTCGTGAATTGTTCTTTGTAAAATTTTTTTAGCATATTTAAGTTTTAAATTTTTGTCTCTAAGGTTTACTTCAAGGTCAACTTTCATAGATGTAAGTGGCGTTTTTAGCTCGTGTGCTGCATCTGATATAAAACGTTTTTGTTTTTCTATCATTTTTTCTATGGGCGCAAGTGTTTTAGATGCAAATACATACCCCAAACTACCCGAAATTACTAGTATTAATATATTCAAACCAATTAAATCGTATATCGTTTTTATTCTTATCTCATTTAGTGTTTCTTCATTATATGGTTCAAATATTATTCGGGGACCTTCTCGTTCATAAAATTGTCTTTCTATTCTTATTCTCTGACGACCTAAGGCTTTTTTTGTAGCCTCATTTACGCCAGTGTATACAAAGACACTAAAAGACAGAGTTATACTCATTACTATTACCAAGTATGTGGCTGTTAGTTTTATTTTTGCTGATTTGAACATTTTTACATTAATTTATATCCAAAACCTCTTACAGTATGAATTAAACTAGGTTTATTTTTAAATGGTTTGTCAATTTTGTTTCGCAGGTATGTTATATATTGCTCTACTGTATTTGGAAGAATATCTGCCTCGTAATCCCAAACTCTTTCTATTAACAGATCTTTTGAAATAATATTTCCTTTATTTCTAAGTAAGTACTCTAAAACTTCGTATTCTTTTTTTGATAAGCTTATTTCTTTATTGTCCCTTGTTACTTTATATTTTACTGTATCCATTTCGAGGTCTTGGCATTTTAAAACGTTCCCAATTGTTTTGTTGGGTCTTCTTAGTATTGCTTTTATTCTTGCTAAAAGTTCTTCAAATGCAAAAGGTTTTGTAATGTAATCATCTGCTCCTGTATTTAGCCCTTTAATTTTATCTTCAAGTTCAGATTTAGCGGTAAGCATTAAAATGGGAGTATTTATATTTTCTTTGCGAAGATTTTTGCATATTTCAACGCCATCCATTTTTGGGAGCATTAAGTCGAGAATAATACAGTCATATTCCCCTGAAACTGCAAAATCATAGCCTACCTCCCCATCAAAAGCAATATCTACCGCAAAGTTTTCTTGCTCCAGGCCCTTTTTTAAAGATGTTGCAATTTTATGCTCATCTTCTACAACTAATATTTTCATAGCCTTCATTATAATCTGTTTACTGAAATTATGCTGAGAGAGGAATTTTTAACCCAAAATATGTAATGTGTAGTGATATAATTTACCTTGTATGCGAAAATATAGATTTCGGGGTGTAGCTCAGTTGGCTAGAGTGCTGCTTTCGGGTAGCAGAGGTCGGCAGTTCAAGTCTGCCCACCCCGACCATAATTCGTCAATCTACTACTCTTCGCTACGGGCTGGTTAAGACCTGTTTGGCCGATTTTAGCACTCCAAAGCTTTATGCGAAGAATGTGTCTTCTCTTGTTAGGCTTAGTATAAAAGTACATCTAAAGGGTAGACATGTTATTTGAGGTACCTTATAATTAGACTATGGATTTTGACTATAATGAAGAAAAAAATCAATTACTTGTGGAATCCAGAGGTATTGGTTTTGAAAGAGTTATAGATGAAATAGAAAGTAATAACCTTGTTGCTAATATACGGCACTTTAAAAGTAGTAGATACAAAAATCAATTTCTTTTTTTAGTTAGAATTGATGATTATATTTATGTTGTGCCATATGTAAAAGATGAAAAAAGAAATGTCTTTTTTTTAAAGACTGTGTATCCTAGTAGGAAATTTACCAAAATTTATTTAAAGAAATGAAAAGTAATAATAGTAAAAAAGACAATTTAATATTAGATGATTATGAATATGAAATAGAAAATTCTATACCTAAAGACTTTAAACCTGTGTATTTAAGTGATATAGAAAAAGAAAAATTCTCTAAGGTAGCTGAAAGGCATAAACAATATAAAGCTTCTAAGAGAATAAATATAAGAATAAAAAATGAAGATTTGATAAGAATTAGAGCTAAGGCAAAAGAGAATAATATGCCTTATCAAACCTTACTTAGCACTCTTATTCATAAATACGCAAAAAATGATGTAAAAATACACCTTTAAGTATCTTTAAAGGTTGGCAATAAGAGTTATTTGTGTGTGTGCCCCAATAGAGATGGTACAATATATTGTACCATTTATTGTACCCTACTAATTACCTTTACTAATTAATTTAATTTGGGTTTTATAGAAATGTTTATACTTTTCTATTCTTGTTCCAAAATTTTTTCTTTAAGAGGTATAAAATAACTAAAGCCGGTACCCAAATAACGGAGTAAACCCCACCCCATATTATAAAAGAGGCAATGTCTCTAATGTTTAATATAAGTGCTCTAACAGCTTCTTTAAAAACAACACTTGGCCTAAAACTAGTGTCTGGAACATACGGAAGTGAGTATTCATCAGTAGCTAGATATATTGTAATTTTTACGCTACTTGATACTTCTTCTAAGTATTTTTTTTGTCCCATCAAAGAATCTATTTGATCTTGCAGGTTAAAAATTTGATTCTGAACCTTAAGTATGTCTTCTACTGTAGAGGCCCTATCCATAATTTCAGTCAATCTTTCTTTATTTTTGGTAAGAATATTAAGCCTTATTCCTATATCAGAGTATGCATCAGTAACATCGGTTCCAAATAAATCTTCTGCAACTACTTTTAAAGCTTGTTCTCTTAAAAAAGAATTAAAGATATCTATTTTATCTTTGGGAACACGTACGGTTAGGGTACCACTGGTATTTTCACTAGGTTTGGATAAATTAGAATGAACCATAAAACCTCCAAGAGATTCTGCCTTTTTATTAATTAAATTTTGAGCGTTAGAAACATTTTGTACTTTTAGTGAAAAAGACATTTCTTCTATAACTTTTCTATCTGATGTTGGAATATTTGTATTTACACTTTCTCCTATATAGCTTGGAGCTCCTACCGGACTAGATCCACCCATTCCATAAGAAGAAACTGCTAAGCTTTTTTCCATAGAAGTATCTCTGCTGTTATAATCGTTATAGATGGGAATTGGGTTTCTAATACCACGACCAAAAAGTAAATATAATACCACAACAACAAGAAAGAGGGTAAGAAAATTCTTTTTTATAAAAAAGATTACATTATTCATAGTATATTATGATAATACACTAAATATGCTTTTTATAAAACATTACTGTTGTTTACACTAATAATTTCAACCTGCGGGGTTGAAATATTGTTGTTGAGGGCTTATACTATAAGCATATGCCTACCAGAAAGACACCTTTTATAAATGGTGAATTTTATCATATCTATAACAAAACTATAGATGAAAAACGTGTTTTTTATGATAAATATAATTCAAAAGAATTTTACGACAGACTTCATTATTATAAATCCACAAAATCTACAGTAAGTTTCTCCCATCTTCGAGGTTTAAAAAAGGAATCTCTAAAAGCTCTAAATAAAGAAATTTTACATAAACAAAATTATAAAGTACAAGTTTTAGCTTATACTCTTATGCCCACACATTACCATATACTTGTACAACAAGTTGTTGATAAAGGCGTACCTGATTTTATTTCGAAGTCCACCAATTCATTTACAAGGTATTTTAATTTAAAGAATAAAAGAAAAGGACAAGTTTTTTTAAAAGATTTTGGTGCTACTCATATAGAATCTGAAGAACAACTTATTCATACTTCTAGATATATACATTTAAACATGTATTCTAGCGGTTTAGTGAAAAACATAAATGATATTATTACATATCCTTGGTCTTCTTTTAGAGCTTATATTCTAGGTGAGACTAATGCCTTAGTTGATGCAGATTATATATTGAATATATTTGACAATAATAGGGAGAGATATGCTAAATTTGTATATGATAATGCTTTGTATCAAAAAGAGTTAGAAAAATACAAATACTAATGGCTTTGTTACGGTATTTCAACCCCGCAGGTTGAAAAGTTATTACTAGGATCTAATATGTATTAATCTGATTATATCTTCTTTAGTTTTTGGCTTTCCTTCTGATCCTAATATCCACAATGCTTTATCAAAAATTAACCAACTTACCTTTGATTTTTTGCATGCCTTATTCCATATTCTTTTTACTTTATTTATGTTTTTTGTATTCATTTCTTTTGATTCAACAAACTGCATTAAATAAGTAATTCTCACATCATGTATATCTACAGGTGGCATTATATTTTCAATATCTTTATACGGAAACCTAAAATGGTTTATCATAGTTCTAACATAAAAATTACCAATTTTTGGCCCAAAACCCCTAAATTTATATACTTTTTCTAAAGACTCTATTGCTAGTTTGCTCGATTTGAAAATATTTAATGGGTTTCCATTATATACCTTAATTAATCTTTGTGAGTTAAGTTTATATCTTAAAACAGCTTCATTAATATATCTTGGCTTTAAATACTTTTGTAAAACACTTTTTAGCTCTTCTTCCCGTATTTGTAAAATATATTTTGGAGAAAAAAATCTAAGATTATTTTTATATAATTTTTTTGCCCCTTTGTATAGGCTTTGAGATTTTGTAGCATAATCAAGTTGTGTTACATAAAAGAGATACAGGGAGACTTTTTTGTTGCTTAAATTGTTTGGAATATTATCTTCTGCATTAACTTTTTTAGAAAAAATACCAATATTGTTGTTATATGCTTTAACAACTTTGGTTACAAACTGGTCCGGGTTCATATGGTTACCACCCAATACTTTCAAAAAAATCATCTACATTTTCTTTTTCCATTTTATATGCTGGGTTGTTACCAGAAAGACTTTGTTCTATTAAATGCTCTGGTATTTCTGATATAAATCTAGAGATCATATTTGCATTTGTTCTCCCAAAAAATAATCTGCGCCGTGCATATGTCATATGTAGTTTTTGTTCTGCCCTTGTAATGCCCACATAACAAAGTCTACGTTCTTCTTCTAGTTGCTCCGCATCTTCTAGAGATCTTGAATGTGGAAACAATCCCTCCTCCATTCCTACTATAAACACCAATTTGTATTCTAGTCCTTTTGCCGCGTGTAAGGTCATTAAAGTTACTTTTTGATTATCATTTCCAAAACCTTCGCTTTCACTATCTGCCTCTACTAGGGCTACATTTTCTAAAAATTCATCTAGTGTAGGTAACTCTTGGGCAACTGATTTTAACTCTTTTATATTTTCTATTCTTTCTAATATTTTTTCATCTTCCTCATTTTGAGATTGTAAATACCTTATATAAGATGTCTTTTTTAATATTTTCTCTAGAATTTCTAAAGTAGTTAATTTATCTTTCTTGTTTATTAGTTTTTTATAATCAATCTTTGTTTTTTCGTAAATCAAATCTAGGTTAAAACCAGAATCTTCAATTTGTGAAAAAGTTTTTGGCCCTATCCCCCGTGGTGGAATATTAATTATTCTTTGCCACGCAATTGTATCTTTTGGATTATAAATTACTTTTAAAAACGAAATAACGTCTTTTATTTCTTTTCTTCCGTAAAATTTAATACCTCCAATTAATCTATAGGGCACCCCTCGTTTAACAAATTCGTCCTCAATGTTTCTACTTTGAGCATTTGTTCTATACAAAACAACAATACTGTCATAAGACAAACCCGATTCCTTTATTTTATCGCAAACATATTTAGCCTCTTCTTTTTCTGTTCCGGCTTCATAAAGAGTTATTTTTTCGCCATCAATATTTTCAGTCCACAATTCCAAATTTATATTATTACGATTTTTTTTAATAAGTTCTTTTGCCGCCTCTACTATTACTTTTGTTGATCTATAGTTTTGGGCCAAATTATATACCTTGGTATTTGGGTAATCTTTTTTAAAATTAATAATGTTTCTATAATCGGCCCCTCTCCAGCTGTATATAGATTGTGCCATGTCACCAACTACGAAAAGATTATTATGTGACTTTGCTAAATAAGAGGCCAGAGTATATTGAGCTCTATTGGTGTCTTGATACTCATCTACTAAAACATATTTAAAATTTCTATTGTATTTCTCTAAAACACCAGGTTCGCTATCAAACAGTTCTATAGTTTTGTATATTAAATCTGCAAAATCCAAACTATTAGCACTTTCTAATTTTTTTTGGTAAATAGGGTATATCTTTGCAACATTTTCTTGAAAGTAACCTCGTGCGAAATTTACATACTCTTTGGGCCTAATTAATTCGTTTTTTGCGCCACTAATTGTTGAGAGTACTGCAGATGGCTTTATTTTAGTAGTTGATATTTTTTGCTCTTCGATAATATTTTTTATTAAAGTGGTAGAATCGTCAGTGTCGTAAATATTAAAATTAGATTCTATTCCTATATATTTTCCATCTATTCTTAAAATTCTTGCGCATAAGGAATGAAAAGTACCAATCCAGTTTGGGCAATTTTGTTTTGTTAATAGTTTAACTCTGTTTTTCATTTCGCTAGCAGCCTTGTTAGTAAAGGTAATAGCCATTATTTGGCTAGGTAATGCATTTTCTGTATCAATTAAATTGGCTATTCTATGTGTTAAAACTCGGGTTTTTCCACTACCCGGTCCTGCCAAAACTAAAGCAGGCCCTGTATTATGTTCCGCCGCCTTTTTTTGTTCGGGGTTTAGAGAATTCAAATATTCGGGCATATAGGTTTTAATTTATAATGTTATTTAAACGGTTCTGTAAAGTTATAGCAAATTATGTTCTACGTGTACACCTAGTTGATTAAATCCGTAATCTAATAGTAAAATGCTGTCCCCTCTTCTATCAGTACTATACAATATTACAACCAGTACTTTTTTTCCATCATTCTCTGCGTAGCTTATTAAACATAACCCCGC
>Ga0210057_1005242_pt1 | contig 16763 bp, 6 predicted proteins | sample CryGeyCG2114_010_2_FD_183968 | JGI IMG/M metagenome (GOLD analysis project Ga0210057, IMG submission 183968) | Groundwater microbial communities from aquifer - Crystal Geyser CG10_big_fil_rev_8/21/14_0.10 (SPAdes) (version 2) | ecosystem: Environmental > Aquatic > Deep subsurface > Groundwater ...
GCCAGCGGAACATATTTCTATATCTTGAGCTCCGGCGGAAAAAAAGAGTTCAAAAAAATGGTTTTACTAAAGTAGAACCAAAACCCGCAGATTTAATCAGCGGGTTTTTTATTTGACCTAGGGTTTAATGGTATTTTTAAGAAAATCAGACTTATTTTATCAGCTTATCGAGATTAAATCCTTCCACTGGATCATAAACCGACCGCTGATTTTTAAATTCTCCGTTATCAAAACGAGGTGCGGTGAGACGATAGGAAACTTCCGGAATAATGTTCTGGCCCTTCGGACGAGCGTAAATAGTAATAGCCCCACGTGCTTCATCCTTCTCGTACCAAGTTGTTCCCTCAAAATGTGGACTGAGTAAAACGGTCAGATCATCAAGACCCTTATTCTTAATATCCGTAACCCGAGAAAAGAGCCATAAGTCACTTCCCGGAGTCGCCTCTAACATCTCTAAACGCTTCTTATATAAACCACTCTTCCCGATCCCCACCAACTTGGTGGTGCCGGTCGTTTCTTCTTTAACGCCGGTCATGCTAGGCAAATAAGTAGCATACTTAACGCCATCAATCGTATAAGGCGGATCAAAAGTACCGGCCTTAATCATTCCTAAACCATCCCCGGCCACTGTACTTACCGTTAAGGTTCCTAGTACTTCAAGCTTGCTAGCCGGATTAGTTAAACCAATTCCGACGTTGCCATTTTGTTGTGTTATCCCAGCTTTCCAAGAGCTGCCATAGCCATCATACATTGTCCATGAATAATTTGCATTAACATTCAAAGCAAGTCCGAAACCACCATTTTTTCTAACTATGAATTGTGTAGAACCAGTACCATTTACATCTAACCCACCAGTCATTGTCACACCTGTTCCCGGAGCAGTCGTCCCAATACCGACGTTGCCGCTATCCATTAAAGACATAACTGTATTACCGGCATCAGCATCGTCAGTAGTTCTGCCTGTTGTTTTAAAGTCGACTCTAGTTCTTGGATAATTATTTCCCGGATCATCTGGAAAAGAAATACCAATAGCAAATGTTGAACCTTTTGAATCAGATAAGGCCGTGTTCGGCTGATGCAGTCTTAATAGATTTTGGACTGTATTAGTCGTTCTACTAGCAATTGCTGTGCCAACTATATCTAAAACAGAATTCCCACTTAAGCTTGTTTCACGAACACCCTTGGCAATCTCTAAACTAACTCCCGGATTCGTCGTTCCGATGCCGACGTTGCCATTATTCATTATTCTTACTTTTTCAGTGGCATTCGCATATAAAGCAAGTCCAGTTAAGTTAGACCAACCAGACTCGGCTACGGCGGCAATGCCTGACCATTTACCTGGTTCAGAAACATCACCATTTCGTAATTTCAATCCAACGCCGTAGGAGCCGGAAATAGTATTATTAGGATTTTTAAGAGCGGCTGCCCATTCTATATCAGTGGCATTTGAAGCTCCTTGAACATATAATTTTTCTAAAGGATTCGTCGTCCCAATGCCGACGTTGCCTAAATTGTTAATTCTTACTTTCTCCGACCAAGTAACACCATCGGCAGTACTAACTGTGCCGATAGCTAAATTTCCAGCTGATGATGACGGATAGAATATCCTCATCCCATATCCATCATTACCTATTCCTTGTATTATATTTCCTGACGTGTACGTTCTTATAACATTACTTGCCGCACCAGATGTGCCAAAATCTAACTTCGCAGTCGGATTCGTCGTCCCAATACCGACGTTGCCAGTAGGCATCAAAGCGATATCGTCATTTGTATCATTAGATGTGCCAATAATTAATTTAGCCGTTTCACCGGCGCCACCAACTGTTGCAGTATCTTGATATTGAATAAAACCGTAATCACTTCCTCTATTTACTCTACTTCTAAAAACAATACTACTTGCCCCACCGCTATTTTCATGATCAATAACAACGCTGCCTTGAACAGCTCCATAAACGGTGCCGGTAGCCTCACTGATATTCAATCTACTAACAGGAATTGTTGTACCAATTCCGACGTTGCCGGTCTGCGTGAAAACTGCTGTAGGAGTGCTAAAGGTAGTTCCACCAACAACCGTGCTGGGAGTAATTTCTAAAGCACTACTAACATTATATTGTTCTCCAATCAGCCAGTTGTAATGTGAGGCAGCACTCGCTCCTGCAAAGAAAAGTCCTTCATCTTCAACCGAACCAATTTGAATTTGTGGATATGCACCTGTAATGGATAATTTCGTCCCCGGACTCACAGTCCCAATACCGACGTTGCCACTGAACGAATTAACAGAGGTTCCATTCTGAGTGTATCCGCCAAGAGTCCAAATACCTGTACCAATAGCAGTCTGAGTTACGCCATTATTCATAAATAGGGCCTGATGAGCAAGCCCAGATTTTGATTGTCCGCTAATATTGGAATGTGTCCAGGCGATTCCATATAAATTACCAGGAGTAGTTCCGTCTGCAGCTAAGCGATAAGAAGTCCCCATAGCAAAAACATTTTGATATCTTGTGGCTGAATATAAGCCGACTAAACCCAAGCCATAATTACCATCAGTAATTATGTCACCAGAGGTTTTAATATTTCCAACTACATGCATTTTTTGTGATGGCGCAGTCGTCCCGATGCCGACATTGCCAGCTCCTCCAGGCATCAAAGCAAGATTAACTCCGGAGGCAGTATTAACAAGATTAGGGCCGGTACCTGTAAAATTTAAATCGGCGCCAGCACCAGAAAGAGTTAGACCGGTGGTACCGGCTAAAGATACATTACCCACTGTATATATACCCGTACCTATTGCTGTCTTTGTAACCCCATTAGCTCTCCACTGTATTTGATGCTCTAACCCAGCAATAGCGCCAGGATTATTACCAGCACCACCATAATCTGGTTCGTAACTATAATTAAGCCCATATAAATTACCAGCAGTACCAGTAGCGGTAAGTTGATAAGCAGCGCCCATAGACCATATAGCCGCTAATGAATTTGGCGAGTATGTACCAACAACCCCAATATTTCTCGCAGAACTAGATTGTGTAAATACTAAATTAGAATCTAGTGTAGACAAACCTACAGCATGAAAAGTTCCATTAACATCTAATAATCTTCCTGGCGCCGTCGTTCCAATCCCCACGTTAGTGCCATTATTAAATATCACTGAGTTTGCAATCCAACTAGTACCATTATGTCTGAGGGTTTGGCCAGTTGTACCAGTGCCAATACCCCCAGCACCAGAGCCGATAGGAGTATAATTACTTTGTAGGTAAGTTAATGGCACGGCCTCACTGGCACCTGTCGGAGTAGTATTTAGACCAACTATTCTTCCCCCAGTAACATCAACAATATTTCCAGTGGTTCCATCAAGGGTTAACTTAGTACCGGGGGTAGTAGTGCCTATCCCGACGTTGCCGTTATTTAATATTGTGACTAAACTTATATCCGCGTTAGAAACGAAGTTTATTTTCCCAGAACCACTTGTTTGCCCAATGTTAAAATTTCCACCTGTTGCTGGTACACCAGTAAGCTTAAAGTCTCCAACACCTGTGCCTGCATAAATATCTCCCACAACTTCCAGTTTATGAGTGGGCCCCGTCGTCCCGATGCCTATGTTACCATTACCAGCAATAGTCATTCTAACAGCACTGCCAGCACCAAGTTGTAATGGATACGAGCTATGATAAGAAGCTATTAACAAGCCATTATCAGAAGCGCCAGTATAAGCACTACCCATGGAGTCTAAATTATTGCCACCCACAAGTCCTAATGTTCCTGTTACTAAAGCGCCATCTTGCTTGAAATGAATGAAGGGATTATCTAACTCATTATTATTATCAGTGTCTGCTTGAAGAGTTAAGCCAGCCTTACCTGATATTCCCGCACTAACATCGAGTAAAGAGTTTGGATTCGTCGTCCCTATCCCGACGTTGCCTCCGGCCGCTACTGTCATTCTCACCGCATTATTTGTTTCTATATTTAATAGATTATTATCATTAGTTCCTAAGGTAGCAGTAGTTCCAAAAGAATTACCACCTTGAACATAAGCAGAGCCAGCTCCAGAACCTAGAGGGGCATAATTACTTTGTAGGTAAGTTAATGGCACGGCCTCACTGGCACCTGTCGGAGTAGTATTTAGACCAACTATTTTTCCCCCAGTAACATCAACAATATTTTCAGTGGTTCCATCAAGGGTTAACTTAGTACCGGGGGTAGTAGTGCCGATGCCGACATTCCCACTCTCAAATATATGCTTCGTCATTGAAGTATTACCATAAGTAGCAGTATTGCTCCCCTTACCAATAGCATTATAACCAATTACTATTTCATTATCAGTACCATCAGCACTAGCTTTAGAATCATATCCTAAATACAAACCATTATTTCCTGTGGTTCTACCTGTTGCACCATCAGCAATATAACGAGCAGAATAAAACCCTAATGCTGTGTTGTTGGCTCCTGTGGTGTTGGAGTAGAGAGAAGCATATCCATTTGCTGTGTTGTAGTTTCCTGTAGTGTTGTAGAAGAGAGAATACATTCCATTTGCTGTATTGTAGTGTCCTGTAGTGTTATAGTTGAGAGAATGCATTCCATTCGCTGTGTTTTGGAATCCTGTTGTGTTGTAATAGAGAGAACGATATCCATTCGCTGTGTTGTAGTTTCCTGTAGTGTTGGAACTTAATGCTCCATACCCTACAGCTGTATTATATGAGCTGTGAGCAGCACTTGTAGCTGTTGAACCCATTGTCAAATTACCAGCCCCAAGACCAACAAAAGTATTATATCCAGCAGTTGTTACTGTTCCATTATTCCCATAATTAAAATCGTGAATGAAAGGAGTTGTCCCTTTATAAATTATTCCATAAGGGGTAGTACCAGAAGTAGAAGGCATTCTAAAGTTTTTAGTAATCTCTAGTTGTTGAGCGGGATTCGTTGTCCCAATCCCGACGTTGCCGGTGCTTGTGATTCTCATCCTTTCTCCCACAGAACCACTTTCGGTAAAGAAAGCCAATTCACTATTATCCGCACTTGGCCTTAAAGCACCGATTCCTGCCCAAGATGTTCCTGAACTACCTAATTGAAAAGATAATAAACCTCCAGCGTTAGCAGTTGTGTCATAATTAGAAATTCTCATCCCAGACATCCCTGTGTCATCAAGGGTTGAGGCTGAAATAACTGTTGCCACATCACTTTTAATATGTAAGGGGGCTGTCGGACTCGTCGTCCCAATGCCCACATTCCCCACTCCCGCATCACCGTTCCAGATGTTGCCGTTTCTAGTTCCACTCCAGAGAGTGTTGGAGCTGATGAAAGTAGAGAGGGCGGTATTATATAAAGTACCGGTGTTATCAGCCATAACCACCGCATTACCGACCCCGCCGAGAAGAGAATGAGTGGTGGCGAGCGTGTTACGGAGAGTGCCGGTTACATCTAACTTAGTACCGGGGGCAGTAGTGCCGATACCGACGTTGCCAGCAGTAGCATTCAATATTAAATTATTTCCTTGACGATTTATATAAAGAGGTTCTGATTCAAAACTTTGTATTTCTTTATAACCACTTGCGGAGGAAGAAAGTAATAAACCACTAGTCTCAGTATTACCCCGTATACTTAAATAATTACCATCATTACCACCAATAATACCATTACCAATGACATGTAATTTTTGGGCCGGATTCGTTGTCCCTATCCCGACGTTGCCGGAGGCGTCTATCGCCATTTTGGGACTATATGAGCCACTTACATCAAATGTTAGAATAGAATTCAATGGAAATGCTCCTAAATTTTGATTGGAAACACTCCAACTATTTTGTCCATTATTTAACCGCATTCTTACTGTCCCAGAGGTGTCTTCTATTGTAAGTTTTGTTTGAGGCGCCGTCGTCCCGATGCCGACGTTGCCGGCCAATGCGATAAATAGTCTTGTCGATTGATTTGTTTTAAGGGCTACTGAGTTTACTAAATCATTTATTCCTCCAATGTTGAAAGTACTACCTGTATAAGATAGTAAATTGTATCCACCACCCGTACCAATATTGTAACCTCCTTCTGAAGTTATTGCTCCAGTGGTTCTAATAGCTCCAGTCACATCTAATTTATACGTCGGATTCGTCGTCCCGATGCCCACATTCCCCACTCCCGCATCACCGTTCCAGATGTTGCCGTTTCTAGTTCCACCCCAGAGGGTATTAGAGCTGATGAAAGTAGAGAGGGCGGTGTTATATAAAGTACCGGTGTTATCAGCCATAACCACCGCATTACCGACCCCGCCGAGAAGAGAATGAGTGGTGGCGAGCGTGTTACGGAGAGTGCCGGAGACGTCTAGTTTAGTACCGGGAGCGGTGGTACCGATACCGACGTTGCCATACTCATCAACTATCATTCTATCAACGAGTCCTGAACCTTCATTCGTTTTAAATAAAATACTTCCCCTATTACTGCTGCCTTTTTTATATCCTGAAATCGAAGATAAAATGTCATCAGTTTGCGTATTAGCCGCATTAGTATTAGCAAAGTTTATAGTTCCAAATGGTAAGTTATCAGAGTTTAATAAACCACCTATTCTCATTTCTCCATCAGCGTCAGCAGTTGTTTCAATAACATCTAATTTTTTAACGGGTGCTGTCGTTCCAATTCCGACGTTGCCGTTTACAAAAAGACTACCTTGTGCAACTGCATCAGGTGCAAGCTCGGAATCACTCAAAGCATACTCACTACTTACATCTCCTTTCTGGAAAGATACGCCATCAAATTGAGCTACACCAGTATTATAATTATATCCAAATAATCTTACATAATTAGTAGTGGCTCCGGTAGTAAAAGAGTGGGAATAACGCTTCCAAGTAGTACTTATATTTCCCCCAGCATACACACCAGTAGCTCCAATAACGGACTGGCTCGCATCGTACGACTGAATATACATCAAATTACCACTATTAACAGTTCCTGATATTAATTTTGCCCAAAATGAATAAGTATAAGTCTGATTCGGCTGAACTTTAATTAAATTTTTATTTACCCATAGTTGGCAACCGCCCGAACTATGAGTTTGAGCATATTGTATAGCATTAAGACCATCGGGCACATCACCATTAATAACACTAGGAACAGCTGCATCTCCACCCCAACAAGAAATACCAGATATCCCATAAATTGTGCCGTACATTTCAAAGCTCCCCTCTCTAAAGAGATTACTACTAGCACCATTAAGGCGAGCATTACCAATTATCCCAGTGTATGGACTACCCAAGTCTAATTTATAGCTAGGATTTGTCGTTCCAATCCCGACGTTGCCAGCCCCCGCATCACCGTTCCAGATGTTGCCGTTTCTAGTTCCACCCCAGAGAGTATTGGAGCTGATGAAAGTAGAGAGGGCGGTGTTATATAAAGTACCGGTGTTATCAGCCATAACCACCGCATTACCGACCCCACCGAGAAGAGAATGAGTGGTGGCGAGCGTGTTACGGAGAGTGCCGGAGACGTCCAACTTCGCCCCAGGCCCCGTCGTCCCTATACCCACATTCCCACTCTCAAATATATGCTTCGTCATTGAAGTATTACCATAAGTAGCAGTATTAGTCCCTTTACCAATAGCACTAGCACCAATAACTATTTCATTATCAGTACCATCAGCACTAGCTTTAGAATTATACCCTAAATACAAACCACTATTTCCTGTGGTTCTACCTGTTGCACCATCAGCAATATAGCGACCAGAATTAAGTCCTAATGCTGTGTTGTTGTATCCTGTAGTGTTTGAGTAGAGAGATAGATATCCATTTGCTGTGTTGAAATATCCTGTGGTGTTGGAGTAGAGAGAAAGAAATCCATTTGCTGTGTTGGAGTATCCTGTGGTGTTGTAGTAGAGAGAATACATTCCATTTGCTGTGTTGTTGAATCCTGTGGTGTTGTAATAGAGAGAACGATATCCATTCGCTGTGTTGTAGTTTCCTGTAGTGTTGGAACTTAATGCTCCATACCCTACAGCTGTATTATATGAGCTGTGATAAGTCTGCGTAGCTGTTGAACCCATTGTCAAATTACCAGCTCCAAGACCAACAAAAGTATTATATCCAGCAGTTGTTACTGTTCCATTATTCCCATAATTAAAATCGTGTATGAAAGGAGTTGTGCCTTTATAAATTATTCCATAAGGAGTAGTACCAGAAGTAGAAGGTATTCTAAAGTTTTTAGTAATCTCTAGTTGTTGAGCGGGGTTGGTAGTGCCGATGCCGACGTTGCCGGAATTTGCTACAATCAAACTTTTTGTTGCTTCTGAATTTCCGTAAGGTGTACCAAAATATGCCCAAGAATTTGCAGGGGTCGCAGTGTCTTCTACAAAACCAAATGAGGCAGCTCCTCCACTCGCAAGAGATTTACCAAAAGAAATCCATGTATATCTTCCTACGGTAGATTGACCCCCATTCAAAAAATTGGCGATATTTGTATTTGCATCACTATTTGACGCAACATCAAACTTTACAGTCGGCGCCGTCGTCCCGATGCCGACGTTGCCAGCCCCCGCATCACCGTTCCAGATGTTGCCGTTTCTAGTTCCACCCCAGAGAGTATTGGAGCTGATGAAAGTAGAGAGGGCGGTGTTATATAAAGTACCGGTGTTATCAGCCATAACCACCGCATTACCGACCCCGCCGAGAAGAGAATGAGTAGTAGCGAGGGTGTTACGGAAAGAACCGGAGACGTCTAGTTTAGTACCGGGAGCGGTGGTACCGATACCGACGTTGCCGCTTCCTAATACTGTGACCTTTGCATCAGCTAATGCAGTGCCTTTCATCCTAATATCAAAACGAGCTGAATCTGAATTGTAATTATTAGAAACAAAAGCATCAGTATTTCCAGTTGAATTAAATCCAGCTCCCCAATGATAAGTTGCCGTATTTCCTATTACTAATTGCTCCTCTCCTGCAACATTATTCCCTTGTATGTTTAAATTTGCCGTAGCTAAACCATTCACTCCTCCTACTCTTACTTTTCCTGCAACATCTAACAATGCCCCTGGTAACACTGTCCCGATGCCGACGTTGCCTCCTAATGGATTTAGATATAACGGAAACGCACCATCATTTGAAGGTTTTTTACTCTGCAACCACACTCCAAAAGGAGCCGCGTTATGCGAACCTATCTCTAAACCAACATTAGAAACAGCATCCCCAATTATTGCTACACCATTCTCAGCTGATAAAGATGGCACATTTGAAAAACTCTGAACCTGTAATTTATTCCCCGGAGCCGTCGTCCCGATGCCGACGTTGCCTGCTGTTGGAACTAGAGCCAAATTGCTTGTCCCTTGTGGATTAACGAGTTGAAATGTTCCACCACCATCAGCAATTGCCCAATCATAAGTTGTCCCAGCATGCCCTGTTATAACCAAACCGTTTGTTGCGTCTGTATATATTTGAGCAACATTAGAAGCAAAGCCACCCCCATCTGCGGTAATGCGTATCTCTCCAGCCACATCCAACTTCGCCCCCGGACTCGTCGTCCCGATGCCGACATTCCCCACTCCCGCATCACCGTTCCAGATGTTGCCGTTTCTAGTTCCACCCCAGAGAGTATTGGAGCTGATGAAAGTAGAGAGGGCGGTGTTATATAAAGTACCGGTGTTATCAGCCATAACCACCGCATTACCGGCCCCGCCGAGAAGAGAATGGGTAGTGGCGAGCGTGTTACGGAGAGTGCCGGAGACGTCTAGTTTAGTACCGGGAGCGGTGGTACCGATACCGACGTTGCCGTTTAATAATGTCTGTGTCACACTACTATTTCCAAAAACCATTTGATTACTTGCTGTTACAGTTGCACCATTTCCAATAGCAGTAGAGTTTGTTATTCCGTCTACACTTGATTTAGCAACATTACCTATAAACGTGGAATAACTCATTGTCTGTAATGGAACAGAACCATTATACCCAGATCCTGAACCTAAAGCGACATTATAACCACCGGTAGTATTATTAAATAAACTATAATAACCCATAGCCATATTTTGGTTACCAGTAGTGTTGTTATATAAGGATTGATAACCTATAGGATTATTTTGGTTACCAGTAGTGTTGTTATATAAAGCACGGTACCCAAGGGCTGTATTTTGAAGACCTGTACCCGTTAAATTCCCTGATTCTCCAAAATAATAATTATTTAGTGCTGTTTGAGAATACGCTAAATTTATACCATTGTATTTATAAAAAGAACCAGAAGCTACATTTATACTTCCATTTACATCCAGTGTATACCCTGGCCCCGTCGTCCCAATCCCGACGTTGCCGGCCTTATTAATATAAAATTTATCAAAATAATAAGGGGATGTTGCACTGTCATAAGTCTGAAGCCAAAACAAATAATCGTCCGTCTCGCCCGTCAAAAATTTTCCGTTCATTAAGCCATCAATCGCCAAAGCATTAAAGCTCGGATAAAATAAAAGGAAACCAGTAATAACAAGCCCCAAAGCAAAACGCCCAAACAAAAAAAATCGTTTGGAATTTAAAAATATTTTTTCTTTTTTTGAATTCATGAAAAATAATTCTTACCTATATTATACAATTTTTTAAAAACTATGTAAACAGAAATTATGTAATTATACATAAGATGCGAAACTCGTTTTAGGAAGAATAATTAATGGCTTCCTCCCCCACTTCACGACTTCCTTCCCACACTTAAAAAGCCATCCCTTGGATAGCTTTTTTCATACGGGGTTTCCTGACCAATTAAAAATTGGCCACTTTATTTTCTATTTAACAATAATAATTTTTCCGGCCGTCGCACTGTTAGACCCGCCGCATGATTCACAGTAATAAAGAAAGGACCCATCCTCTAAGGCCTGGAATTCTAAAATTTTCGTTTGCCCTTGTGTCGCGACTTGCTTCATATTATAACTAGGAAAAACGATATCATAATCTTTATCAACAGCCGTAAAATTAATATGCACGGTGTCTCCGACATTAGCTATAATCTGAGATGGAATAAATTTTCCTCCTTCAGCAAAAATATTAAAATTACGTAACTGTGCCGTAGCGCCGGGAGCGGCCGGTACCACTACAGTCGGCACCGCAATTACTTTTTTTTCCGCTTCCGATAAAACAGTATTTACTTCCGGTACTTTAACGTTAACTGGAACTTCTTGACGAAAAACATCAGTGCCGGAAGATTGACTTTCTATAATATTAGAAAGACCGGTATTGTCTACGGTAGGCAATGTCTGAGATGAAATTGAATTTTGAGGTGCAGAAAAAAATAAATCTTTAATAATTAACATTAAAAGAGCAACGAGTACTAAACCTAATATAGATATTATCCAAATTCTTTTATTATTCATAAATAACTATTTTATATAACATTTTCTTGCTAATTTTATTAAATTTATATTTTAAATATAGAGAAATTATAGCATTTTTGACAACACCCAGTCAATAATAAAAAACATAATAAAAAACATACATTGGCAATGTATATTATCGGTTCACTTTATACATTAACAATGTATATTATTTAAAAAGTAGATCAGGTATAACTTATGCTCCACTGGTACCCATATTTGGGTACCTTTAGTTTAAATTACAAAAACTCTTAATAAAAGTTAGATGCTGTAATCATCCTGGTCTTGGCTGCTGGGTATCTGTTTTGAAACGCCTTATTAATCGCTTTGCGACGATATTTTAATTCTACACCAATAAGCTGTTGTCCTTTTTCCAAAACCACATCAATATCCGAGCCTTGTTTCGTGCGCCAATAATAAAGTTCATAGCCTGTTTCCTGATAGCTGTTTTGTTTAACCAGCTCACTGATGAAAAAATTTTCAAATAGCGCCCCTTTATCCGGTCGTGATTCTAAATCAGAAAAATCGTCAATCAGGGCATTACGCACACCGGTATCATAGAAAAATATCTTGGCCGCCTTGCTAATTTCATTACGCTTATTTCTAGCGTAAGGATACAGACGAAATATAATAAAACTCTGCTCGAAAATCTCGATATATCTTTTTATAGTTCGCTGATCGGCCTTCAAGGCAACGGCTAATTCGGAATAATTTATAAGATTGCCTATCTGCCAGGCCAATAATTTTAGCAAATCTTTAGCCAGTCGCTTATCCTCAATCAAGTTGAGCTCAATTATATCCTTAAAAATCAGACTATCTACAAAATTCTCCAGATACACTCGATCGCGGGGATGCTCAACTAGATGAGGATACTCGCCATAGAGCAAGACCTCATGCAAAATATTTTCCATATCAAAACGATAAGGGATGTCCCGACTGACTTCATGATCAGCAATAATCTTGTTAAGAATATTAAAATTCAAATCCGCCTCAATTCCTTTTTGATTGAGATATTCAGAAAAGGTCAACGGATATATTTTATAATCAATTTTTCTACCAGCCAGGCTTTCCGCCGTCTTATTTTTAATATGAAGAGAAGACGAACCGGTAATGATCAGGCGGACGCCGTCTAATTGATCATATATTATCTTGGCCGCCCGGCCGGGATCGCTTAATAAATGAATCTCATCAATAATAATTAGCGGCGCTTTTTTGCGTATCAAAGTCTTATATGTTTCAATATCATACGACTCTAAAATTTTTCTGATCGGTTCATTATCAACCAAAAAATATTCGGCATCAGAAAATATTTTCCTAACTATAGTAGTTTTGCCAACTTGCCGAGAGCCGAGCAAAATAAGTATTTGTTTATAATTAGAAAAATGCTGACTAATTTTAGAATCTAAATGTCTTTTCATAAAAGATATAACTTTTTAAGCATATGGTGTATAAATAGTTATATATAATTATACATCATGGATATATTATGTCAAGACTTGCCCTATTTAACACGTCAACCTTTATCCTAACCGCTTATTTTGAGGCGCGCCGCCATAAACGCTGGAAAACAAATACCCTCCAATTCAGCCGGAATAATGAAAATAACGTATCCGAATTGACGGAGAATATTAGGCATCGCTCGTATTTTATAAAACCCAGCCTCTGTTTTGTCGCTTTTTATCCGGTAAAAAGAGAAATATTTGCCGGCGATTTTCGCGACCGCGTTATTCACCATTTGATATTTAATGAGTTAAATACTTACTACGACAGCCTGTTTATTAACGACTGCTACAGTTGCCGGAAAAGCCGAGGGACGGGCTACGGTATTAAACGAGCGACCTACTTCCTGCGGGCAATCACACAAAATTACCAACGTCGCGCTTGGCTGTTAAAACTGGATATTAGCGGCTATTTTATGAACATTGACAGGCAGGTGCTTTATAAAATGAACCGACGCCTTATCTGCCGATTTTTTAAAAAAGACCCGCGCAAAATAAATGAACTGCTCTATCTCCTCCGCCGCATAATATTCAACGATCCGACAACCGATTGTCGCTTACGAGGTAGCCACCATGACTGGAACGGTCTGCCAAAAAATAAAAGTTTATTCGGCGCTTCGCCAGGCAAAGGACTCCCGATAGGCAACCTAACTTCCCAATTATTTGGCAATGTCTATTTAAACGACTTTGATCACTTCGTTAAAGAAAAATTACCAACCCGGCATTTTTCAATTCCTATTTAGGACTGATGAAAAAATATGACACTTACCGGTTGAGACGAAAAATAATGACGGCTCCAAAAACGTTAATCGCTCTTAATCGGTTCGGTCTCAAAGTCAACGAGGATTTTACCCAGGTAGATGCAAAAACCGGACCCTAAAGTCCGGTTTTAACATGTCAGAGCTAAGGCAGCGCACCGAAAAGCCGTTGGCCTTATTGTTCGCGTTACGGTTGACGGTAGAGTAGGAGGTGTTCAAGTTCCGATTCCAAGCATTAGAACCCGAGGGCGCGGACGACCAGAGGTTCAAATTCGAGCCGAGATTGTAAAACGAGCCATTAGTATTGCGGTTGCCTGATACAAAAACTTTAAATAGCCGCGAAAATAATTGTCCGGCCTAAAAGGTATAGTGGCATCATTAAAATAAGACCGGAAAATTCGAATGCGAAAAAAATTCTCGCGTTCATTTTACTGAAACGACATAAATAAATCGTCGCCAGTGGGCTATGGAGCTGACATGGCTGCCCGATAAAACCGGGCTCTTTAAATATATCATATTTTCTGGGAATTTTTCCAGCCAGCTAACTGTTTAGCAGTTTCATCAATTTTAAAATTAATCGCGATACTAGTTTCTAGTTTCATAATATTAAGATCCAAAAGCAGACGAATAATCATTCGAATAAAATAACAATCGTCAAGGGCTCGCTGTAAAGTCGCAACCTTATCCGAGCTATCGTTAACATGATAAATAGTTTCTTCCATCTCTAATACCTTACGCTGTAAAAGATGCCCTAAGGTTAGTTTATAGCTAGGATGGCAATCTTTAACGTAACGGGAAACAGCCAAAGTTAGTTCATAAGCAGCCCGGTAAACCGGCGGATCTTGATTAGTCATAAATTAAAATTTTAGAGTCTAAGCGTCTTTCCGTATGATCAGATAGTCCTTGTAAGCATACTATGAATAAAACGAATAAATTATTTTATAAAATACCCACCGGTCTTAGCGCTGCCCCGATATTCAATTTTATTTTCTTCCCTTAATTTACGCAACCATTTTTCCACCGTGCTGGGGGGGCGTTCTAACCCGACCGCCAAATTTATATTACTCTGACCAGGCTTGACCTTAATAAAATTGTACAGTCTGTCCATATCATTTACACCTCCATTTACACCTCCATTTACACCTCCATTTACACCTCCATTTACACCTCCATTTACACCTCCATTTACACCTCCATTTTTCTTTCTTTTAAAAAACGTAATCACAAAAGCCCCGGCTACTTCCGAAAACTCCGGCGTCAAATTACCATTCGCCAAACTTAAATCAATAATTTTTTGAAAACCACTGCCCCAACCTTCCATTATTTTTAGTTTATGAAAAACTTCAACTAACAGTTTATTGCGCGGGATTGACCGCCTTTCCTGACCTAAATTTTTTACATTTAACTCTTTCGGTAATAAACCCGGGCTCCAAATTGATAAACGATTATCAAAAATTCTGATTTGAACATGGCCAGGATCATTATAATCCCGATGAACCAGAGCATTAATTATAGCCTCTCGTAAAGCATCAAGAGGGTAGTCCCAAATTTCGTCATGGCGCGCCTTACCGCTCACCACTATTTCATTGCTAGTATTAAGTTTAATAAATTTTATTACTTCATTAACGGCGGTGATTAAATTACTGTCGAAATCTTTCATGTCTAAAAATTTTACCATCCGTTCCCCCTGAAAACGCGCTGCCTTAATCAGAGCGTTAAACATCAAACCCGTATTCTGCGCAAAACATAAATAAGCGGCATTAGTGGCTTGTCGACTGGTAAGTAATCCTGCCTTTTTCAAAAATTCCGTCGAATCTTTTACTTTTACATTAAAATATTCTCCGGCTGATTCTTTGATTAATTTTTCATCCCAAATTATTTTACTCGGTGTTTCACCTAAAAATGACTGAGAATCAAAATCCACTAAAGTATAACGTTTGATTAAGGCTCTGAGTTCGCTATTAGTAATTTTCTGATTAGTTTTCCCGACGCGGATATAAGCGGAGTTAAAAGCAAAAACTGGCTTGTTATCCGACTCCGCAATTTCTAGTTCAATTATTTCTCCGGGACCGTAAGTTTTAACGTTGATTGAAGGATATAAAGCCGGATCGGTGTGCATTTTAATCCTATTGGCCAGTTCCTCTATAGTATTATGTCCCACTTCCAGACTGGCCGGTTCACTCCGGTCATCGACGCCAACAATTATTTTTCCGCCTTTTTTATTGGAAAAAGCCGACAAAGAAATAATAATTTCCCGCCATTCATTTAACGACTTCTTTAATTCCAGCTTTTCCGACTCTTGATACATAATTTCAATATCCAATTTGAGTCCTCCGGCCTAAGCGGCCAGAGGACAAAAAAATAAAAAAATAAAAAAATAAAGGGTACAATTTAAATATTACGCCATATCAGTCTCTAAGGCAGCGCACCGAAAAGCCGTAGGCCTTATCGTACGCGTACCGGTGGACGGTAGAGTAGGAGGTGCGCAAGTACCGACTCCAAGCATTAGAACCCGAGGGCGCGGCCGACCAGAGGTACAAATTTGAGCCGAGATTGTAAAACGAGCCATTAGTACCGCGGTAGCCTGGAAGAACACCACTAAAACCGACTAAATCATTACCGGCGCCAACGCCGGAACCAATACCGACTTTCTTTAAAGCTTGTCCGACACCATTAGCCCCCGGGTCAGTGCCTGTATCATCGGCACAACGCCTCCAGCCGGAATAGGACATATTACAGGCGTATTGAGCGTTAGGGGAGGCGATAACGCCAAGAATGGTTTTTTCTAAAATGTTATATTCCGCGTCGGTGGGGATATGCCAGCCGGGAGCACAAATGCCTCTGGCTCCAGCGACCTGCGAACCACGCATAGCTTCGTTCCAATTATATAAGCCCCCGTATGTATCGCAATTATTTGAATCATTATTATAACACCACTTTTCTATCACTTGATCGGCGGTGTTTGGTTCAGTTGCCCCCGAGGCTAACATTGAACCGATATTAATATTTTCTGCCATCCAACATTGTCCGCCTATTTGAACGGTCGGGTAAGTTTGGCCGGCGTCATCGGTCATTAGACCGCAGTTTTTTTGATTTATCCAGCGCGTACCGTCGCAGAGATACGATTGGCCAGACGTGGCATCGTATTTAAAAGTTCCAGTTTTAGTGGAGTCGCAAACAGAGGCGGTG
>Ga0210057_1005245_pt1 | contig 16757 bp, 16 predicted proteins | sample CryGeyCG2114_010_2_FD_183968 | JGI IMG/M metagenome (GOLD analysis project Ga0210057, IMG submission 183968) | Groundwater microbial communities from aquifer - Crystal Geyser CG10_big_fil_rev_8/21/14_0.10 (SPAdes) (version 2) | ecosystem: Environmental > Aquatic > Deep subsurface > Groundwater ...
AAGGATCGCGGAAATAATCCCAAGGATAAGCAACCCGTTTCCAGCCGAAAATGTTTTCTTGAGGAAAAACTTGTGTGCCAAATTCCCAATCAGTTTGCAAGATGTATTTGCCAAGGAAATAACGTAGATTGTTAAACAATTCTAAGGCATCTTGCCGCAAGGACAAATTTTCATGTAGCTGCTGGAATCCTTTGACTTTTTCTTCATAAGCAGGTGGAGATTTTTCTGGTTCTTTTTCACTGCCAAATAATTCAGCCAGAGAAAATTTTTTCAGAGAATCATTCCCCTTACCCAAAGCGCAGATGACACGAGAGCTGAGAGGAAAATTAGTAAGATTACCTTGCAAAGGACCAAAGTAGTAAGAAGGGATAGTGAGATTAAAGGTTATGTCGGAGTAATAGTCTCCTCTTACATTATCAAAATACAAAGAAGAAAGTTGCAAGGGAGACCCGTTATCCTGATTAAGAAATTTAAAGTAAGAGGATATTTCTTTTTTATCGTGATCATGTAGATGGAATACTTTGACTGGTTCGGAGCTAGAGCTGCCACAGGTATGTCTTAAAAAATAACCCCGTTTTTGTTCCCATGAATTTTCTTCCAGCATGATAGTGGTGATGAATTCGTCTGTGGCCTGCCAACCGCTCCAATAGCCATGACCAAGGACAACTACTGATTGAAGGTGTGGATCGTGAAGAACATTGTAAAGGTCTTGTTTTGTCGCTCCTTCAATGAAGAGGTTTGCCTTCTGCTGCAAGGCCAGCTCGATTCTTGATTGATAAGCGCCAAGAAACAATTTGCCTACTTCTTTTAATTCGGTATCTGTGAACAAAAGATCAATTTCATGAGGATTGGAATAAGAAACGTACTGACCAGTGAAGGGATTTTTTATGATAATAGGTTGATGACCAAAATTTAATTCTTTGGTTTCCGTGTTATAGACCAATTCTTCATCTGAAGTGCCATAGCTGACAAGGACGGCTAAACCATTATCTTGATAAAGCGGCAGATCAGCAGCCATTTGCTTTAGATGCTGAGTTAGACCCGCAACAGTCCCAGCCGTGAAAGTTCCACCATATAAGATGGCCTTGCTACAAGATTTAATACAGGCTTTGGTGCTAACATAAGAAGCAGCAGTCAGTCTGCCAAGGAACTTCATGAAACTACGGCGAGAACCCTTATTATTTAGGGAATCATTAATTCTTGCTTCGAGATCAGCGGTCATGAAAGTTTCATCTGGATAGAATGATTTAAATAGAATTTAAAGGTTTTTTACTTAGCAGGTTCTGCAATATTTTGCAGACGGAGGGAGGAATATGTCATTACAATCTATTGCGGAAGAATACAGGAAACCTACAGTGCCGATCAGTCCGTTGTTCTATACCAGATGGTCATCACGAGCGATGAACGGAGAAAAGATGACAAAAGAGGAACTGTTACCATTATTTGAAGCAGCACGATGGTCACCTTCTTCTTTCAATGAACAACCATGGCGTTTTGTTGTCGCTTTAGAAGAGGAAGAAAAGAAAAAATTTCTTGGTTTGATGATGGAGTTCAATCAAAAATGGAGCAAGACCGCGGGAGCTATCGTCTTAATCTTGTCTAAGAAAAATTTCACCCATAATAGTACACCAAACAGGTGCCATACCTTTGATGCTGGAGCAGCTTGGATGGCCTTATCCTTGGAAGGAGCAAGACGCGGCTACATCGTGCATGGGATTGCTGGGTTTGATTATGATAAAACAAGGCAGGAATTGCGGATTCCAGAAGAATACAACATTGAAGCGATGTGCGCTATCGGCAAGTATGCGGAAGGCGCAGAGTTATCTCCAGATTTAGCAGAAAGAGAGAAACCAAGCCAACGGAAAGAGCTGCAGGAGCTGATTAGCTGGGGAGAATTTAAGGGATAAAAAAAATTATTTTCAATCTTTTTCTAGATGAATCAAAGCCATCTGCAAAGCTTTCTGAGTATAATCTTTTCTGGTGACTCTTCCTTTAGTAAGGATGCCGATGATGCCCTGCTGTTTTCCGATTGCAGGATCATCAGAAAGACCAGCCTTGTTGCAAGCCTGACTTAAATCAAATCCAGCCTTGACGTGTTTCATAACATAGTCAGGACATTCAAAGGCCGGCGAGAAACCAAAATGAAAAGTTGTACCATCATAAATTGCACAGACGGAAATTTCCATGAAACCTGTATTGGTCTTATTGACGGGAAAGAAACCTGATTCGATTCCAAAACTGAGATCGCAGCTCTTAAAGGCATTCTTTGCTCTGTTGATAGCGCCCTGCATCGTCTCTTCCAGGGTCAATGGCTGCTCGGAAACACCTGAATCAACTGCAAGACCGCTTACTTCAGCATGCTGGAGATGAGGATAGTCCTGCAAGGTTTCCCGCACAGCTTCAACCTTAGCGGGATTGATAGAAGCAACATTGATTTTCATTTTTTATAAAGATTAGCAGCCCACCATCTTTTGACTAAGGGCATGGTTAAAGTGGATAAGATGAAGCCACCAACTGGCACCAAAGCGTTAAGCCAAGGATTTTGCACATTGATCAGATAAAGGAAGATAACAACAACAATGTAAGTTAAGCCAGCGATAATAAATCTTCTGGTGAAACTGGTTTCCCAAGCCTTTTCAGCTTCAACTCTTTTGTTACGTTCCTTGATAGACTCAATCTCTTCTTTCATAATTAAGTTTATTTACATTATTGTTTTTATAACTTTTGTTATCTCAAAAGATAATTTAAGAAAATAGCTAACAGTAACATTTATTTATTCCTATCTTTTACTTCTAGACATGTTAATTGAAGCGTTGACGATTCTGGCAGGAGTAGTGGTAGTATTGATACTGGCGGAGATGATTGTTGAGAATTCGATGCGCTTAGCCGGACACTATGGCTTATCGGGAACCTTCATCGGTTTAACGGTATTATCTATAGGAACGAGTATACCGGAAATTCTCACTCATATCATCGGCAGCGTCAATATTCTGCAGGATCCCAGCAGCATGAATACTCTTTCGGGGTTACTATTAGGGACAAACATCGGCTCAGATATCTTTCAGCAGAATTTTGTCATGGGGATTATCGGTTTGTTTGGAGCAATAATTGTCATCAGAAAAAACCTTAATGTGCAGGTAGGAGCATTGATTGGAGCGGCAGCCTTGGTTTGGTTATTTGCTTTAGGGGGAAGAATCAACAGAATTGAAGGATTGCTGTTAGTCGTTGCGTACATTGTTTATCTGATCTACCTTAAGGTCATCAATGTCCGCGAAGAGACGATAGAATTGAATAATCTCTCCAAGAAAAATATTTTATGGGCGATATTCTTGATTATTGTCGGCTTCATCATCATGGGCTTTGCCACAAATATTGTTCTTAAGGTTTCAGAAGTTTTGGTAAACTTCTTACCAATCAGCGCTTCTTTTTTTGGAATAATCTTGCTAGGGATTGCCGCAGCCTTGCCGGAACTAAGCACTTCCTTAATTGCGGTTTTAAGAAAAAAGAAAGGTGTATCGGTCGGAATTTTGATCGGCAGCAACATCACCAACCCTTTATTTGGTATTGGTTTGGGTGCCTTGATCTCGGAATATACAGTTCCAAAAGTTTTAGTAGTCTATGACCTGCCGGTAAAGATTGGCACAGCTTTGTTGATCTATTATTTTTTGTGGAGAAACGAGCAACTGAACAGATGGGAAGCGATCGTGTTGATGACTTTATTTATCGGCTACATAATCTTAAGGGTCCATTTCTTCCCGACTGATTTTTAAGGAAAATGTTTTTAAAGAAAAACTGTTTAAAAAACTTCTTGGAGTTAACAAACTTATTGGAGGTTAGTTAAAATGTATCAAAAATTTAAGGTTTTTGAGAGTGGAGATATCTTTTTGTTAGGAACAGTTTTAGGAGTTTTAGGGACTGGTGGCATTGTTAGTTATACTAGCAATTCATTCCATACTACTGATAAAGTTCAGCCAGGTTATGTTGCTACAAACAAACTGGAAATATCATTGCAAAAACAAGGAGATGAGGGGTTAAGTAAAACTGTTTTAACTTATGACGGTAAAGATTATCTTCTTAGATTAGACCAAAATGGCATGCCGACAGTTCAGCCTTATATTAACCATCCAAAAGTAGAAGCTGATTATAAATAAACAAGGAATAAATTTATTTTTCTTTTTAACTTCAATTATCCTTGAAGTCTTGATAATATATTTAAAGTAATATCTTTATTTAACCGTCATGGCAAAAAATAATTTTCTGCTGGTTGATCTTGAAGATAGTAAGACCAAGAAATTAGCAAATACAATAACCAGTGATACTTCCCGTAAAATCCTTAATTGCTTAGTGGAAAAAGATGAGTCGGAAGCGAAGATCGCTGCAGAATTAGGTCTGCCGATTTCTACAGTCCATTACCATCTGCAAAAGTTGCAGGAAGCTGGTTTAGTAACGGTGGAAGAATTTCATTATTCAGAGAAAGGCAGGGAAGTCAATCATTACAAGTTAGCTAATAAATATATCATCATCACCCCAAAAAAGATTTCCGGTCTGAAAGAGAAACTGAAAGGAATCCTGCCTGTAGGAATTATTGTCTTGGGTATCAGCGCAGTTATTGAATGGATCAATAGACCTAGTTCTTCGTTAGTTATGGAAGCTGCACCGAAAATGGCCGAATCTTACGCTGCGGATAGTGCAATCATGCTGGCAGTACCAGTTGCGACAAGCATTAACTATGAACCACATATTGCGTTATGGTTTTTATTGGGAAGCTTGACTACTTTAGGTTTATATGTGTTGTATCAATTCGCACTGAAGAAAAAGATTGAAGAAAAAGATTGAGAAAAAAAAAATTAGTTTACTTCTTTTTACACATTCCTTCCATAACATCATTACAGAATCTTCCTCGGGTAAGCCTTGCAGCGGTCTCCTTAAGATGAGCAACATAGCTATCAAAGTTTTCAATCGGTTTGCGAGCTACACCAGAAACCATTGCAGCTTTAGCGATGGCAGGCGTTACACGATATAAGACCCGTTCATCGAAAGGTTTGGGAATAATGTAGTCAGGACCGAAAGAGAATGATTGACCATAAATCTGCTCAACTTCTTTCGTTACCGGTTCATGCGCCAATTCAGCCAGAGCATTGACGGCAGCCAACTTCATCTCCTTGTTGATCTCCTTAGCTCTTGTATCTAAAGCGGCACGGAAGATGAAAGGAAAACACAGAACATTATTGACCTGATTAGGATAATCACTCCTTCCTGTGCCGATAATAGCTTGCGGATTAGCTTCCTTAGCATCTTCATAAGAGATTTCCGGTGTCGGATTGGCCATGGCAAAGATGACTGGTGGTTCTGCCATCGACCTTACCATTTCTTTACTAAGAACATTGCCCTTGGAAAGTCCCAGGAAAACATCAGCGCCCTGCATCGCCTCTGCTAAAGCTGCAGATTTCTTCTGCATAAAAGATTTTTTGAACTCACTTAAGTCATTTCTTCCTTGGTGGATCAATCCTTTGCTGTCAAAGATATGAAAATTTTCCCTTTTTGCACCTAAATCAATCAATAAATTGGAAATAGCAATGGCGGCGGCACCGGCTCCCGAAACAACGATCTTAACTTCTGATAATTTTTTATTGACGATTTCCAAAGCATTTTTCAAGGCAGCAGCAGTGATAATAGCTGTACCATGCTGATCGTCATGGAAGACCGGAATATCCATCCTTTTTTTCAGTTCTTCTTCGATATAGAAACATTCCGGCGCCTTGATATCTTCCAGATTGATACCACCGAAGGTAGGCTCTAAAGAGGCAACAATACCAACAAATTTATCTGAATCAGTTTCTGCTATCTCTAAATCAAAAACATCGATATCAGCGAAACGCTTGAATAAGATCCCTTTACCTTCCATCACCGGTTTGCCAGCTGCCGGACCGATGTTTCCTAAACCCAAAACGGCTGTGCCGTTGCTGATAACACCGACTAAATTTCCTTTGATGGTATACTTATAAACATCTTCGGGATTGTCTTTAATCGCCAAACAAGGTTCGGCCACACCGGGAGAATAAGCTAAGGCTAAGTCTTCAGCAGTATTACAGGGTTTAGTCGGGATTACCGTAATCTTACCTTGTGGGGCATCTGCATGGTATTGCAGAGCTTTATCTTTGTTGGATTTCATGTGACTTATGGTGAGGAGGGTATATTATAAAGATTTCCCTGATAAATTAAAGAATTATCTGACACAAGGTTTATCAAATAAATTATTAAAAAAAATAAAAAGGATAAAAAATAAAGAAAATCATCTTTTCTTCTTGCCCTTGCGGGAAACTTTTGCTAGAACCCAGATGATGAGCACGACAACAGCCCAAGGCAGGACGATGAAGATAAGCCTTAAGACACTGTTGATGCTGTCAACCAAGGATTTCACTAATTGCGAGAACTTAACGAAGACCACACCAAGGTAACCAGATTGCTTCTCCTGCAAAGTTAAAGAAATGGTGGAATAATCAACGCGTGAATCCATGTTCTTTAAGGAATCTTCCAGATACTTGATTGTTCTTTCTTCATTGAAGATGCGATCTTCTAGATCCAGTTTATCACCAACGGAAGTTGCCTGGGAATACAGGTCCTGATACTTCTGCAACCTTCCCTTCTCTAAACTTAATTCCAACTGTAAGTTAGTGTAGCTGCCCGTGATATCATTTTGGTTTTCATTGAAAGCAGTTACCTTCCCCAGTTCTTTTAGCTGCGCTAAGACAGCGGAATATTTGCTGGTTTCAACCTTGATTGTGTAATAACCAGTATAATAAGATTCCACGCCTTCACCATATCTGTTAGAATTTTCATTCAACAGGAAAGAATCGGAAGAAGTTACGATATCCTTAAGCTTATCTTCTGCTACTGTAAACTCTCCGCGTTTGACTTCACTACTTAACGAAGCAGTCTTGGTAATGATTCGGTCTTGCACTTCGGGAGCGAAATCGCCATAACTAGGACTAGGATAATAACTAGTTTTCATCATTGCATCTTCCGCCACACCATAACCAGCAAATGAATTAGCAGAGAAAGTATTAACTAAAGTCTGGCTAGCGTTGGAAGCCAATGGCGTTAAGACTAAAACTATTAATACCAGAGCAATCAACCAATTTTTTTTAATTGTATTCCATTGTTCCTTAATTGTCATATTAATCGCCATCAAGAAGGAAATAATCTAAGTATATAAAGCTTAAGAAGAGTTGGAAAAAAGTTGAAGCTATAATTTAATCATAAAATTTAATAATAAAATTGAATCATAACTTGCGGGCCATATCTCTCAAGATGTCATAAGCAGCTTTTTTTCGATCAGGTGCAGCAGTTATCACCCTGCCTACCACCAAGATGGAAGTGCCGTCTTCCAAGGCATTACCAGGAGTCATAACCCGTTTCTGATCATAGCCGATGGCAGTAGTTGGTCCTTTAATGCCGGGAGTTACGTAAAGGAAATCAGCTGGTAGCTTGTTTTTGATAGATTGCAAATCAGCAGCAGAACAAACTATTCCATCCAGACCCGCTTGTTGGGCTAGTTTAGCCAGATGCAGAACTTGTTCTTCGACAGTTCCTGAAATATTTAATTCAGTGTTAAGTTTCTGCTGATCAAGACTGGTCAAGACAGTAACTCCAATAATTTTTGGCTTGTGATCATAACCAGCAATACCTTCTTTAGCGGCCTGCATCATCTCCAAGCCACCAGAAGCATGGACATTGAACATATCTACTCCTAGTTCAGCAGCGGCTTTAGCGGCATCTTTAACAGTATTAGGGATGTCATGATATTTTAGATCCAGGAAAACTTCCGAGCCATAGTCTTGCACTAACTTAACCGCTGCCGGACCAAAACGGGTAAAGGAACCTTTACCGATCTTAAATAAACCGACGTAAGGCGCTAATTCTTCCACTAAATCTTTCATTTCATCTAATGATGTTAGATCATCTAAAGGCAAACATAATTTTTTCCGTGCTTCTTGTTCTTTTTCTGTTAATTGATTTTCTGTCGGTTTAATTACCTCCTTGAATCTATCTTGCCAACGGAAAGGATCTTCCCGCCATTTCTGCAACGCCTGCAAGTCATTAACAGTCAGATTATTTTCTTCCATCGCTGTTTCCAATAGTTGATCGTAAGTGAATAAAGTGAAGAGCGGACAATTTTCTTGCCTGAAATTTTTTTCTGCTTGCGCTAAGCCATAACTAAAGATTGCTAGGCAAGCTAACACTTCACCGCCGAAAGATCGCACAGCCTTGACGACGTTGAGAGAGCTACCGCCAGTAGAGATTAAGTCTTCCACAACAATAACTTTTTTATTCTTTAAAGTATCTATGCCTTCCAGCTGGTTCTGCAATCCATAACCCTTCTTCTTATCTCTTACATAAGCGGTCGGTAAGTTTAATCTGTTAGCTAGGGATACAGCGTGAGGTATTCCTGAGGTAGCAACACCGACGATAACCTCTGGTTGTAAGTGGTGTTCTTTGATCTTTTCCAGAAAATCTGCCACAATCAATTCTCGATATTGCGGGTAAAAAAAAAATTTCCTGTTATCATTATAAATAGGCATCAGGTAACCGGAAGCCCAACGGAACGGTTGCTGCGGTTGCAGTTTTATCGCTTTGATCTCAAGAGCAGCTTTAGCCAATTGTTTAGAATAATCCATGTTAAAAAGAGGTAATAAAGAAGGTAATTTAAAAAAGTTTAGGTGCTAGATTTGTTAAATCTATTTAACAATCTTTAGCTTCAATTCCTTAAGCTGCTCATCCCTTATTGCCGCTGGACAATCCATCATCAGATCTCGACCGTCCTTGTTTTTGGGGAAAGCGATGACTTCCCGGATGTTCTCTTTACCAGCCATCAACATCGCCCATCTGTCTAGACCGAAGGCTAAACCACCATGTGGTGGAGCGAATTTCAAGGCTTCCAGCAAGAAACCGAATTTCTCCTGCGCTTCCGCAGCAGATAAGCCTAAGGCTTGGAAAACTTCTGCCTGCACTTGCTGGTCATGGATCCTGATGGAACCGCCGCCTAACTCAAAACCGTTAAGGACTAGGTCATAAGCCCTAGAACGAACTTTTCCTTTATCGCTGTGCAAATATTTCATATCATCAGGATGTGGCGCGGTGAAAGGATGATGCACCGCTACAAATCTATTTTCCTCCTCAGAAAATTCGAAAAGAGGGAAATCAGTTACCCAAGTGAAAGCGTATTCTTCTCCAGTCTCTTTTCTCAAGTCCGGTTTATCAGAACCATATTTGTCCATCACTTCCTGATAAGTCATCCTACGAAAAGGTGTCTTTAATTCCACATTAAGAACTTTCTTAAAAACGTAGACTAGCAGTCGTTCCATGATGTCATAGATGTCTTTTTCGTCGATGAAAGATAATTCCATGTCTAACTGGGTGAATTCCGGCTGTCTGTCAGCCCTTAAGTCTTCATCTCTGAGGCATCTGGCTATTTGATAGTAACGGTCAAAACCGGCGACCATCAATAATTGCTTGAATATCTGTGGTGATTGCGGCAAAGCATAGAACGATCCAGGAAAATTTCTTGCTGGCACTAAGTAATCACGGGAACCTTCTGGTGTTGATTTTGCCAGGAGTGGAGTTTCCACATCAACAAAATTCTCCTGATCCATGAACTCACGGATAGCCATGACTAACCGATGTCTTAGCAACAAAGCACCCTGCATATCTTTCGACCTTAAGTCAAGGTAACGATATTTCATCCTTGTCTCTTCTGTTGATTCGATCTCACCACTCATATCTAATGGCAAGGCAGGAACTTTTTTCAGTACAGATATAGATTTAGCGGATAATTCAATCTCACCAGTGCCAGCTTCTTTAACTTGATTCTCCGGACGGGCCTGTACTTCTCCAGTAATCTGCAAGATATCTTCCTTGTTGAGATTTCTAAATTCATGCGCCAGATCTTTGTTGAGGAAGACCTGAGTCTTACCGTAACGATCGCGGATATCCAGGAATCCAATCTTACCGCCAATCCTGACGGAATCAACCCACCCCGCTAAGGTGACTTCTTTACCCGCATCTGTCTTTGATAATTCTCCGCATGTATGTGTCCGTAACATAAGTTAGCTGGAATTAGAGTTATTTTATATTAGTTTTGGTTGTAAATAAAAGAAAATAAAAAGGAGATTAAAAAAAAGACTTAATCAAACTCTTCCTCTCAACTTTTCAGCAGTTAGAACTTTCTTGATCGCATGGATGTAAGTGTTGGTCCGGAAATCATGCTCATTAGCAGAATAAGCATCCCATAACTGGTTGAAAGCAGCAAGCATCTTTTCTTTCAATCTGTCTTTAACCTTGTCGGCGTGCCAATACAAACCGTAATTGTTCTGCACCCATTCAAAATAGGAAACGGTAACTCCCCCTGAGTTAGCCAAGATGTCAGGAAGAACTAAAACATTCTTGCCATGTAAGATCCGATCGGCTTGCGGAGTAGTTGGTCCATTAGCCAGTTCCAACACAACCTTCGCTTTGACCAGATCAGCATTGGTAACAGTCAACACTCCACTCAAGGCAGAAGGAATCAAGATGGAACATCGACAAGTAAGAAGTTCTTCGTTAGTGATTTTTTCTGCAGAGGGATAATTGACCACAGATTTGGTTTCTTTTTTTACCCTGATAACTTCCTTGACATCTAAACCGTCTTGATTGTAGATGCCCCCTTGGGAATCAGAAACAGCAACAATCTTGTAACCAAGATCATTTAACAATAAAGCAGCGTTCATGCCAGCGTTACCAAAACCCTGGATAGCTACGGTTTTCTCAGCTAAACCAAGCTTAGCGCTGGCTGCTTCCAGAATATAGACACCACCTAAAGCGGTAGCAATATCTCTCACCAGACTGCCGCCAACTTCTAACGGTTTACCAGTTATTACACCAGGAACCTGATAACCTTTAATTTTCTCAAACTCATCCATCATCCAGGCCATGATTTGAGGAGTGGTGTAAACGTCAGGAGCAGGGATATCTATCTGTGCGCCAAGATGGTCAGCGAAAGCGCGGATCCAAGCTCGGCTTAACTCCTGCAATTCTTCGGCGGAAAGATGATGCGGATCAACATTTATTCCACCTTTACTACCACCCATAGGAATATCTGCAACGGCAGTTTTCAAAGTCATCCAGAAAGCAAGTGATTTAACTTCATCCAAATTAACTTCTGGATGATATCTTATACCCCCCTTGTAAGGACCGCGGGCATTGTTGAATTGCACCCGATAAGCAGGATATTTCTTGCCGTTAACTTCCAGTTCCGCCTGCAAGACATTATTAGGTGTCTTTAATAGTTCTAACTCTTTAGCGTTTAAATCGGCTAGAGGAGCTATCTTATCCAGAAATTCTGTTATAGTTGCAAAAGTCATGATGATTAAAGAGAAAGAAGGAATATAAGTTTTATGGTGTTGAGTTATTTGTTTTTAAAGGGATGGAAGGAGTGTTAAGATGATTTAAGCACGATACCTTGAATTATAAACCTTCAATGAAATATGCACAGAATTGTCATAAAGGCCAAACAATACCTGCGCTGACTCCCGGGACTTTCCGAGATCTTGACAATCAGTTTCAATAATATTGTTAGGATCAGTGATTCCTTGCCCAATTAAATGATCTAATAAGTGAGAATATAAATCTGGTGAAGCTAAGCCTTCATAAAAGAGTCTGGTAGTAGGACTAGCAGGATGGGCATAAACTTCTTTCAATTCTAAACCACTAAGACCAACTAAATTTTCCAGACGGTTGAGAGCAGGGATCTTTTCTCGAAGAAAAGTTCTAGCATCATCTGCTTCCAAGAGTTTCTTGGCGAACAAGTTATCAAAAGTGATCATTAATTTAAAAATTAAAGGATCATTTATAAACTCATTGCTTGATTTTTTGATAAGTAATCTTGATCTGATCGTCTTGCTGTGGCACATAATCAGCAGAAGAGGAAATTGGTTGACCATTAACAAGCATCGTCAATTCCATCTCTTGAGAAGTGCAATAAGATTTATCAGCAAAGTAGAGACAATCGGCAGTGAAACGCAAACCAAGCCGTTCAAAGATCTGCTCTAACTGCAGATTCTTGGTAAAGAGGTTAACCTTACTGCCAGAGAAAGCCGTGATAAAATTTTTCTGGTCAACTAAAGTGGAAAGATCAATGTTGGAACCGTTGACATTTATCTCCAAGGCGAAAGAGATGGGCTGTTCCAGGACAGGATACAAGGTAGCTTCGTCGCAGGAATTCTTCTGGCAAAGGTTCTGGACACAGACAGCTGAGACTGGACCGTTAGGACAAGAAAGATAACAATCAGCGTCTGTTGAACATAATCTTTGCTCAGCCGGAGTTGAAGTTTGAATCGACTCGTTGTTAGCGTTAAGGAAACCGGGAACGGTGAAACCTATAACCACCAAGACCAAGAAGGTAATCATCATGATTTTACTGAAAAGTTTTTCACGCTTTTTTCTCATTATTAAAAAAAGAAGAATAAATAGATTAAATACTTTTCTATTCTACGACTAAAACTCCATCCATGCCCCGCCAGTCCTCACAGCTACTGCAGCTGAAATCGAAGCTTCCGGCTTCATCAGCAGTGAATTCGACAGTAGTTAAACCATTTATTTCCTGTTCAACACCTAATTTAGGGATAGCGAAAGTGAAACTTAGATCCTGCGAATCAATTTTCAAGCTAACTTTCTCACCCTTACTCACGGTTAAAATGTCAGGAGTAAATAACCAACGCTTAGCGCTCATGGTTAATTCAGCCGTGGAAGCTGGTTGTGTGACAGTTTCAGATTCTTCTACGGTGGTTTCAGCGGGTTCTTCCATGACAGTTTCTTCCGTAGTTTCGGTAACCTCTTCAACAGGAATTTCTTCCATCTCTTCTGATGTTACTGTCTCTTCCGCCATCGCTTCGTTAACTTCCTCGTTGATCTCAGCTACTTGTTCAGCAGTTTCTTCTGGAAGGGTAGTTTCTGTCATTGCAGTAGTAGTGTCAAAACCCTGCGGAAAAAATAATTTGCCATCTTTAGTGATATAGGAATCGACGGCCTGACCAGCTACAGTCAAAGTGACACGATATAAGTCACCAGCATCAGCAGAAGATTCAACTTCAGCGCTGAAAGGTGCCTGTAGTAAGTTAGTGTTAACGTAGTCTAAAGTTTTCTGCTCGGCTTCAGATAAAGATAAGACCACGCCAGCGGTTACTTTAGTATCACCTTGGTCTTCCGAGAAATTGAAACCATTTGTAAACACGGAGAAAACTAAAAGCACGACCAAGATGCCAGCAAAAGTTTTCCAACCAGATCCTTTGGTGGAGTCCTTGTCGTCAGCCCAGGGATTGACCAAGTTTTCGTTAGGTTTGCCAGAGACTGGTTCAGCAGGTTTAGTTTCCACCTTACGGTCGGGGTCAGCGCTTTCCTTCTCTTCCAGTTTAGGTTTCTCGCTGACTTCCGGTTTCTTGCTTTCTTCTTTCCTTTCAGCTTTTGTTTCAGAATTTGCTTTGATGGTCTTATCAGCTTTAGTCTTTTTCTCTGCCTTGACCGGTTCGATCTTAACTTCTTCCAGATCAGCTAAAGAATCGTCGTCGATGAAATCATCACCAAAATATGACTCATCAACTTCGTCTAATTGTTTCTGTTCCATTTATAATCACCCTCATTTTTTAATAATGAAGGAAATTGCACTAAAAGACACTTATAAAGATTTATATAGTTAGAAACGATTACTTCTGTATATAGGTTGATTGTTTATTAAACATCCCTTAAACACTATCGTGTGTCTTAACTTTCTGCACTTCCCCATCATGGATATAGATTGTGCGGCCAGAATAATTGACCAAGTTGACGTCATGGGTTACCAAGATGATGGTTTTCCCTTCTTTCTCATGCAAGTCTGTTAACATCTTCATCACCGCCTGCCCGGATTTGGAGTCCAGATTTCCGGTAGGTTCATCCGCCAAGATAATATCAGGATCATTGATCAAAGCTCGGGCAATAGCTACCCGTTGCTGCTGACCACCGGAAAGTTCAGAAGGTTTGTGGTCATGCCGATCTGCTAAACCGAAAGTTGCTAGTAGTTTTTTTCCACGAGCGACCCTTTTTTCTTCCGGCATGTTCTGAAAAATGGTGGGTAAAATGACGTTCTCTAACGCCGTGAGCGTGGGAATAAGGTTAAACTGCTGGAAAACAAAACCAATTTTCTTTCCTCGTAGAGCTGCTAATTCTGATTCGGATAATTTAGAGATGTCGTGACCTTCCAGATTGATAGTGCCTTTGGAAGGAGTGTCTAATACCCCCACCTGATTCATCAAAGTGCTTTTTCCAGAACCGGAAGGACCGAGGATAGCAACGAATTCACCCTTATAGATTTCAAGACTTATCCCTTTTAGCACATCTAAGGTAGTCTCGCCAAGATGGTAGGTTTTCCAGACATCTTTAAGTTCGATCAAGACTTTTTTTGGTTTGGTCATTTTAATTTTTTTCCAGTTTTATTTATTTTTTCAATCATTGGGTTTATTTAATGATTTCTACTCATACCTTAGACTATCTACCGGGTTTAATTTGGAAGCACGATAAGCAGGTGCTAACCCGGACAAGACACCGGCAAGGAAGGAAAATAATAACGTGCCTAAAATCAAGACTGGATTAATGGTGATGGTAAGGAAAGCTGGACCAACAGCATAGGTAAAAGCTAATTCAACAAGTTTGGCGATGATAATACCAATAGTAACACCAACCAAACCACCACCCAAACCATAAAAACCGGATTCAACAAGAATCAAAAGCAGGATGTTTTCATTGCGCGCACCGATAGCTTTCATCACACCAATTTCCTTAGTCCTCTGCAAGACGGAAGTGTACATCGTGTTCATGATACCAACTCCGCCCACTAATAGTGAGATGGCAGCGATGCCGATCAAGACAATCTGCACGATGTTTAAGATGTCACCGAAAGAACTTAACAACTGTTCAGGAGTCTGAATATCAAAATCTTCTTCACCTTCCTTGACATCTCTCTGTTTACGCAACTCTTTATTGATCTCAGCGCCGATCTTGGAAGGATCTTCTCCTTTATCTGTCTGAGCAATGACATAACCAAAGTCATCTTCCTTATCATAAATGGTGCCAAAACTGTCGATGGGAATGATGCCGGAAGCATCATCGGGAGGTGAACCTATCTTTTCCAAAAAGCCGACAATCTCAAACTTATGGTCATTGAGCAATATTTTATCACCAAGGTCAAGTTTTTTATCAAAGAGGTCTGTCTGAGTGTAGGACCAACCTAAAACAATCTTAAAATTATCACCTTTCTGGATCATCCGACCTTTAGCCAGCTTCCAAGATTGTGATTCTCCAGTAAGAGCGCGTTCTTCAGAATCAGTAGATATCCCCATAACATAATTATAACGTACAACATCATTGAACTCATATCTCCCCGAAGTGTAACCCATCCCCGTAACAAGTTTGACTCCTTGCGTAGCACGAATTACATCAATATCGTCAGATGTTAGTTTCACGCTGGAACCTAAGCCGGCAAAAGATCCGCCTTTGGGAGTTATGAAGAGTTTGTCTTTCCCCAATGATTCAAACTGCCCTTCAATGGCATTCTGCAGACCTTGACCTAAGGTTATCAAAGAAACGATGGCGGCGATGCCGATAAAGACACCAATCAAGGTCAGCCAAGAACGAAGTTTTCTTCTCCTGATCTCTTTCCAGGGTATGATAAAATAGTCTTTGATCATCTTATTCTCTAAACGCCTCCACAGGTGTAAGTTTAGCCGCTTGTCTTGCTGGTAATAAACCAGATAATGAACCGACCAGGAAAGAGAAGACTAAGGCGCCGATAAGTAATGATGGCGCTAATTCTGCCTTGATCAGGAATGAACCAAAGACCTGAAACGCCACAAATTCAACTGTCTTGCTGATGATGATGCCGAGAGAGACGCCGATAAAGCCACCAAAGAAACCCAGGAAACCAGATTCAATCAGGAAAAGCCAGGAAATCTGAGATCCTTGCGCTCCAGTAGCTTTCATGATGCCAATTTCCCGTGTTCTTTCCAGAACAGCAGTATACATCGTGTTCATGATGCCGATAGCTCCGACTAAAAGAGAGATAGCAGCGATGCCGACAAGAACACCCTGCACGATAGAAAGGATTGTGGTTAAGGTTGCCACGATGCTGCCTGGGGTTTGAACAGAAAAGTCTTCCTTACCTTCCTCCACATTACGCTGCTGGCGCAGATCTGCTTTAAGCCGGTCTTCCACTGCTGAAATTTCAGTCTCATCGTTAACCTGCAAAGCGATCAAGTCATATTCATCGCCAATGCTAAGAATCTCTTTCAAGGCCTGCTCAGGCATGACGATAGCGCTATCCTGCAAAGGATTGCCCCGTTTTTTCAGCACACCAACAACTTCAAATTTTTGCCCTTCAATCGTTAGTTTATCACGGACGTTAACTGATTTCTTGAAAAAGTTGTCATAAAAAGAATAACCGACCATGACCTTATAATTATCGCCACGTTTCAGCAACCGCCCAGATTCAATCTCGTTGTCATTAGCCTCATAGACAAGATCCCATTCGTCCAGATTATTGTTATCAGGAACGGTGCCAGCATAAGCGAATTTGACTTGATCATTAAATTTTATCTCCACGGATCTTAACAAACGACCGACGGAAATTTTTACCCCTTTGGCTTGTTCAACAACTTTTTTATCGTCTTTAGTTAAGGGATGAGTAACCCCGG
>Ga0210057_1005246_pt1 | contig 16756 bp, 17 predicted proteins | sample CryGeyCG2114_010_2_FD_183968 | JGI IMG/M metagenome (GOLD analysis project Ga0210057, IMG submission 183968) | Groundwater microbial communities from aquifer - Crystal Geyser CG10_big_fil_rev_8/21/14_0.10 (SPAdes) (version 2) | ecosystem: Environmental > Aquatic > Deep subsurface > Groundwater ...
ATCGTCAGACTTCGCAAAATGCTTTTCGCCGTAGCTGGGCTACGGCCTCAAAACATTTTGCTCGTCTTCCTCGCCTCGCTCGAAAATCTAAAATTTCGCTACGAAATAGTTTTGCAACCATCTCAAGATATTTTTCGTTTTTAAGGCCGTAAATATTCAGGGAAAATTCATTGAAGAGTTTCAAGGTGGCAAAAATTTCTGGTTTTCTTTGTCCGAGATTAAAAAACTGCCTAAGCTTTTTCCCGATGTTTTAGATAAGATTAAAATGATTCAAGGAAAGCAAATCGCTTTTGCCGAGAAAAAATACTTCGTGGATGAATTTTAGCCGCGCGGTTTGGGAGTTTATCTTTCGGCGAGAGAACGAATCATCTTTTGCCGAAATTTTTTATTCTTTGCTAATTTAATAGCGCCTAAGCTAAGGATTGCGCTGGCTAATAGCTTATTTATTTTGAAAAAAGTTAAAAATTTTTCTTTAAGTTTTTTGTCGCGCAGAATTTTTTTTATTTTAAGTAAATCATAATTAGGATCAATAATTTTTTGTGCTACTTCTTGGCCGGAAACAATGGCCGAATAAATGCCCTCGCCTGTAGTGCCAGAGGTTAATCCGGCCGCATCTCCAGTTAAAAAGATGTTGTTAAATTCTAGGCCTTGATAATCATAGTTGATTGGCGCGGCTTGCAATGGATACTCTTTTGGATTTAACCCATGTTTCATACACCAGTCGTCTAAATAATTTTTTAATTTAACCGGCGAAATGAATCTCGGGTCAGCGCCAATGCCTATAGAAACATAATTTTTATGAGGAAAAACCCAGAGATATCTCGGGCCTAATTTTTTTGCATCAAAGAATATTTCTAAATTATTAAAATTTACATGTGGCACAAGGTATTGTATGGCTGTAGCTAATTTTTTTGTGGCCAGGCCAAGATATTTTCTAACCAAAGAATTTGCCCCATCAGCGCCGATAAGGTAGTTAAAATAAAAATTAAGTCCATTATTGGTTGATACAAAATTATTACTTATTTTTAATGCTATGCAATTAAGAATAATTTCCGCCCCGGCTTTGGCGGCTTGTTCTGTTTGCCACTGGCCAAGTTTCTCTCTGTCGCATGTCCATATCCATGGCTTGTCTAACTGCATTTTAATGGAGCGTTTGCCAATATGAAGCAATATCTGCTGGAATTGTTTTTCAACAATGAATTCTGGCAGATTGAATTCTTTTAAGTCCTTTGTCGTTAAACCGCCAGCGCAAACCTTCTGTCCGACTACTTTGTTTTTTTCTAAAATAATAACCTTTTTATTGGCTTGAGCTAAAATTTCAGCTGCGGCCAAACCAGCTGGCCCCGCGCCGATAATAACCACATCATAAATTTTTTTATTTTTCATAATGATGAGATGTATGAGGGCAGACCTCGTACAGGCTTAAATATTGCCCAAGTGGGTATTTTGCAAGTCGTGCTTTTGAGCGATTTTGTGAGCGGTTTCAAGGGTAGAAAGGGGAGTGGCTGGCAGATGTTGTAGTTTCCAGGAAATCTCCGGGGAAAAGCGGGAGATGTGCCAAGGGGTTTCTGGCCCCAGCTCTTTGGCTATAAACTGGGCGATTTTTTCAAACATAGCAGGGGAGTCGTTGAGAGTGGGGATAACTAAGGTGGTTATTTCCAGCCAAATGCCAGCTTGTTTTAGTTTTTTTAAGTTTTCTAAAATCGGCGCTAATCGGCCGTTGCAGTATTTTTGATAAAATTCATCGTCAAAACCCTTTAGGTCAATGTTAGCCGCGTCCAAATAGGGGAGTATTAGCTCAAAAGTTTGCGGCGAAAAATAACCATTGCTCACCCAGATATTTTTTAGCCCGGCTTGTTTGGCTAACTTCATTATAGCAAAAGCGTATTCTAAAAACACGGTTGGCTCGGTGTAGGTGTAAGAAATGCTGGGGCAATTATTGGCCACCGCCATCTTAATAATTTCTGAAGGGGAAGTGAACGGGGTCAGACCCAGCCCCTCTGGGGCGGGGGCTGACCCCTGCGAGATTTGCCAGTTTTGGCAGGCCCAGCAGGTAAAATTGCAACCAATGGTGGCGATTGATAAGGTTTTGCTGCCGGGTAAAAAATGATAAAGCGGCTTTTTTTCAATCGGGTCAATGTGTAAAGCGCAGCACTGGCCATAAACCAAAGAAAAAAGCCCGCCATTTTTGTTTTGCCGCGTCCCGCACTTGCCAGCTTGGCCATTTTCTATCAGGCAATAATGCCAGCAGGCTTGGCATTGAACTTGGTTATTTTTTAATTTTTTATAAAGCAGACACTCTTGCATATTTATTATATTTTAGCAAATTTTAAGGTATAATGAAAAAAATATGAGATTATTTTTAGCCATCAATTTACCCCAAACAATTAAAAAAGGGCTGGCAGATTTACAGCAGGAAATTAAAAATAGTTTTCCGATGGAGGCGGCTGACGCGGTAGCTAAGTGGGTGATTCCTGCAAATTTACATTTAACCTTATTATTTTTGGGTGAGGTAGGGGATAAGGAAATGCCTTTTTTGATTAAAGCCGTTGAGACGGCTGTTAAAAATATCCCGCCAATCGTCCTGCATTTAAATAAGATATGTTATGGCCCGACTAAGAAAATTCCGCCGCAATTTATTTGGGTTAAAATTGCGCCCAATCAGATCTTGCAAAAAATTTGTAAGGAACTCGGTTCTGTAAGGAATCAGGTTCCTTACAATGCTGGACGAGCTTTTGATGGTCATATTACTTTAGCAAGAGTTAAAGAATGGGTTTGGAAAAAGATTGACCCAGAAGAACAACCAGAAATTGCCCAAGAAATTGACTTAAAATTCACAGCCCGCCATATAGAAATAATGCAAAGCCAGCTCAAAAGAATTGGCCCCGAATACACGATTTTGCAAAGTTTTCCGCTAAAAGGGCTTGTTAGGCCTTAATTAAACCCGTTGTTTAATTTGAGCCGATCGCACGAATTAAATATAGGGGCTTTAGCGGGGTGTGCATGGCAACTTGCTCCATCAGAGGCAAGGGCTTTGACGGGGTTGATTGTGGGGTTTAATTTTTGTATACTACTCAAATATGAGCAAGAAATTTTTTTTGAAGTTGATTGCTTTTTTGTTGGTTTCAGCCGCAGTGGTTTTGCTTAGTTATGGAGCTGGCGCTTTGGCTGAGCGGGAACGGATGGCCAGGTTTCAACCCAGCTATATTATTGACAACACCTTGGATAAGCCCAACCAGGTGGATTTTTCTATTTTTTGGGAGGCCTGGAACAAGGTTTCGCAAAATTATTTAGACAAAGATAAAATTGATTTCCAAAAAATGGTTTATGGGGCAACTGCGGGTATGGTGGCCAGCTTGGGCGACCCTTACACTACTTTTTTTACGCCCAGCCAAACCACTAGTTTTAACGAAGAGCTCTCGGGCGAATATCAGGGCGTGGGCATGGTGGTGGGCGTTAAAGACAGCCAAATAACTGTTGTTTCGCCTTTTAAGGCCAGCCCGGCTGACCGAGCGGGGTTAAAATCCGGCGATAAAATTTTGAAAATTGACGACACCTTTACCAAAGACCAAAGCATTGAAGAAGCGGTAAAAATTATCAAGGGCCCAGCCAACACCAGCGTGCGGCTGTTGATTCTGCGGGGCGATTGGAAAGAGTCCAAAGAATTTACCATTAAAAGAGAAAACATCAAAATACCCACTTTGGAAAAAGAAATCACCAGGGATAATATCGCTGTTATCAAAATTTATCAATTCAACAGCATTTTGTCTTCGGAATTTAGGCAAGCAGCTCAAGAGATATTAAGCGCTCCAACAGTTAAGAAAATCATCATTGATTTAAGAAATAATCCTGGCGGTTTTTTGGAAGTAGCGCAAGAAGTAACTGGCTGGTTTTTAGCCAAAGGACAGGTAGTCACTTGGCAAGATTTTGGGAGCGGACAGGAAAGAAAGCCATATAAATCCAATGGCCCGTCTGTTTTTGAAAAATATCAGGTAGTTGTTTTGATGAACAATGGTTCCGCGTCCGCTTCGGAAATTATGGCGGGCGCTTTGCGCGATCAGCTGGGCGCGAAATTAATTGGCGAAAAATCATTTGGCAAGGGTTTGGTGCAAGAGCAAATTAATTTATCGGATAAATCTTCACTGAAAGTGACTATTTCTCGGTGGCTAACCCCTAAAGGCATTTCTATCAATAAAGACGGGTTAGCCCCGGACATTGAAGTAAAAGAGGCCACCACCACGGACGACGGAGCAGACGCGCCCCTGCAAAAGGCCATTGAGTTTTTGAACAATTTGCCGTAGAATATAAAAATACATTAAAGAATCAAAGATATGAAAGTAATTTTATTAAAAAATATCGCCAAGTTAGGCAAGGCCTACGAAGTTAAAGAGGTGTCTGATGGCTACGCTAATAATTATCTATTTGTCAAGGGCTTAGCCAAACCAGCCGACAAAAACGGTCTAATAACAGCCAAGCAACAGCGCGCTTTGCTGGCTGAAAAAGCCACCCAAGAGTTGGAAAAATCCGCTAAAATAGCCCAAAAAATGGACGGCCTGGAAGTAGAAATTGCCGTGAAGGTGGGGGATAAAGGCCAATTATTTGAAAAAGTAAGCCCAAAAAAGATTGTTGCTCGCTTGCAAGAAATGGGCTACGACATTACTGTTGATCAAGTGGTTTTAAGCAATACCATAGAAGAAACAGGGGAGTACGAAGTTAAAATTATTTTTGAACACAATTTAGAGGCATTTGTCAAGGTAATAGTAGAAAAAGAAGCGTAATTTTTATGACCACTAAATATATTTTTATCACGGGCGGAGTGATTTCCAGCTTGGGCAAGGGCATTACGGCCGCTTCCATTGCCAAGCTTTTACAAGCCAAGGGTTATAAAGTGACTAATGTTAAGTGCGAGATGTATGTCAATATAGACGCAGGCACGATTCGGCCCACCGAGCACGGCGAAGTTTTTGTGACCACTGACGGCGTAGAAACCGACCAAGATATTGGCTCTTATGAAAGATTTTTGGGAGAGGATCTTAATTCGTCTAATTTTTTAACCACTGGCCAAATTTATCAAGCAATTATCCAGCGGGAAAGAAACTTGGAATATGACGGCGAAGATGTGGAAGTGGTGCCTCATGTGCCCGAAGAAATAATCAGGCGCGTTAAGGAGGCGGGCAAAAAATCAAAAGCCGAAATTGTTATCGTGGAGATTGGCGGCACAGTGGGGGAATATCAAGGCATTCTTTTTTTGGAAGCCAATAGAATGATGAAGCTCAAAGAACCCAAAAACATCTGCCATGTTCATGTTTCTTATTTGCCCATTCCCTCAACCGTGGGCGAAATGAAAACTAAGCCAGTGCAGTATTCGGTGCGCACGCTTAACGCGGCGGGCATTCAGCCGGATTTCGTGGTTGGTAGAGCCGCTTTGCCTTTAGATGAAAAAAGAAAAAATAAAATATCGTCTTTTTGCAGCGTGCCTGAAGAAAATGTTATTTCCAACCCGGATGTTAAATCAATTTATGAGGTGCCAATAATTCTGGAAGAGCAAAAATTCGGCGAGAAAATTTTGAAGCACTTCGGCCTCAAGCCCCGCCAGCAGGATTTGCGAGAGTGGAGAGATTTGGTGGCAGTGATTAAGGGCGCCACCAAAGAAGTAAAAATAGGCATTGTGGGCAAATATTTTCAAACCGGCGATTTCACTTTGGAGGATTCTTATGTTTCTATTATTGAGGCGGTCAAGCATGCTTGCTGGGCCAATAATCAAAAACCGGTCATTCAGTGGTTGGCCAGCGAAAAATATGAGAAAGACCCCAAGGCAGTAGGGGAGCTTAAAAATTATGATGGCGTGATTGTGCCGGGCGGCTATGGCAGTCGGGGAGTGGAAGGAAAAATCGCGGCTATTAAGTTTTTGCGTGAAAACAAAATTCCTTTTTTGGGCTTATGTTATGGTATGCAATTGGCCGTCATTGAGTTTAGCCGCAATGTAGTTGGCTTGCCAGACGCCAACACCACCGAGATAAACCCCAAAACAGCCAATCCAGTGATTTGTTTGATGAGCGAGCAAAAAGAGTTTTTGAAAAATAAACATTATGGCGACACTCAACGCTTGGGCAGCCATCCTTGCCAGGTTATACCCAAGACCTTGGCAGACAAGGCATATAACCAAGCGCTGATTAAAGAACGGCATCGCCATCGTTATGAATTTAACAATGGCTTTAGAGAACTTTTAGAGAAAAGGGGATTGGTAGTGAGCGGTATTAACCCAGAACGCAATTTAGTAGAAATTGTTGAATTAAAAAACCAACCGTTTTTCTTAGGCACGCAGTTTCATCCCGAGTTCCAATCCCGTCCCTTGAGCCCGCACCCCTTGTTTAAGGAATTTATTAAAGCGTGTGTAAGGAATAAAAAACAACCCCGTTAAGGGATTGTGTAGGACTTACGCTATTGGGGGCTCGGAAAGATAATTTCAAGGAGACATTCGCCCGCTCCAGCGGCGGGCTCATTTAGTTTTCGGCCTATTTTCCGCCAGTAAGCGGAACCAAGCAAATAGGCCTCAAAATACTCCTTGAAATTATCTTCCTCGCCCCCAAATAGGCCAGTCACAAATTAGACAATGTGGACTATTTTGGCCTGTCTTTTTTTGCCAGTGAAAGTAGTTTTATTTTTCGTTTGAAATTTAACTACTCCTTGTTTCAAAGCAAACAGAGTATAGTCGTTGCCGCAACCAACATTTTTGCCGGGCAAATAGTGAGTGCCCTTTTGACGAATAATAATCATACCGGCTTTGGCTTTTTGACCGTCGGCTAATTTTAAGCCCAGATATTGGGGTTGCGAATCGCGGCCCAATCTAGCGCCGCCTTTTGATTTAGATGTTGCCATGTTAGAATTCGTTAATGAAGCGAAGCGAATTTACGAATTCTTACACCCCGTTAAACGCGAGCGATTAGCGAGCTGTTTAACTGGGGTAAAACCTTTATAAATTCAAACAACGCATTATAATATGATATTACTAAATTTTATTGAATTTTGCAAGCGCCGCAAGGATTTAGTGGCGTTAGTGGCGATTATTTTTTTATTATGCCTATTATCCTTTGGCTTGGGCTTTTTAACCAATTTTTATCTGCAAAAACCGCCACTAATAATTGAAAACCCAGCCGGGGAGTAGTATATTGATAAAAGCAGAGAGTATTTTGAAAGGTCGGTAAAAAAGTTAAAAACAAAAATGTTTATGAAAAAAATATTAATTGTAGTTTTAATTGTGGTGGTTGTGGCGTTGGCCGGAGTTGTGGTATATCAAAAACTAAACCAGCCAGAAACAACCCCGATAGTTGTTAACCAACCCGTAGCCAATCAGTCAGAAAATCAACCAAAGAATTGTGCGAAGGAGGGTGAAATAAACTCCCTATCTGCAGCTCAAGGTGGCGGTTGTTGTTCAGGGTTAACCTCTGTTTCTCCAGCTAATACTTTTGATAGTGCTTGTAATATCATTAGTTCCCAACAACACATTGAGGCCTGTGTTCTTTGTGGCAACGGAGTTTGCGGCAAAGGCGAAAACCAATGCAACTGCCCGCAGGATTGTAGAAGTGAGATTACAATAGGAAAATTTAATATTGATCAAGTAAAAGTAAGCGAATTGCAAAGCGCTATTGATGAGGGACATCAACCCTGGAGGTTAGATACAAAAATGGTTTTGAAAGCGGATGGGTTGGCCTATGGCTTTACCGCAGATGAATTAGAAAATGCTAAAAATATTTTGACTACTGGAAGCGCCGGGGTGGCGCAATATGAAATTTCTCACAATAGTATAGTTTATACTGTTTCTTTAATCCAGCCAGTTGTTGGTGAAAATAAGATTTGGATGATTGGCGAGATTAGTCAAAAATAATTTTTAGATTGATAATCTTAAACTCCTCCTTTCGGAGGGGGTTTTTGTTTAAAGATTAAGAATTTTTTCTAAATTCAATTAGCTGGTTGTCGCTTGGGACTATCAGATAAGTAAAACTACCTTTTGTTACTAAGTTGAGCCAAAGTTTATAGAGAGAAGTTGTGCCAATCTCTATGTATAGGGTTGGCGTATTTTTTTGATATACCCCTAAATCGGCTCGGCCTTGGTGCATAACTGGTTCTTTTTCAACCTCAAAACCAAGATTTAAAAAGTGGTTTTCAATCTGGCCCATGGTCATTTGGTGCCACTCCTTGCCATGTTTTATATCTTTTTTGCAACATTTTTCAGAATTCCAGAAGCTTTCTAACGGAGGCTCTTTGTTAATTTCGACGGCTGATATCTTTCCGGAAACAATCAAAATAGCTATTCTTCTTAAAAGGCATTCTGTGCAGGAAAGTCCCGGAGGCAGACTCATGTTTTTTTCTTCAACATTAAAAACATCAATGACATCTTTCAGCCATTTCGCCTCTTTACTGATTTGTTTCTCTACGACATCCCAGGGCAGGGACTTCTTTATTTCCAAGCTTTCTTTTTTTGGCATTTTAATTTTCAGATTTATTGCCGCTGTGGAACTTTTGGTGGATATCGCGCAATTTTTTGTTTGTAACATGGGCGTAAATTTGGGTAGATAGAGGGCTTTTGTGTCCTAAAAATTCTTGAAGTATCCTAAAGTCCACCCCTTGCTCTAAAAGGTCTGTGGCGAAAGAGTGCCTCATCACATGAGGAGTTGTGGTTAAAGGCAGGCCAGCTAAAATAGCGTATTTTTTTATATTTTTTTGAACTAAGCGAGCTGTTAAACGGCCGCAACTATCAATTTTTTTGCTGTGATGATTAACAAACAATGCTTTCTCGGTGTCTGTCCGCTTGTTAAGATATTCTTTTAGCCAATGAATGGCTCTTTGGGAAAAATAAATATTGCGCGCTCGGCCACCCTTGCCAAGAATAGTGATCTCCAGCTCTTTTGTGTCCGGTTTTATTTTTATTTGTTCCCGATTTAAGCTCAATAATTCGGCGATTCTCATACCAGTAGAGAAAAATGCTTCTAAAATAGCTCTGTCGCGCAATCCATAGATTTTAGAGACATCAGGAGATAAAAACAAATTTTCCACTTGTTCTAAATTTAGAAAACTTACTATTTTGCCGTCTTTTTCTTTGGGTAATTTTATTTTTTCAGACGGCAAACATAAAATATCCCTGTCGGCGAAATAATTTAGCAACGAACGGAGAGCTATTAGATAATAATTTTGAGTTGTTTTTTTAAGAGTGCGGATTTCTTGATTTTTTAAGTGGGGGAGTGGCTGGCGAGCTAAATAGGCCCTATATTGCCAAATGTGTTCAGGAGTGAGTTCGTGCGGTTTCAGCTCTTCCAATTTGTTTTCCTTGAGCCAACTTAAAAATTTTTGTAAAAATCTCGCGTAATTTTCTTGTGATTTTGACCTCAAGCCCTTTTCAATTTCTAGCCAATCAAGAAAATTGTTAAAGTGCTGGGGGATTGGGATTGAATTTTTTTCCATATAATGGAGTAGAGATGGTAATAGAGAGAAAAGATAAAAAAGGGGGAGCAAAATTTATGCGAACAGATTTTGTTCGCATAAATTTTGCACTACTTAAACGAATAACAGAGAACGCTTTTTATATTTTTCATAGGAAAACGAGTAGTGATAGTGGATGTCTTATTGAGTATGAATATATGGCTATCGTTCTCTATTATTCGTTTAAGTATAATTATGCGAACCATTGCTTATAATTAATATAGCCCCTCGCGAGCTATGTGTCAATCCCCTTTCTTGTGAAAAACCCAGCTTTTTACTTTGTCTACGGCTTTTTGCCAGGCATTAGCGATGATATCTTTAATGTTGCCGTGAAATTCTTTTTTTTCTTCTTGCCAGCCGTTTTGAATCGCTTGCTTGCGATTTGTGAACCAGGTTTTTATTTTTGTAAGCGCCTCTCCCCTCTTTGAGCCAGTCATTTTTTGCCAGGCCTCTTTGAGCAGGTTTTTGCCGCTATCTATAAAACTGCCCGCTGATTTTATTTTAACAATTGATGCTACGCTGGTTGCCTCATTGTTTGTTTCAGCGACAGTTTGAGCTATAGCTAAATTAAAAAACACGCCAGAAGCCAAGAAAATTATTAAAATTATAAGTAAGAGTGTTTTTTTCATATATTTAGTAATAAAGGGAAAGTATAAAGGGGTTAGACCCAGCCCCCGAAAGGGCGGGGTCTGACCCCCCTATTTCCCTTCTATGGGCACAAAACTTCTATAAAGATATTCTAAAAGATAGTTAGCTATTAATCGGGCGGCTTTGGGGCGGCTAAAATCATCTGATCCTTGGGCCATTGTTTGCAAAATGTTAGGATGGCTAAAGAGATATCTAATTTTTTCTAAAAAGAAATGCGGCTTGAGATTGTCTTCTTCAATTACCTCTCCCCCGCCCGAGGCCTGAAAAGCGTAACTATTTTGCGCTTGATGGTTTTGCGCGGAGCCAGGCAAAGGAATTAAGATGGCTGGCTTTTTGTTGGCGGCTATTTCAAAAATACTGCCAGCTCCCGCTCGGGAAATTACTAAAGAGGCCGCGGCAAAACCATTGCGCAGCTGGGACTCATTCATAAAACCAAAGGGATGATAGTTTTTTCTGGCTTTTTCATCGGCCACTAAAACAGCGGATTCTTTGATGATTTGCTTAAAATTATTTTCGCCAGTTTGGTGAATAACTTCAAAGTCCCTTAAAAGCTCGGGCAAGATCTCTAAAATAAGATTATTAATACTGGTTGCTCCTTGCGAGCCGCCCAAAATAAACAATACCGGCTTTGGGCTGGAGATCTCAAAAAATTTCAAGGCCTCTTCTTTATTGCCTCCCAGCACCCTGTCCCTTACAGGATTGCCCACGCACACCACTTTTTCTTTAGCAGATAAGTTGGCGGTTTTGGCAAAAGAAGTAAAGACCTCCATGGCCCACTTGCTTTCTATTTTGGTGGCCAACCCGGCCACTGCGTCGGACTCGTGTATGAAAATAGGCACTCTTAAAAGTCGAGCGGCAAAAACCGTGGGGAAAGAGCCATAGCCGCCTTTGCTAAAAACCACATCAGGCGCTAAAAAGAAAAATAAAAAAGTGGCTTTAATAATACCGCAAGGCACCTTGAAAAAATCGTAAAAATTATGGATAGAAACATAACGGCGCAATTTACCGCTGGCTATTCTTTTTATTTTTACTTTTTCTACCGACAGTAAAATTTCTGTTTGCATATCTTTAGGTCCGAAATAATAAAGCTCCAGATCCGAATCTGAATAATTGCCTCGCAGTTCGCGAATAATAGCCAATATAGGGAAGATGTGTCCAGCGGTGCCTCCGCCCGTGAAAATAATTTTCATGATTTTATTGAGATGGTTACAAAATTATTCCTACTGCAATTTTATCTTTTCGGCTACGGCTTCGTCAGACTTCGCAAAAAGCTTTTCACCATAGCTAGGCTATGGCTTCAAACCTTTTTGCTCGCCTTCCTCGCCTCGCTCGAAAATCTAAAATTTCGCTACGGAATAATTTTGTAACCATCTCATTTTTGAACTTTTTTAGAAAAATTAAGCAGAACGCCCAGAGCCATCATTTCCGCTATAATATGCGAGCCCCCATAACTGAAAAATGGCAGGGGCACTCCGCCCATGGGCAATAGCCCTATCATTCCCCCGATGCTAAAAAACGATTGAAACACTATCCATACGCCGATACCGAAAACAGTTAGCCCTTCAAAGGTGGCGCCAAGTTTTTTGGCTATTTTTAAGACGCGCCAAAAAAATAAAACTATCAGCGCGACAAATAAGCTGGCTCCCAAGAATCCCCAGCCTTTACCTATTATAGCAAAAATTGAGTCGGTCAGGGGAGCTGGCAAAAGGCCAACCTGTGGATTATTCAAACCCAGGCCAAAACCATCGCCAATCCCCCGCAGTTTGCCCGAGCCGACTGCCATCAGGGCTTGACGCAATTGAAAGCCATGGCCCAGAGGGTCGCTTTCTGGATTCATAAACACTAACCACCTTCTGATACGGTAGGGTTCAAGTAGAATAAAAGCAGTCAAGCCAATAGCTCCAGCGCCAGCGATTGATAAAGTGTGCCAAAGAGGCGTGGCTGAAATAAAATACATGGCCAAGCAAACTACCATTAAAATACCCAGAGTGCTTAAATCAGATTGGGCTATTAAAATAGCAAAAACAACCGTTGCAATAGCTAAGAAGGGCAGTAAAATTTCTTTAGTTTTTTTCTTGTTAGGCACGGTTTGGCTTTTACCCAGCCAAGCGGCCAAATAAATAATAAAAGCAATTTTCAAAAACTCCGATGGTTGGATTAAAAACCCGCCGCCAATGTTTATCCAGCGTTGCCCCCCGGCAATTTTTACCCCAAGCATGGGCGCAAAAACCAAAAGCGCTAAGGCAATGGCTGAAGCAAAAGCCAAAGGAGCAAATTTCTTGAATATCTTGAGCGGCAGTTTGTATAAAACCAAACCGCAAGCTAGGCCAATAGCCAAGCGGATTATTTGATTTTGCAAATAATTCCAGGGATTGCCAAACCGTTGCTGGGATAAAGGTAAAGAGGTCATACCTACGGTAAACAATCCCCAGACAGTTAAAACAACCGCAATAATCAATAAAAGATAGTCAGGGGGCGATTTTTTTTTAATTGCTTTTTTGGCCATATTTTTTCACCCATTTTTTGAATTGCTTTCCCCTGTCTTGATAGTCCTTGAACATATTAAAGCTGGCGCTGGCTGGCGAAAGCAAGCAGACGCCGTTTCTCGGAGTTTGCTGGCAGCAAATTTTAACCGCCTCCCGCATTGTTATGGCCAGGAAGGAGCGAAGCTCCTTCCTTTGAGGAAGGAGCTTCGCTCCTTCCTCAATTTTTTGGCCAGTCCCCTGGCCTAAAATAATTAAATTTTTTACTGAACTCTTGGCAATCTCTTTGGCTAATAAACTATAATCACTCCCCTTGTCTGAACCGCCAGCAATTAAAGAAATTGGCCGCCCATTAAATGTCTTAAGGTCTAATATGGTGGTTTCTGGCACAGTAGCCATGGAATTGTTGTAAAACTCAATGCCCTGGTATTTGCCCGCAAACTCCAAGCGGTGCGGCAAGTTGTGAAAATTTTTAATGGCTTTTTTAATTTTTTCTTTAGGGATATTAAAAGGAGCGGTGGCTAAAATAGCGGCCAAAACATTTAATTGATTAAACTCGCCTGGTAGAGGAATTTCTTTAGGGTTGATAATGCCTTTAACTATTTTCAGCTTTGTCTCACTGAAAGCTATTTTACGCGCCTTGCTTTGCTGGGCGATTTTTTTTACCAAAGAGTCGTCGCTATTATAAATTAAAAAGTCATTTTTTGTTTGATGTATAGCTATGTTGGCCTTGGCTTTGGTATAGTCCTGAAAATTAACAAAGTAATCCAAATGGTCGGAAAATAAATTTAAGAAAACAGCGATTTGCGGCGATTTTTTAAGGCCTTGCAATTGCTGGGCTGATATTTCATAAACCGCGATATGGTCGGGCTTGGCCTTGAGCAGGTATTGCAGAACTGGCTTGCCTACATTACCTAACCAAAAGGCCTTAAAGCCAGCAGTTTTCAAAATTTGATAAATCAGCCCCGAGGTTGTGCCCTTACCCTTAGTGCCAGTCACGCCAATAATCAACCCGGGGAAATTGTCGTAAAATATCTCGGCCTGCGAGGTTATTCGAGAGGAAGGAGCTTCGCTCCTTCCTTGAAGGAAGGAGCTTCGCTCCTTCCTTGATATTCCCGGGGTTTTGATGATTAAATCATAATCCCCTGCTTTGGCCAAGTAATTCTGGCCAAAATATTTTTTCAAGTTTTTATCTTTGGCTAAAATCGCTCGTATTTTTTTGTCAAACTGGCCTATCTTTTTTTTGTCCCCCACTGCTAAAACCTTATGCGGAAACAATTTGCGCAAAGCTAAATAACTGTCAATCCCCTCTTTGCCCATTCCCAAAATCAATATTTGCTTATCCTTAAAATTTTCTAGCATTCTTTTAAAATACCATAAATTTCAAACAAAAAAAAGCAGAAGCTATTTGTTAAGCTTCTGCTATAGTTCGTTTATCGGAGCGTGGCAGCAAGCTCTTTTATAACAACACTCGCCCGCGCCATTATTTCTTTAAGAATTTGGCGAACTCTCTCGCGGCTGATCCTTTCTATAATGCCTATTTCCTGATAAGTAAGTCCGTTCATTCTTAATTCTAATATGTGCAACTTTCTTTCTGGAAGTCGTGGTACTCTTTTTCTGATAAGTCGGAGCACCTCTTCTTTGTCAAGCGCGAAGAAGTCATTGCCATCTTGTTTGCGTAGGTGCGGCTGCTTCATTTGTTCTTCAGGCAAAAAGAAAGAAAATCCATCTTCTACCGCTTCCGTCTCGTCGTCTAGTTTAACGCCATCGACATATAAGGGGCTCCTAAGAGTTTCGCCGTTGTAAATCCCGACGGCCTTTATGGGTACTCTCACCAACCGGCCATAATCGTGCAGCGCCTTGATGATTTTTTGTGGCACTGAAATATAAGCCAGGGATGAAAAAGCTGTCCCAAAATGTTTGGGGTCATACTCCTTTATGGCTCTGCCAAGAGCTACATAGGCCTCCTGTTTGATAACCTCAAGATCAATGTCCATTTCCTGGTAGTCCGGGAAAATTATGGCGATATTTTGCCAGATTCTCCAAGATAGTTTTTCAGCTAAACCCATATTACGGCAAAAAAATTCATACCTGGCTTTATTATTTCCCTTTACTACCATTTTGAAAAAATCCGCCTCTTCTTCTTTAGAAAAAGCCGGCAATTTTTTGTCAAAGCCCCACAAGATAGATTGCAAGCGCAGTCGTTCGTCCCAATTTCTGATTAAAGAGCGCCTAATTTGCTCCCTCATACCAGGCCTTAGCCATATGGCGGCGGAAACAAGCGCCCTTTGCGCTCTTTTGCCGGGTTTTGCCCAATATTCCCTCAAGCCCATTGAAACCGCTTCTTGATAGTCTGGTCTTTTAGCAACTTCCCGCATAGTCAGCGAATGTCGTTCGTGATTTTCAGGAATACTCCAATATTGTCTGGAAGCGTTCCTAATTTCCAAACAATACAGAGGATTTCGCAGGGCATTTAGAGCAGCCGTCCTCTTTTTTTCTTTAACTTCTGGCCGTTCGTTGGCCTCAATTATGCCAGCAATTTTTTTTGCTCTAATTTTGGGATCTTGCCAGCTTTTTTCAGCAGCGATTATTTGATTCGCTATGTAGTCAACATCTTGCTGGCGGGCTTTATGGTTCGGCGTATTGCACTGCTGCTTTCTCGTTCTAACCGGAACTTCGTAGTTTATCAGCAGTTTTTTTGCTCTGCCCTTAGGCAGATTAAACTCTTTTTCTATTCGCCGCAAGCTCATCTCTTGCTCAACATATAAACCTATCAATAACTCGTTATCTATTTCGCGCATCGTAAGCTCCTTTCCCTTTTATTAAGAGTTTTTTGAGAATCTAACAAGTATGAAATTATTAAAAAATATTACGAATTTTTATGACATCCTACACGCCTTAACAGGCGTGGTATCCTGTCAATCGTTAAGGAAAAAAACATTATACTTAGGGCGGAGAGACTCCGCCCTACGATAAAAAAGTTCGCATTGCTTTGTAATATTTTTTAGCCCAGCAATCTAATGGCTACGCCGATGATGGCTAGCACTAAGTTGACTATCCAAAAGCGCATGGTGATTTTTTCCCGCGACCAGCCGATGGCTTCTAAATGGTGATGAATAGGTGTACAAAGAAATATTTTTTTGTGGAAAAACTTTTTGGAAAAAAGCTGGATAATAATTGAGCCAACTTCAACCACTAAAAGCCCCGCTATTATCGGCAAAACCAGTAAAGAATCAGTTAAAAAAGCCACGGCCGCCAAAACAACTGTTAGGCCGAGCGAGCCGGTTTCGCTCATATAAAAGCGGGCCGGCGGGATATTGAACCATAAAAAAGACAAAGTAGCCCCGGCAATCACCGCGCAGAGAGTAGCTATATCGTATTGGCCGTTGGTGTAGGCAATAATGGTGAAAGCGCCAAACATTATACTAAAAACGCCGCCAGCCAAGCCATCAATGCCGTCAATCACTCCGCCCGCCCAGCAAGCCAGAGTAGTTATGACAAACAGCGGCAAATACCACAGGCCAATTTCTATCTCGCCGTTGCCTGGAATATGGATGGAGCTATAACCCAGCTTAAAATAAAACCACCATGCTCCAATCAAGCCCATTAATAGCACAATAGCCAATCTTCGGGTAAAACGCATGCCCCCGCCCACATATTTACCCTTGCTCAAAACCTGCAAAATATCATCTCCCAGCCCTAATAAACTGCCCGCCACTAATAATCCCAAGGGTAGCCAGGTTTGGCTGCGAGATAAAAAGTTGAGATGGCTCCAAACAGGGTTTCGCGGGAAAATGGCGTCAAGTATGGCAAATAAAAAAATCACAAACACCGTGGTGAGCCAAATCAGCAACCCGCCCATTCGCGGCGTGGAAACCTCTTTTTCTTTGTGTAACTGGTGAAAAACCGTGGCCGGAGAGCCGTCAATGGCTTTAACGCGGGCGGTTTTGCGCCACATTTTATGTTTGTATAAAAAGTTAGTCAAAAATGGCGTCCACAAGACAGCCAATATTGAAGAAAAAGCGCAAAGCAGTAAAACCTTAATAATGTGTTCAGAAGCCATAAGCGGTAATAATGTTTTCCATATCCTTAAATTTGTCGGGCGAATTTAGCACCACGGCCACGAAACGGCTTGGCGGGGTTTTACC